>RHMF01000385.1_pt1 | contig 18637 bp, 20 predicted proteins | sample 5365151 | NCBI WGS metagenome assembly RHMF01 (sample SAMN10266501, study PRJNA497801) | feces metagenome | isolation source: feces | host: Bos taurus | place: China: Prairie of Fairy Mountain | collected 2017-08-14 | reverse complement strand
TTTCTTACATATATATTATATCATATTTTTTTAGATTTGTCAAGTTGGTTCATAACTACCTCAAGGCCTCACCCTCGAGAAGAGAGGATCAGGCCTTTTTAATGATTACTAGTTTTTCGGCCGCACGGGTCGCACCAGTATATAAATATTTAATATGGTCTTCTCTTGAAAAAGGGAAGCCTTCTTCAAATAATAATACTTTATTATATTCACTACCCTGACTTTTCCAACAGGTGATAGCATATCCGTAATCATATTCGAGTGGACGAAGCGCAGGAGGGAACTTGCGGAAATTATCTTTGTTAACAGTAGGTTCGCCTTCGGTCAATAATTTATAGTCCATATTAAGATTATAAAACATTGGATCCAATAAACTACTTTCTGCATCTAAATCTGTATAGTTTTCTGTTAAAAAATTTGCGGATAAATTATAATTCATATAGGGATAAAAACTTGGTTCTACTTTTAATTCTTTAATATATCCAATAGAACCATTAACCAAACAATCACCCGCTTCGTTAATAGTATCCCAGTAGTTGCGCAAACAGATTACTTTATCTCCGACAATAGGTTCTGTTGAATCTACATTATGTATCATTTCACGCATTGTATTATTTATTCTGCGGCGAGTCGTATTAGTGGCGACAATGACCTGGTCTGCCCACGTATACATCCCCGTTACAAGATCCCCGGGACTGACAATCTGCACTTCATTACCTTTGTATAATTCAAGAGGTTTGCCCGCACGAATGTCCATAGTCAATCTAATTATTTCACTCTCTTGGGCTTGACGCATAATTTCATCAAGAAAGATATGAGGTTTATCTAATACTCCGTTAGGTTCGCCTATTGGGGGTAACTGGCCTGGGTCGCCAAGAGCAATGACATGAATATCGTGAGATAAAAGCAATTCCCACATTTCTTTTGGAAGCATAGAAATTTCGTCCACCACAATTAATCTATAGGCCGGAATAGGTCTACGAGGTTTGTGGTAGAATGTTCCATCATTTCGAGGATAAGATTGATATAATAATCTGTGTGCGGTTTGGGCGTTAGGGCATCCTTTGGATTGGAGTACTAGAGATGCTTTACCAGTGTACGCTATATACGCTACCTGCTCAGGGAGTAAGTTTAACGCGGCGATAATAAATTGCACCAAGGTTGACTTACCCGTACCAGCATATCCTGCTATGCAAGTATATTTTTCATTATGATTATATCTGTCAATAGCAATTTTTAATCCTTCTTCTTGTTTATTTGTTAAAATCATTCTTTCACCTTCATTTCTAGGGCAAAGTCACGGCAAGCCATATTGTTTTCAGCATACCAGCAACAATGTGCCAAACTTTCTATTTTATCTGCTAATTCTAAATTTTTATTAGTTTGTGGCTCAAGAAACATAACCACATAAGTATCAGGGTTTTCTTCCCAATACATTCGAAGTCTGTTGTTGTGAGTAAGAACTGTGAAATAAGTCTTACCTGTTTTTAATTTGTAATCAAACCAAATTCGAGTATTTGGGTCTAATATAATATTTTTTCTAAACTCTGACATTTTTTAATTTTCCTTTCCATTTATATCTATATATATTATAACATATTTTAATTAAAAAGTCAAATTTTGGTCAAAAAATTCCCAGAGCTATTTTTATTTTGGGTTTACGGTTCTTGTGAGCGCGACCGAGCCAATGTCCAGATAAAATAAAAAAATGGGCTACGCAATAATGCGTAGCCCTATGGCAAAAGCTTATTTTTACCAGTTTACATATATATCTATCGTGCCATAAGCACAACCGGTATCGTATACCTTACCCGGTCCAAGTGAGGTTAATACTACTGAACCTCGACTTAAATAAGATAAATCAGAAGCAACAACGATATAGCCTTCACCATCGCGCACTGTTCCATCGTCTGCAACGTGGCGTCCTGGGATCTTTAAACCGCCACCCGGCAACACTTTCTGTGAATACCAAGTTTCTCTATGACCATTAAAATGTTTAACTCCCATAGGCGCAGTTAAAGGATTGCTACAAACATTATATCGACCACTATAGAGCAGTTCAATAGTTTGTCCTCCAATAGTTACAGTATTACCACTTGTCTCCACTTTTGGAGCTTCAGTTGGTTTTTCTGTAGTTGTTGGAGCTTCTGTAGTAGTAACTACTTTCTTCTCAGTGGTAGTTACCACCTTCTCAGTTGTTGTTTCTTTTGTGGTAGGAACAGTAGTTTCCTCTGCAGTGGAAATCTGCACAGAAGCTTGTTCCGAGTCCATATCAGCACCTACCGCCACATAACTTTGTAATGTAACAGTAGTAACGTCTTTTGGCTGTTCTAATTGATGTTTCACTGTAACGCAAGTTCCAATGATAACAAGCACCAAAGCTATAACACATGCAATGATACTAATAAGCGTTTTCTTTTTCATAATAACTATTTTCCTCCTAATATTATAACATATTAGGTCTTATTGTGTTATTAGAAATAGTAGGCTGCCTTTCCTACAATTTCGTAATCTTTAATTTCTATTTGCGGTGTTTCAACGCCATTGAAGTTGTTGATTTGACATTCTCCAACTACGTTGATAGTTACACAACCTAATTCAGAATATAGCGATTCATACTCTTCATTAGACGACCTGAATTTAATTAAACTAACTTGGCTATTGCCAGGTAAAGTTATCTTCAAGGTAGTTCCTTTCATTAATTGAATGTTATCTTTGGTAATATTCAAACCTTCGATAGCAACCAATGATGAAGTAACTCCTTGACCCCAAAGATTTTTCATACTTGCTATTTCTAAAATGTCTGTTCCTTTAATTGTGTTTGGTTCGTAAATAAAATCTACTTTATGCTTTGGGGTGAAGTCAAAGTCTTTTAGAGTTTCATTAGCATATTTAATAAATTTATCAAAGTCTGCGTCTGCGATACCTACACCAAGTGCATTATCGTGTCCCTCAGCATATCTGACAAAACCGCTATCGCTTAAGAAGGATTGGAGACTATCTATTCCCCATCCTCGACCCGAGCCTTCCCACATTTCATAAGATTCGTTAGTTTCTTCATTTTTGTAGACAGTTTTATTTAAAATTAGAACGGGTCTTTGGTACCGCGTAATCAACTGGTTAGCTATCAAGCCTGTTAAGGTCTTGGTAATTGATTGCGGTGGCCTCACTCTTACGGCTATTATTTTGTTAGATACTAGATCTTCTTCTTCTATGATCTGTTCAATTATCTCCAAGCTATTGTCTATTGCTGTTGTTTGCCGTTTCTTGATGTTAGTGCAATTTCGACAAGCTTGCTCTACTCTCGTTTCCATTTGGCCAGAACAACCTCTCTTAGTAGAGGGAATTAATTCTAAACCTCGAAAATCAAGCATAGACTCAAACAAAGTGACTTTTTCTTGCGGTGTTCCAACTCTCGTTACTGCATTCATAGCAGGAGCTACAGAAAAAGCTATTCCAATTGGTGTGATGCCGTCTTTCAAAAAATATTGATTATGTGCTATCATACCCTTGAAATAAGGATTTCGAATTTTATTTAATCCCAAGTTTATTAAGTGCTTGGTTTCAAATTCTCGTAAATCCATCATATCGGCGATCATGCCTAATGCTACCAGATCCAAAATTTCATCAGCGTATTCTACTTCTAATATATTGTCTAAATAACAACAAAATTTATAAACTACTCCTACACCTGATAACTGTTTATTTGGATAATCACTTAATTGATTATTGATAACACAAGCGTCTGGTGAAATTTTTTCAGCATTATGGTGATCGATAACAAGAACATCTACTCCACGAGCCTTGAGTTCTTTATGAACTTCGTAGTCGTTACTACTTGCATCGGGAGCGATGACCAGACTAATATCATTGGGAATAGTTGATAATATTAGTCCATGCTATTTTTCCGTGTGAAGTCTATAAGAGATATTTGTTTGCACAAAGTTAGGAAAAAGAAAGTTTAAATAATTGATTAATGCGGCGGCAGACGTTAAACCGTCGGCATCAGAGTCAACCTAAACTAAGATTTTACTTCCTCGTGCGATATGTGAAGCTAACATTTGAGCGCCTTCAAACAAATTATCTAATAAGTTATAGTCGTAAATGTCTGCGTCACTTGTATATAAATAGTGTGCCATATCTTGTTCTGCTATACCTCTGTTGGCTAACACCTGCTATACAACAGAATAATTAGGATTTAGAGGCTGGTATAATTCATACTTCAAAATAAGACACCTCACACTAATTTATTTGATTTTTATTACAATTCATTTAATCACCTTTTACCTTTCATAATAATACTCTGTTTTTAAATAATTCTAAAAAAATATCTGGTCCATGGTCTATAGGAGCACTTTTATAACCAGTTATTTTATCTTTATCAAATATGAACGAAATATTTACAACATTTTTATATTTATTATGAATTTTAGTTAAATTTTTGGTTAAGTGTTTAAATTCATCGTCTCCTATGTCTTGGAATTGGCGGTCAAAAGCAACTATTATTTCTTGTGCCCCAGCATCCAGTAGCATTTGTATTTGATAAGCAGAAATATTACTACCGCAACAAGCTACTGAAATGTTGTTCTCTAAGCCGAAATAAGAAGCGTGTAACAATGTACTTTTTTCACTTTCGTAAATAATTGCTTTTTGTAAAACTTTAATTTTATCTTTTGCTTTATCTAAATTATATAAATTCATTCCTAATGGGTGATTATATAATTGTTTGTTAATTATCATAGGACGATATTTGCCATACTGTTCTGCTTCTTCTGCGGAAAGTGTGCGGCCGCGCAGTCCTATGAATCTTCCATTCGCATCAAAATGCGGAATGGTAATTTGGTCAGAGCCCGGAAAGAACCCAATACGAGCTTTATCTAAAACTTCTTGGGTCATGCCTTCGTCTAACCAAGGTTGAATTTTAACATTATAATTTAATCTATCTAAAATAGAAGCATCATATTCTTTTAATATTACACTATAATCTTTAGGCTCAAAACTTTGAATACGATTATGTTTTTCAAATATTGCCCAATCTTCAAGTTTTGTTTGTCCACTTTCTACGACTGAACCCGACATTCCGAATCTTTGAGCGACAAACCGCACCGCATCATTTAAGTCAAACTGAACATTTTCTTGTATGTCCATAACTTTAATGGCTAATTCAAAAATATCAAAAGTATCGTCACAACCAGTGTAACATCTGAACAATCCACTATTTTCATAGAAATATAATTTTTTACTACCTTCTCCTGGTCTATTGTGGCATATGGTAGCGGATAAAATCCCGTAACTTGTATACTCGGGATCCCCGCCCCAATCCTGTAAAAGTTCAAATATATTATCTAAATTAAGACTTTCTTTTATTTCTTTTTTGTCAAAAGAAATCATTTTGTAATTTTAACTCCTACACAAGTTCCTAAAAGACCAAGTTGAGTATTTACATAATGACAGAAGAACTGTTGTTTCTGCATTTTCTTTTCTTCGCCCTTGCGAGCTTTCCATAAAGCGTCAGCCATATCATAAGACATTGTATATTCAAAGTCTCCACCATTTCCGTTTGTCATTACTGCTGGGTCAAAATTTTTCATAATTAATTCTCCTTTTAAGCTTCAAAAGCTGAATCTTCTTCTAATATAATTTTTATATCTTCTACACTTAAGATTTCATAATCATAAGTGGTGCAGAACATAGGCTGAAGTCGGCAAGTGCCCAAATTACCTTTACACCATAAATAAACACCTTTATATCTACCTCTACGGTTTTTATAAACTGATAATTTAATTATAGGAGTTTCAAAAGTATTTGTGCTTAAAATGCCTTCCAATGCTTCTAAATCCTCTGTCTTTACTGGTAATAATACCGAACCAAAATCGACCTTATCCGCAATACTTTTTGCACCACGAAGTAGGTTTTGGTCTGGGGTTTTGGCCTCTACATAGTCACCATTAAGCTGGGTTGCTGACATAATAAAGATACCATATTGATTACAAATATCTTTCAAACGAATTGAAAGCATAAATAAAATATTGTCTTCACGAAGTTTTACTCCTCCTGATTTCTTTGTAATTTCTTCAAGAATTTTCAAACTACTGTGAATATAATCGTGAAATACATATTTAATATCGTGGTCACGAATATTTTTCTTAATTTTATTTTCAATATCTTGCAATGAAAAGTCTGGAAGTTCTTCAATATACAATGGACTATCTGCAATGATTTCCGCTGCCTTGCGCACACGTTCTTCTTCATCGCCCTCATAAGTACCATTTAAGATATGGTCTTCGTTAACATTGGATAAGAAAGCTAACATCATAGTTTGAATTTCTTCCGTTTCCTGTTCTGTTGCAATATACAATACAGGCTCCGCTACACCATTTTTAATCCAACCAAATTGTTCATCATAAAACTGGTTACAAGCGATATATACCGCGTCCGCAATCATTGTTCTGGTCTTACCTACACCAGTAGGAGCAGACCTAATATAGAACTTTTTGAGTCTTGCGCCACGAGTAATGGTGTTAATAAGCGGACCATACATAGGAACTCCGACTTCTGGACACTTTTTATATTTGTCAATCAAGTCGAGCATTCCTTCACCGGCCTGCACCGCCTCACCATATTCATCATCAACATACTGTAATCTTATAGAAAGTATTTTATTATCTATAACATCAGCAATAGTATCTAATGGTGTATTGTCTAACCATTCTTCTTGTATTTCCTTTTTCTTTGTATCAAAGATATTGTCTGGGTCATACATATCTGATAAGTCTAGACCTATTGCGTCATATGCTCTTAATAAAGTAAATTTCTTTAAACGGTTATAATAATAATCAAAACCATTACCAAGAGCATTTTTAGAGGCCTGTAAGAACCATTCCTCGCCTTTTTGTTTTTCAAAAATTGCTAAACTTTTTGGGCGAGTGCTTAAAAAGTCAACAATATTTTCTAAAGTGATTTTATACATATTTTGTTCGTGGAGTTTATAAATTGCTCCAAAAGCAATCCTATGAAAATCATCTGGAAAATCTTCTTCATTAATACTGTATTTATCTGTATAATCTAATAAGGCCGGATTATTATACACCGACCCGATTACCTAAGTAATCGCTGTAATATCTGTATATTTACTGCTCATCAGACACCTCTTCATCCAAAAACGAGAATCGTTTTCGAGTTTTTACTTTCTTTTGCGGAACTGGTATTTTTATTACCTTAACTGTAGGAATATAATCATTAGTAATCATTTTTTGTTGGTTCTTTTGATTAGTTAACCACAGATTATAATAATGATTATATGCATCTTGATACACATAAGGAACAATACCAATACCACCATTTGCCTTTTCAATAGAATTCTCTTTTATTTCAAAGAAATAAATTAAAGCCTTTAAAATACCTGAATAACTGTACCCATAGTCTTTAATATAAGAATTAATCTATTTTTGAACTCGAGTATTAATATTATCTATATTAAATAATTTTTTAATATAATTATCTAATGCATCTTTATCTCGTTTTTCTTTTTCAACTTTTTCTTGAACTTGTTTTGAGCATTCAATGTGAGCATATCGCTTTGCACTTACTTGTTCGCAAGGAGTTTTATCTCTATCAAAAGTTACTCCACAATACAAGCATTTAACTTTATGTGCCATTTGAACACCTCTTTTATAATTTTCTTACATATATATTATAACATAATTTTTGAAAAAAGTCAAGCCCAGAGATATGATCCCTGGGCCTATGAATTACATAATTGTGTCTTTAATTTCTGAAACGATTAGATAAATAAATTCTGCTTGTTCAGGTTTAGCTTCAGCGATTTTCTTGCCTTTGCCTAAATATTTATCAATAATAGCAGTAATCTTCGGACCATTAACCGCAGAATCACGCTCCATTAGTTTACCTACGATAGACTGGAATTCTTCCATAAGAGTACCAAAATCATATACAACTTCTGTTGGAGCAACAATTCTTTCATTAGTAACGAATTCGCCATTGAGTTCGGCTGCTTCCTTATCAATTGCTGTTTGAAGAGCATTAACAAGGTTGTTGTAGCTTAAAGTAATTTCATTAGGAATATACTTAAATCTACATCCGCATTCAATAGAACCATCAGAACAACGAAGAGTAAGTACAGACATTTCATCTTTTCTTAACTGATGTGCATAACCATAAATGTCAGACATACCAGCAATAACTTCTCTTGTTGCATTTGAAAGAGAAGGACGAATAACCATTTTATCTACGCCATTAGCGTCAGTAAGAGTTACTTCTTTATGATGTCCAATGAAGAATACAGCATAACCTAATTGAGTTAAGCCTCTAAATACTTCATTAAATTCATCCTTAAACTTAGTCCAGCCTTTACCGTAGCCAAGGTCGCCTAAGTCTTCAATATCATTCTGATTACAAATGTATTTTTTACATTTGTCTGCGGCGATATCAATAGTGTCAATGATAATTGCCTTATATACTGCTTGAACTTCTGGTCTTTTAAGTTCTCTATATACTTGTTTCATTTCGCCCCAAGTAGTTATGTCTTGCGCCATAACGCCAGGAAGAGCGTGATATCCAGGCTCAAAAGCCAACAACAAGCTACCCTGCATCTGGGTAGCTAATGTTGTTTTACCGGTCTTAGGAGCGCCATAAATGTAAGTAATATAACCTGAAAGGTCTCTACTTACCTTGTGTGGTTGAACATTAAGTAAGTCAATAGCCATTTATATTTTCTCCTTTACTCCGATAATTTAATTAGAAATCAAAGTTTGACTGTGTTGCAGCGGGTGCTGAAGCAAGAGCGTTGTTAGCTTGATTTTTCTTTGCTTTGTATTCATCCTGACTCTGTTTAAGAGTTGCAAGATATACTTCACGCTCGCTAATAATTTTCTTGAATTCTGCAGCGGTGATAGAACTTTCATCATCCCATACATAAGTATCTTTAGCTGCCCAGTTTACGATACAATCTTTACGAGTTGAAGTTACAGTACGAACTGAAGCTTCACCGAAAGCTGATTCTTCCTCAATAGTTCTTGAGATAGTTGTAGAAATCTGGTTACCTTTGATTCTTGTGAATACAGGGTTGCTTGAAGATGCTTCAAGACTTAAGAAGTAATTGATAGCACCTGGAGCTGTTGCAGAGAATTCGATAGGAAGCATAGCATTTCTAAAGTTGAAAATACAACCTTTAATTACAGCCTTATGAGGAGTATTTTTCTCTTCATCTGCTTCAATTTCTTTTACATTAGTGATAATCATATCACAATCAAAAGTATTACGAGCATTTGCATCAGCATTAAGTTCGTTTGTAAGGTGGATGAAACCGCCTTCATTGCGCTTAACTGAAACAAGTTCTTCTGTACCATTCTTATCTGAATAGAACTCATTAAGATCAAATGCTGAATCGATTCTAAGTTTTACAGCCTGGTCTGCACCGTTAGCCATTACGCTACCATATTTACCGCTGATGATGTCAGCAAGGATAGCATAACTTGCATTTGATTTACCTGTTGAGGTAAGAGGTGTAGAATAGCTATAGTGAACAGTTACGATGTTAAGCATATCGTCATCTGTTGCAATATCAATATTACCTGAAATATATTTTGTGCCAGGGTTCTTAGAACCAGGACCTGTCACTTTTTCTTCCAAAGTATGCTGATAAAGGTATCCTTCGATGTGTGTTCTGTTAATAAAACTCTTTTTCATTTTCTTTTCTCCTTTACTTATTCAATAATAAATTCTTTGCCTTTTTCTGTAATAGTATAAATTACTGGGTCTTGACCGATTTTTTCGCAGAACCCATCTGATACAAGTTTGCGTAGAGTACCAGATACAGTACGTGAAGATACAAACATACCTTCCGCAATATCTCTTGCCTTTTTAGGCTCGGGGTTCTTCTGAAGATAATCAAGCACAAGCTTACCATTATCAGTTAATATAGGTTTTTCACTTTTGGTATCATTCTTAATAATGTCAATATAAGCCTTAACATTTTCTGGAATGTCTGCCTCGGTGATATTTGCTTTCGCCATTAATTCTTCTAAAAACTTAATAAATTCTTGTTTCATACTAAAAACTCACTTTCTTTATTTTATACTTATATTATAACATATTTATTTAAATTTGTCAAATCCTAGTAACTTCTTATTTTTCTATTAAACTCTTTAAAGTTTGATGGCGTCCACAGGATTTATGTTCAGGGCAAAACGCATAGTCTTTGCCATATTTTTCGCATTTAGGAACTAGGAATTCAGAATACATAGCGCACTGGTCGTTATAATCTTTTACCTGTGCCTTCATCATAAGACACATTTCTCTGATTTCCCATTGTGCTCTAGTACATAGACGTTCATTCATAACGTGAATTAACTCTCTACCATTCATCTTTACTTCGAGAATAGTTTCACAAGCATTGGGGAGTATATAGCGAGCATCTTCATTAACGATACCTAATTCTTGAAGCTTTTCGTATTCTTCTTGGATATATTTCATAGAGCGAATATATCTTTCACGTGCTTGAGGATTATTCTCAATAGTGTGCGGAATAACATAATTAAATCCGTCTTCACTGCAATATCTTTGGCTACGAACCGCAAAACTGCAATGTCTATGACGAGTTAATTGCGCCAATAGAGCTCGGCTTACTCCCTCGATATGGAAGGTAAAGTCCGCAAACTCTAATACAGAATGATGCCCAGACTTATAGCAACTTTTCATAATTTTTCCGCCAGTAGGCTCACTGTCATAACAGTTGCACGCCGCCGCTTCTATAGCGTCTACTGGATTATAAGTAACATTTGTTAAAGTAACTTTCATCTTAATCATCCAAACTTATTGTATAACCAATCATTCTTGCACGTGAACAGTATTGAGCAAAACTTTCCAATTCGTCGATTAATACCTTACGTCCTCGACATTTATCAGAAGTTAATAAGTCTTCATAGCTTACAAAGGTAATACCTGTAATTCCATAACCCAATGCTTTATCTCGCATATCATATGGATTAGAACAAGCAATTATTGAATTTGTTTCTTTAGCCAAAAGCATAAGTCTGCTTGTTTTTCCTGTGCAACGACCGTCTATTATTCTATACATAAGTTTCTCTCCTTGTATTTTTGTAAAAATTGATTTATTACTTCTTGTAAACTTTGTGAAAATTCTTCTAAATTGTCATCCTCTATTTTTAAACACATTGAATATGCATCCTTTGTCCATATATCATAATGTTCGCTAACCATTGTTTGACTCATAACAGAAATTTGTTTTTCCACTTCGTTATCATCTTGTACTTTTTTAATTATACCAGCTAAATAAATCATATTTTCTCCTTATTTAATACTATAGCCAAATTCCTTGGCTTTAAAGTATTCTTGCCAAAATTGTTCTTTTTCATTTAATTCATCTCTTGAACATTCTTCAATTAATTCAAATGAAAAATTTTCTACTCCAATAGCCAACATAGCTGGGTAGAGTTTATTGCGGGTAGGCGGATCTGCTCCGATACCACGCTTGATATGTTGTTTCCAACGATCTGCTACGTTTGCGGCCTGGCCTACATAGCACATACCATTGGTTAGGTTAGTAATTTTGTATATGCCGGTATGGGCTTGTTTACCGAGGATTCGGCCCACCATATCGGTATATGCGTTTTCATAATAAACCTTCCAAATTACTTTATTTAGAGGTTCGCTATCACGCAACAGTTTAGCGACTTCGCGCAATTTCTTAATCTCCTATAAATCTTCTTCGGGAATGTTTAATTGATAGAATTTTTCTTTTTCTTTTTCTTCATAAGACCTAATATATTCAGCCGTGGCTGCCTCTACTATCTTATGAAATTTATCATATTCTTCTTTGATAAGATTTAATTTACTTGCCCAAAAACCAATCTATTCTTCAAAAGCTTCAACACAATCTTTTTGTGCTTGTAAATACTCTTGTTGATATTCTTCTCGATTAGTCTCCATCTCCTGGCTAAGCTTATCCGCCGCCGAAGACAGACGTTCTTGTAATAAATCTATCTATGAAGTTTCTAATTCTCTATACATTTCTTTTTTATCAGTTAATTGCTTATCTAAAGCATCTATCTGATAATTTAAAGAACTTACTTCTATTTTCTTTTCTGCGTGTTCAATACGTAAATCTGCAGTTATTTTATTTAACTCCTCATTATATTCACGTATTTGTTCATTTTTCTATTGGGTTTCATAATCTACCTATTGGGTGGTTTTAATCTTACCTCGCAGACAGAAATAAATAATGATTCCACCCATAATTAACCCAATACATAGTCCGATAATTATTTCTATCATATTAGTAAAAAAGAGGGTAGTTTCCTACCCTCTATTACATTACGCTATTAATTATTCTGCGTCTTCGTCTGCGTCTGGATCGAAAGCCATACCAGCATCTGTAAGAGAAAGGAATTTTACTGCCTTATGTGTGCCGTCTTCAAGTTCGATTTCAGCAGGTGTACGAAGGCCAAGACCTTTTCTCTGGATAGCTGATGTGAAGATACCATCTACCTGACGTTTTTCAAGACCAAGCTCAGCTGCTACGTCTGCGGATGTTACATTAGCTCCGTTAATTTCCTTTAAATAATTGAGTACTTTCTTTGAATTTTCTTTCATTGCCATGATTTTTTGTCTCCTTTTAATAATTTATTTTTTTTAATTTTATAAGCTGTTCGTTTAGCTTATGTAAATATTATATCAAAAAATTTTTTAAAAGTCAAATTTTCGCTAAATATTCTTGAACCAAATCGTCTATTGCTATCATATCATTGATGTTGGTGACCTTACCTGACAGCTCCATAATCTCCGTTTCTAATTGGGCTCGTTTGAAAGGATCATCACAGTTCTGCAACTCTAATTCCAGCTTAACGATTTTCTTAGCGAGGTTCTTTAACTCTTTCTGTTTCATAATAAAATTTTCATCCTTAATCTTTACAATTATATTGTAACAAATTTTTTTTATTTTGTCAAGAAATTTTTAACAAAATCTTCTTCTGTAAGAATCGGTACACCTAGCTTTTGCGCCGCTAGGTTTTTAGCAGTCTGAGAATTGTTATCATTGTTAATTAAATATGAGGTAGATTTAGATACTGAACTTGAAACCTTACCTCCGTGAGCTCTAATTACTTGAGATAGTTCTTCACGATTTTTAAATAATGATAGTTTACCTGTAATAACAATAACTTTATTTGCTAAATTATTATCTAATTTTTCTTCTTCCTGTGGTTTTTCGCAATGTAGATACTTGTAAGCTCTATTTGCTTTAGAAAAATCAAATTTCCAAAGAGCCGAACATTTACTGCCGGCAAATCCGGGTATCACGCTGAAATCATATTTACTATTAACTTTGTCGACTAAATCTTCATATGAGTCAATATATTTTACCAACTCTTTTGAAACATTTTGACCGATGAGAGGAATTCCAATAGCGGAAATAAAAGCGTCTAATGTTTGAGATTTACTATCTTCAATAGCCAACAATATTTTTTCAACTGACTTTTGCCCGAATCCAGACTTGTTTACCCATTCTGCTTTTTTAGTGTGAAGTTCATAGATGTCAGCAGGTTCATTAACCCAGCCCCATTCTATAAGTTTTTCCAAAGTTGCAATAGAAAGACCTTTAATATCGAGGCCTTTTTTACCGCAGAAATGGTCAAGTTGATTTACAAGTTTTCCTTCGCAAGAAGGATTAGTACATTTAAGAGTCCAGGTGTCTAACTCACATTCTCTATGAGTAAGCTCGCCGCAGACAGGACATTTCATCGGTATATCAAAATACTCATACTCATATTCGTAAGCATCGTGTGCCTTTTCCGCACTATAAACCTGTGGAATAATCATATTGGCTTTATAAATCTGTAATTTTTGATTCTTATAAGGTACTCCAAGCAATTCTAACATAATACTAATATTATGTAAACTTGCTCGACTTACTTCTGAACCCTCAATATCTATTGGATTAAAAATAGCAACAGGAGTTAAGATTCCGGTTCTACCCATAGTCCATTCAATATCAATTAAATTGGTTTCATAAGTTTCATCATAAAATTTAAAAGCCATAGCATTTTTGAAATGATGAGCGGTTTGTCCTAATGTTTTGCCATATGCTACATTGTCGAACTTAAATACTACACCATCTATTGGAAATGAAAGATTGTGAGCATAAGTTTGAAGCCAATCAATTAATTCTTCGTTAATTTTAGGAAATAAAACATTAGTAACCTTTGGAACTTTAATAAATCCGTAATTTTCAATAATATCTAATTTCTGACTTAATAATTCAAATTCTTCTAATCCTTTGATTACTTCCCAAGCGACGAAAGTTAAACGACGCTTTTGGCACTCACGATTGTCCAATAGACGAATACTACCTGAGGCGAAGTTACGTGGATTCTTATAACTATCTGAAAATTCTTCAAAATCTTTATAAGTACAAATAATCTCACCATCAATAATTAATTCCTCTTTGTAGTTAATAATTTTTGGAATACTTTTAACTACTTGAGCATTGTGTAGTATATCTTCTCCTTCTTCTCCATTACCACGAGTCTCTGCAGAAACTAACTTGCCGTCAAGGTATCTTAAAGTGCAAGTTAGTCCGTCCATTTTACACATTGCAATAAAAGGTTTATCCCCTATAAAGCTCTGAATGGCATCTAAAGACTTGGTTTTTTCCAATGAAAGCATTGGATGATTATGAATTACTTTATTTAATTCATTCATAACCGTATAAGAAATTTTAGATGTAGGAGAATTGGGTAATACAACGTTAGTTTCTTCTTCAAGTTTAACTAACTGAAAGTATGCGTCATCCCATTCTCGATCAGAGATTATAGGGGTTCCCTTATCATATAATTCAGTATTAACATTTAAGTATGCTATTAAGGTTTGCATAGTTTCAATTTTACTCATAATTTTCTCCTTTATTATTTATTCTTACATATATATTATATAATATTTTTTTAAAAAAATCAAACAGAGAAGCGGTTAAGCTTCTCTGTCTTCATCTTTATACTTTACTTACTGATAAAATCTTATTGTTTTTAATTACTGATACACCACTTGCCGCGCGACCCAATAGATTGAGTTCAGAAGCAGAAATACAAATTGAACTTGTATCTCCTAAAACAAGTAAAGTATCATCATCGGCTACGAGTGACGCTGCGGAAACCGGACCTGTATTATCAGTTATCTTTCCACAAAGCACCCCTTTACCGCCACGACCCTGGGTTAAAAATTCTTTAAGTTCAACTTTTTTACCAAGACCATTGGTAAAGAATATAGCAAGTTTATCAGTTTTATCACGAACAGGTAGAGCACAAACAACTGTATCATCTGCTCCAAGGTTAATTCCTTTTATACCTGTTGTAGTTCTCGAAGTAGCTGAGATAGAGGAAGATGGGAATCTAATTGTATAACCATTAGCAGTTACTAAAATTAAATCTTCATCATCGATTAAAGATACCGCCGCCAAGCTATCGCCTTCACGAATGTTGATAGCTGAAATACCTGTTTTCTTTTTAGTATTTATATATTCTTGTAAACTTGTTTTCTTTACAATACCATTTTTAGTTACAAACAATACATATTTGGCTGTTGTATCTCTATAAATTGAATAGATTATTGTAGGATTTTCATTTGGTTCCATTGCAATAAGTGATTTAATCGGCACGCCCTTAGTAACATTAGTACCTACTGGAATAGTATCAACCAAGAGACGATACATTTTTCCGCTGTCGGTAAATACCATTAATGAGTCAATAGTATTCGTTCTAATTACTGCAGAGGTAATATCATCTTGAGTTTTTACTCCTTTGCCGTTTCGACGCTGAGTTCTGAAAGACGAGCTCGGCACACGTTTAATTAAACCGCCTTCCGTCATAACAACTACACATTTTTCTGGCTCAACGAATTCAATTTCTTTCTCTTCTTTAGTTTCAGTTAAATGAGTAATTTCAGTTCGTCTGTCATCTCCATATTTATCGACCAAAACTTTTAAACGATATAATAATTCAACTATAGGTTGTTCCAAAATACCATTCAATTTATTGATAAGTTCTTTAAGTTCTTCAGCTTCTTTCTGGAGTTCAATTCTTTCCAAACCCGCCAACTTACCAAGTTTCATATCAACAATTGCTTTAGCCTGTGCTTCGGAGAATCCATATTTCGATTGAAGACCCTCTCGAGCTGCGGCCGCAGACTCAGATTTTTTAATCAAAGCAATGATATTATCAATATCTTCCAAAGCTTTCAATAAACCATTTATAATTTCTAATTTATCTGTAGCCTTTTCTTTATCAAATTCAGCTTCTCTTATAATACATTCAATGTTATGAGTAATATAAATATCAATACATTGTTTAAGATTTAACTCTACTGGAGTCTTATCAACCAAAGCTACTTGATTATAAGAGATAGAAGTTTGTAAACTTGTTTCTTTGAATAATAGATTAATTATGGTAGCAATTGAAGCATTTTTCTCACACTCAATAACCAATCTAAAACCATTTTTTCTATTACTTTCATTTCGGATGTTAGCGACTCCTGAGATTTTACCTTCATCGCAAACTGTACCAATCTCTTCCATAAGTGCTTCGGTAGCTACTCCATATGGAAGTTCATAAAATACAATATTATTTCCTTCCATTTTATATTTACCACGAATTTTTACGCTACCCTTACCATTTTTAACTATATTAGGTAAATCATTTCCATTTATAATTAATCCGCCTGTTGGAAAATCAGGGCCGGGTAAAGTAGGTTCTTTACCGTCTGTGTAATCTACTATTGCATTAAATACTTCACGTAAGTTATGTGGAAGCCAGTTACAAGCCATTGCAACACCAATACCTGTATTTGGATTACAAAGTAGATTAGGGAATAGTGCAGGAAGAGTTACAGGTTCTTCTTTAGTTTCACTATAGTTCGGCATAAAATCTACATTATTCTTTTTAATTCCATAAAGCATTCCGTCTTCTGATAATTTAGCGAGACGTGCTTCAGTATAACGATATGCCGCCGGGCCATCTCCATCTCTGTTACCCATTGACCCGTGGAAGTCAATAAGAGGATATCTCATAACCCAAGGTTGAGATAAACGAACAAGAGCTCCATAGATTGAACTATCGCCGTGTGGATGCCAATAGGCCATAACGTTACCAACTATATTAGCACACTTAACGTGCGGTTTTGAATAGGTATATCCTTCGTCATATGCACCATATAAGATTCTTTTAGCTACTGGTTTTAATCCAGATTTGGCGTCTGGAATAGCACGATCTGTGTTAACGGCTACCGCATATTCAATGAAGTTGGTACCAAGTTCTTGTATTAAATCATTATACATTGCCAGTAGCCTCCTTGCTATGAACTTTAATATATTCTTTTCTTGGTGTAATTGCTTGACCCATAAGGTCATCAAACAACTTAGTCGCCGCAGAAACATCTTCAATAGTAATCTGTTTAATGATTCTATTATCGGGATCGGTCAATGTTTCTTCGGTTTCTTCCTCGTTCATTTCACCAAGACCTTTAAGTCGCTTAACATCATACTTTCTGTTAGCGTGAGTTTTTCTAAATTCTTCAAGTGCTTCATCGTTTTTAAGGTATTTATATTCTTTACCTATAGTGATTTTATAAAGCGGAGGGACACCCGCATATACATAGCCATCTTGAATTAACTGTGGGCAGAAATTCCAAATAAATGTATAGAAAAGATTTTTGATATGAGCTCCGTCAACGTCAGCATCGCTCATAATAATTATTTTTCCATATCTTAAATCTTCTGGTTTATAAGTAATTTTCATTGTTTTGGGGTCAATTGTTAAACCAAAAGCTTCAATCATTGTCATAATCTCTGCGTTCTTTTGTATTTTATCTAAGCCTGCTTTCTGAGTGTTGATAATCTTACCACGAACGGGCAATACTGCCTGAAACTCATTATTACGAGCGGTTTTAAGGTTACCTGATGCGCTATCACCCTCGGTAATATAAATTTCACACTGTTTGCGGTTTTTACTATAACAGTCTGCAAGTTTACTATCAAACTTTAAGGCTTTCTCTTTTTTCTTTTGAGTATCACGAACTGCTTCCTTAGCTTTCTTTGCTTTTTCCCTGGCCGCACGAGCCAAAAGAGCCTTGTCAACGATAGCTTTTGCATCTTTTGGATTAGCATTAAACCAAGTTTGAAGTTCTTTAGATACAAGTCTTTGAACGATTGTTCTTGCTTCAGATGAACTTAAAACATCTTTGGTCTGTCCAGAGAAAACCGGATCGGGCATAATAAAAGATAAAACCAAACTCAAACCTTCTTTAAGTTCATCACCTGTTAAGTTTGCGTCTTTCTCTTTCAAAAGTTTTTTATCTCTTGCATATTCGTTAATGCTTTGGGTTAAAGCTGTTCTGAAACCAGTTAAATGTGTTCCTGAACTATTAGGAATTGAGTTAGTATATAATTTATAAGTATCATTATAACTATCATTATATACCATAGCTACTTTAACACCAATTCTATTTTCCAAACTTTCAGTATAAAAAACTGAAGTTAAAACATTCTTTGTTTTATTTAAATCATTTATATAATCTTTAATACCATTTTTTGAAGTAATAATTTCTTCATCTT
>RHMF01000755.1_pt1 | contig 18642 bp, 18 predicted proteins | sample 5365151 | NCBI WGS metagenome assembly RHMF01 (sample SAMN10266501, study PRJNA497801) | feces metagenome | isolation source: feces | host: Bos taurus | place: China: Prairie of Fairy Mountain | collected 2017-08-14 | reverse complement strand
TTTTTTGAAGTATCAGAAACGAAATGCCAACGGAAGCAATTCAAATTTTGTCTGAAGAAAGCCGGATCTAAACTGTAGAAAGCGAGGTTAACCAATGATTGAACCCAAGGAAGTAATGGAATAACCCTTGACGATGCGAAGTGAGTAGTCGAAATCGTCAAGGGTTATTTCTTTTTATGGATCTTTCGCCCAAAGGGGCGATTATTTTGTTTTTTGGGGGTTGCAAAATGGGGAAACTGTGGTAGAATAGGTGCGATTTTATGATGAAAAGAGATGGCTATGAAACGACAGTTTTCTATGCATGATAAGCATTTTACGATGCACAATGCATCGGCTTTTTTGCGCAAAAATGTGGTGATGGTGGTGGCCCTGGTGGCGGCCATTGTGACCTGCTTTATTGTACCGCCGGACAAGGCGTATCTGGATTATTTTGATGTCAAGACGCTGACCTGTCTGTTCTGCGTGCTGGCGGTGGTTTGCGCGCTGAAAAATATCCAGTTTTTCTACATACTGGCCAAGAAGATCGTGCAGCTTTTCCGCAATGCCCGGATGGCGATCCTGGTGCTGGTGTATATTACCTTCATCGGCTCGATGCTGATCGCTAACGATATGGCGCTGCTGACCTTCCTGCCTCTGGGCTATTTGGCCCTTTCTTCCACGGGCAAGCAGAAGTATATGGCCTTTACCTTTGTGATGCAGAACATTGCGGCCAATTTGGGCGGCATGCTGACGCCTTTCGGCAATCCTCAGAATTTGTATTTGTACACCAAATTTGCCATTCCCACCCTGGAATTTATGCAGATCATGCTGCTGCCCTTTGTGGTTTCTGTGCTGCTGATCACGGTTTGCTGCATCATTTTTGTAAAGCCGGAGCCTCTGCAGGTGGAGAACGAAAAGGTGCAGCTGCCTTTCTGGCGGACGGTGCTGTATCTGGCGCTGTTTGTGCTGTCCATTGCCATCGTGTTCCGCGGCATCCCGTACTGGATCGGATTGATCGTGATCCCGGTGGTGCTGGTGTTTGTTGATCGCAAGGCGCTGAAGATGGTGGACTATCCGCTGCTGCTGACCTTTGTGTTTTTCTTTGTGTTTGCGGGAAATATGGCCAGAATTCCGCTGGTGCGGGAACTGTTCTCCGGCTTGCTGGGAAAGAGCACGCTGCTGTTTTCCATTTTGAGCTGCCAGATGATCAGCAATGTGCCGTCTGCCATTCTGCTGAGCCAGTTTACGGACAATTACCGGGAACTGCTGCTGGGCGTGAATATCGGCGGCGTGGGCAGCCTGATCGCATCGCTGGCAAGTTTGATCACCTTCCGGGAGTATACTTCCCACAATCCCGGTAAGACTGGCTATTACATGAAGACCTTCACCCTGTTTAATCTGCTGTTTTTGGTGGTGCTGGTGCTGTTTGTGATCTGGTGAGGGTTGTCAAGCGCAGCAAATTGTGGTATACTACCTGCAAGGAGGGATGCGTATGAAATTTCCCTGGAAGGGGGTAGCGCTGGGTGGCGGTATTTTGACCATCCTGGTGGCCATCCGATGCTTTGTGACGGTAGAGCGCGCCATTTATTACGGCAGAAATTATGGCATACAGTTGATCATGAATGATCCCTGGTTTTATATCGGCATGGCGGCAGCGGCCATTTGTGTGGTGGCGCTACTGGTGCTGGCAGATCAGGAAGCGAAGAAAAAAGTAGAACAGACGGATGCTGAAGAGCAGTAATGCTCGGCGGCATCCGCCTTTTGCATATTTGGGGCATTTTTGTGGATACTATGGGCGAAAGGGGAGAAGTCTATGAAGAAGGAAGAAAAGCAACCGCTGAACTGGGAGGTCAAGGACCCTAAACCGCCGGTGATCCAATCGGGGCATATGGAGAATCAGAAGCGATAAATGAAAATTTGAAGGCTAAGAAAAACGGCTCCGGGATTTCCGGAGCCGTTTTTTATGCAATTAGCAGAGCTTTGCGCCGGCAGGGATGGAATCGCTGACCATCAGCAGCTGCAGCTTCTCTTCGCCCTTTTCAGTGTGGACGGCGGAGAGGAGCATGCCGCAGGATTCACGGCCCATCATCTTGCGAGGAGGCAGGTTGGTGATGGCCACCAGGGTCTTGCCGATCAGCTCCTCGGGCTTATAGTACTTGGCGATGCCGGAGAGGATCTGGCGGTCAGTGCCGGTGCCGTCGTCCAGGGTGAACTGCAGCAGCTTATCGGACTTCTTGACATTGCAGCAATCCTTGACCTTCACAGCACGCAGGTCGGACTTGCAGAAGGTATCAAAATCTACATTTTCTTCGTCGTAGGGCTCGATCTCCAGCTCGGGGACCGGGGGCTTAGACAGTTCTTCCAATTCTTTCAGCTCCTTTTCCATATCGATTCTGGGGAACAGGGGAGCGCCAACGGTGGTGCTCCAGCTGCAATTGGTGCAGCCGCAGAAGCGCAGAGCGTCCCAGGTGCGGCCTTCGGCAGCCACGTTCAGCAGGTCCAGAATGGACTTGCTGGAGTCGGGCATGAAGGGGCTGACCAGAATGGCGCTGATGCGGATAGCCTCGCACAGGTTCTTCATGACCTGCAGCAGGCGGGGCTTGGTATCCTCGGACTTTGCCAGGACCCAGGGCGTGGTCTCGTCGATATACTTGTTGGCACGGTCCAGCAGGCGGAAGACTTCGCTCAGGGCATTGGAGAACTGGAAGCCGTCCATATGCTTTTCGTAGGCAGCCACCACTTCGTCGGCCAGAGCCTTCAACTCGCCATCCAGCTCGGCAGTTTCGCCGCCGGCGGTCAGCTGGCCGTCGAAATACTTCTGGCTCATGGCAGTGGTACGGGAAACCAGGTTGCCCAGGGTGTTGGCCAGGTCGATATTGATGGTATTGATCAGCAGTTCATTGGTGAAGTTACCGTCAGAGCCGAAGGGGAAGGTGCGCAGCAGGAAGAAACGCAGAGCGTCCACGCCGAAGCGCTGGGCCAGGATATAGGGGTCGACCACGTTGCCACGGGATTTGGACATCTTTTCGCCGTTGAAGTTCAGCCAGCCATGGCCATAGACCTTCTTGGGCAGGGGCAGATCCAGGCTCATCAGCATGGCGGGCCAGATGATGGCGTGGAAGCGGACGATCTCCTTGCCCACAAAGTGGACATCGGCGGGCCAGAATTCCTCCAGGCCGGTCTTCTTATCGTTCTGGAAGCCCAGAGCGGTCATGTAGTTGAAAAGGGCATCGATCCAAACATAGACCACATGGCCTTCGTCGAAGTCCACGGGCACGCCCCAGGTGAAGCTGGTGCGGCTGACGCACAGGTCGTTCAGGCCGGGCTTGATGAAGTTGTTGACCATTTCGTGGACACGGCTGCGAGGCTGCAGGAAATCGGTGTTTTCCAGCAGGTCACGGACACGGTCGGCGTACTTGGAAAGACGGAAGAAGTAGGCCTCTTCCTTGGCATCCTGGACTTCACGGCCGCAGTCGGGGCACTTGCCGTCCACCAGCTGGCTTTCGGTCCAGAAGGACTCGCAGGGCTTGCAGTACTTGCCGGAGTATTCGCCCTTGTAGATGTCGCCGCGCTCGTACATCATCTTAAAGATCTTCTGGATGGCTTCCACATGGTAGTCATCGGTGGTACGGATGAAGCGGTCGTGGGAGATGTTCATCAGCTTCCACAGATCCAGCACGCCCTTTTCGCCCAGCACGATGTTATCGACAAACTGCTGGGGGGTGACGCCGGCTTCCTTGGCCTTGTCCTCGATCTTCTGGCCGTGCTCGTCAGTACCGGTCAGAAAGCAGACATTATAGCCCTGCAGGCGCTTATAGCGAGCCATGGTATCGGTGGCTACGGTGCAGTAGGCGTGGCCGATATGCAGGTTGGAAGAGGGGTAGTAGATGGGGGTGGTAATGTAATAATTACCCTTGCAATGATTGCACATATTGGAAAATCCTCCTATAGGATAAATTGCGATATACCAAATTATTATAGACCGAATGGGGGAGTTTTGTCAACTCCAATTTGTCAACTCCAAACTGGATTCTGCGGAAAATATGGGCGGTTAGGAAAGAATTTTTTGAAAAGTTGCACGTTCGCGTGCAACTTTTTGCTTTTTTGGCTGTATGGGTGAAGGGAGTGATGCAATGGAACAGAGAAACGGGGGAAAAAGTCTGAAAGAGCGGATCCGCTCCGGGCAGATCCGGCGGGAGGATGTGACCAGGCGGCTGGCGGAGCTGGCCTTCGGCAAGGCCAATGACTGTGTGCGTCTGGCGCTGGAGGACGAGCCAGAGCTGAGCAAACTGGATCTGTCGCTATTGAGCGAAGTCAAGCGCAACGACAAGGGCACGGTGGAGATCAAGCTGATCGACCGTCTCAAGGCCCTGGAGCAGCTGGCCCAAGCTGCTGGGGAGGACAACCATGGGGCTGAGGAATTCCTGCGGGCGCTGACGGAAAGCGGGGAGCAGCAGTGAATTACACAGCTTTTTCTCCCAAGCAGCGCAGGGTTCTGACCTGGTGGATCCCCGGCGGCCAGGACTGGGACAAGGAGGCCATCGTTTGCGATGGGGCAGTGCGGTCGGGCAAGACCCTGGCAATGGGGCTTTCCTTCTTTCTGTGGGCCAGCACCTGCTTCGACGGGCAGCGCTTCGGTGTCTGCGGCAAGACCATCGGCTCGCTGCGGCGCAATGTCTTGTCGGAAATTTTGCCGCTGCTGGCGGACATGGGCGCGGTCTGGAAGGAGAAACGGACGGAAAATTTGATCACCATCCGGCTCCTGGGCCATGAAAATGCCTTCTACACCTTTGGCGGTCGGGACGAAAGCTCTGCCAGCTTGATCCAGGGCATCACCTTTGCCGGAATCTTGATGGACGAGGTGGCGCTGATGCCCAGGTCATTTGTGGAGCAGGCCTGTGCACGCTGCTCCGTGGCCGGCAGCCGGCTGTGGTTCAACTGCAATCCGGCTGGGCCAGAGCATTGGTTTTACAAAAGCTGGATCCTGGAAGCGGAAAAAAAGAATTGTCTGCGGCTGCATTTTACCATGGAGGACAACCCGTCGCTGACCAAGACCATTCGCAGGCGCTATGAGCGGCTATACACCGGCGTGTTTTACCGGCGGTTTATTTTGGGGCAATGGGTGCAGGCGGAAGGCCGGGTGTATGACTTTTTTGCGCCGGATATGGTGCAGCTGCCGCCTCCGGAGCCGCTGGAACAGTACTACATATCCTGCGATTACGGCACGGTCAACCCGACGTCCATGGGGTTATGGGGTCGGAAAGGGGAAGTTTGGTATCGCATCGGGGAGTTTTATTTCAATTCCCGGGTGCAAAACCGGCAGATGACCGACGAAGAATATGCCGATGCGCTGGAAAAGTTGGCCGGTGAGCGGCCCATTACGGCGGTGATCGTGGATCCGTCGGCGGCCAGCTTTCAAGAGGTGCTGCGGCGCAGGGGATTTCGGGTACAGAAGGCGAAAAATGATGTGCTGGCCGGCATTCGGCTGACGGCGGATTGTCTGAAAAAGGGGCAAGTGGTTCTTTGCCACGGCTGCGAGGATTGCCTGCGGGAGATGGACAGCTACGTCTGGGATCTGCAAGGGGGCAAGGATCGAGTGAAGAAGGAAAATGACCATGCCATGGACGACATGCGCTATTTTGTGTCCACGGTGCTGGGGATGCAGACCGGCGGTTTTGCGGCCTGCAGCGTGGAAAGAAAGCGATAGGAAGAAAAAAGTTGTTTCGTGTGCAGCAAACTGCACACGAATGCAAAATGCAAAGTGCAAAGTGCAAAATGAATGTGTCGCCTTTGGCGACTTGTTTCCAATTTTGTATTAGGCATTGCGCCGCTAGACAACAATTTACATTAGGGAAGGAAGGAACGAATGAAGAAGAAACGGAAGGAAAATGGACCGGTGGCGGTATGCCAGCTGCGTGACGCTACCCGGCATCCTTTTGGCGGGTTGCGGAATTTTGTGCCGCTGGGCACCGGCCAGGAGGAAATCTATCGGCAGCTGCGTGAGGCGATCCCGGTACTGGATGCGGCGGTGGGAAAGCTGGTGCGTCTGTCCGGCGGCTTTTCCGTGGAATGCCCCAGCCAGGCATCCCAGAAGCGGCTGGAGCATTTTCTGAAGACCATGCCCTGCGGGTACGGCCAGGTGGGCGTTGACAGTTTCCTGAGCTGCTACATGGACAGCCTGCTGACCTATGGTCGCGCGGTGGGCGAGATGGTGGTCAGTGACGGTCGGGTTCGGGGGTTGTGCTGGGGCGATGTGACGGCGCTGGATGTATGCCAGGGTGACAGCCCCATGGAAGTAGTACTTTGGGGTCCTGATGACCGTGGCCTTATGCGGCCGCTGCCGTATCAGCATTTGCTGGTGTTTACCGCGCTGAATCCGGAGCCCAAGCATCCTTACGGCGTCAGCATTTTCCGGGGGATGCCCTTCCTGGCGGATATTCTGATGAAGATCTATGCCACCATCGGCTCCAACTGGGAACGGGCTGGCAATGTGCGCTACAGCGTGATCTGCAAGAATGGAGAATCTCTGGATCCTGCGGTTGCCCAGCAGCGCAGCGCCCAGATCGCCCAGGCTTGGGCCGGCGCCATGGAGGACAGCAAAAACGGCACGGTGCGGGATTTTGTGGCTATGGGCGATGTACAGATCAGCGTCATCGGCGGCGAAGCGCCGATTCTGGACTCCCAAGTACCGGTGCGGCAGATGCTGGAGCAGCTGGTGGCCAAGACCGGTCTGCCGCCTTTCTTGCTGGGCCTGAACTGGTCCACCACCGAGCGGATGAGCACCCAGCAGGCGGACATTCTGACCAGCGAGATCTGGGCGTTCCGGCGCTCTGTCGAGCCTGCGCTGGAGAAGATCTGCAAGACTTTCCTGGCCTATGAGGGCTTGGACGATCGGGTGCAGATCATTTGGAACGATATCAGCCTGCAGGATATTACCCAGGAGGCACAGGCGGATCTGTACAAAGCCCAGGCGGAGAAGGCAAGGAAAGAGTAAATTGGGATTTATCGTTCTCGCGCAATGAAATCTTGTGGGAACGATAAACGAAACAATGAAACATCAAGGAGGTTATTTATGGAAATCAAGAAGGCGACGGAGGCGGTCAGCAGCGGCATGCCTACGGCGGCCCAGCTGCAGACCATCAATGCCCAGGCCAAGGGGAAACTGACGGCCGAGCAGGTATATGTTTTCTCCCTGCGGCTGTGCGACGATCAGGTAGATCGGGATCTGGAGCGGTTTGACACGGCGGCGCTGCCCGGTTTGGCGAAGTTATTCATCGGCAAGACAGGCATCATCGATCACTGCTGGAGCAGCGAAAACCAGGTGGCCCGGATCTTCCAGACTCAGGTGGTCCAGGAAAATGGGGTCAGCTACATCAAGGCATGGGCCTACATTCGTCGCGGCAGCAACACCGACGAGATCATTGCCGACATTGAAGCCGGCATCAAGAAGGAAGTGTCTGTCGGCTGCGCCATGGGCCGCAGTGTCTGCTCTATCTGCGGCGGAGAGTATGGTCAGTGCGGCCATCGCAAAGGTGAATCCTACGATGGGCAGGTTTGCTGCGCCATTTTGAAGGAACCTATGGATGCCTATGAATTCTCTTTTGTAGCGGTGCCTGCCCAGCGGGAAGCCGGTGTGATCAAGGGTCTGGCCCGGAAAAATGTGTCGCTGAAGGCGCTGGCGGAGGAATTTGGCGCCCAGGCGGAATACCGGGAGCTGTACAAGCAGGCGCAGCTGGGAAAGCAGTATGAGCAAGAGCTGCGCGGCGAGGTGGTGCGGTTGTGTATGACCCTGGATCTGGGTGTGGCCGAGCCGGTGCTGCGCAGCGTGATGGATTGTGCCGGTGCGGAGGATCTGCAGAAGCTGAAGGCGGCGCTGACGGAGCGGATGCGTGCGCTGATGCCCGTACAGACCCAGCTGCCCCATGCCGGCGCTGTGATGGAAGCCGTGGAAAGCGGGTTCTTGATTTAAGAAGATAAATGATTGTTTACAGGCAATAGGGCGCTGCGAACAACAATTTACATTAGGTATTACCGGGAAGATCCGGTTGCCATATTATTTTACAAGGAGGAAAAAGTATGAGCATTTCTTATGGTGGGGTTGGTTACCTGGCGGTGACCATGCCTGCGGGAAACTGTGTGGAAGGTCAGACCTGCACACTTGACGCAGAAGGCAGGGCTGCGGGTTGCCTCAACGGCAGCATGTTTTGCGGCATTGTGGATCGGGTAGAGGATTCCATGGCCAGTGTACAGCTGGAGGGCTTTGTGGAGGTCAGCTACTCCGGCGCTGCGCCTACCACCGGTTTGATCGCACTGGCTGCCAACGGCAGCGGTGGCGTTGTGATCAATAGCAACGGCCGCGTGTATCTGGTAGTGTCTGTGGACGCTACCGAGAAGAAACTTGTGATGAAACTGTAAGGAGGAAAACAAATGGGTTATGATAATCTGAGACTGGAAAAGGGTATGTATCGCCAGGAAGGCATGAACTTTACCCAGGTGCTGGAATCTTTGGATCCCAGTGAAAACTATCGTGGCACTGCACTGGAAGGCACCGACGCATTCCAGCGCCAGCTCAAGCGTTTTGGCATTCTGGCAAAGGGTGCAAACTCTTCTCCCGTGGAGAAGTTCTTCCGCACTATGGATTCTGCGGTGCTGTTCCCTGAGTATATTGCCCGTACTGTCCGCCAGGGTATGGAGGAGAATGATGTTCTGCCCTCCATCGTGGCTACAACCACCAACATCGACGCCATGGACTACCGCTCCATCTATTCCGATGCCAGCGACGATGATAAGCAACTGCGGGATCTGCTGGAGGGCACGGCTATTCCTGAGACCCAGATCAAGTCCAAGGAACACCTGATCAGCCTGCGCAAGCGTGGTCGCATGCTGGTTGCCAGCTATGAGGCCATCCGCTGCCAGAAGCTGGATCTGTTCGGCGTGATGCTGCGCCAGATCGGTGCGAACATCCAGAAAATGCAGCTGGAGGATGCGCTGAATGTGCTGCTCAACGGTGATGGCAACGATAATGCCTGTGAGCAGTATGTGCTGGGCACCAATGTGTCCAGCGGTGAAGGCGACTACATGATGTATGATCAGCTGGTGGAATTCTGGGTCAAATTTGATCCTTTCACCCTCAATACCATCCTGTGCAACAACACGACCATGTCTGCACTGCTGAGAGTTCCTGAACTGCATGATCCTATGGCCGGTCTGAATTTCCAGAGCACCGGCGTGGTGGGTACGCCTCTGGGCGCAAAGGTGCATCGCGTCAACGCCCTTGGTGACTATAAGCTGATGGGTCTGGACAACCGCTATGCGCTGGAGCATGTTCGCTGCGGTGATGTGCTGGTCGAATATGACAAGCTCATTGACCGTCAGCTGGAGCGTGCCGCCATCACTACCATTTCCGGCTTCGGCAAGATCTGCACCGGGGCTTCCGCACTGATGATCGCATGACACTGACAGAGCAGGTTTATGCCCAGGCGGTACTGATGTCCGGCGTGGATGCGGCTGCGCAGGAGGTTCTGCTGGAAGTGCTGTGCCAAAGCGCGGTAACCGGCCTGACACAGCAGCTGCGTGAGGAGTTTACGCCGGAGGATTGCAAAGCGGATTTTGTGGCGGCAGCCAGTTTGTATGCGCTGGCAGCGCTGTCGGAAGCGGACGAGCTAATGCGGGTCGAGCAGATCCAGATCGGGGACATGACATTACGGCGAGGCGGCAGCACAGCTGCCGCTGCCTGCCTGCGTTACCAGGCAGAGCTGATGATGGCACCGTATCTGAAGGACCGGTTCTGCTTCAGGAGTGTTTGATATGCGCAAGACGATACAGCGGCTGTTTGACCGCTACGGAACCGCTGCGATCCTGGATAACGGCGAAGAAACGGTGGAAGTGAAAGTATTTTTCCAAAGTGTCAACAGCAAGAGCTGGCAGAACATGGAAACCGCATTTCATCCTTTGGGATACTTGCCCATGGGGCAGTATGTGTGCATGCTGCCGGCTGGCACGGCGGTAGATGCCGGCAATACTTTGACGGTGGCGGAAAAAGCGTATACGGTATGCCGGGTGGAGGATATGCCGACCTGCACAGAACCGGCATACCGCTGGGCACTTTGCACCGGGAAGGGAAGTGACGAAATTTGGGGTGAGTAATCGGCTGGATTGGACCATCAAGGCATTGTCCGCCTTGGGAATCCCCGTGGAACGAGGCTATCCCAGCGCAAAGCTCCGGATCCCCAGCGTTCCGGTGGCGGCCATCACGGTGGAACGGACCGATTTGAAGGAAACGGTGCTGGCGATTTGGATCTGTGGCACGGCATCCCTGGGCGGCGTGGTTTGCGAGGATGTGGCGCAGATGGTGGCGGATGCGCTGCGGCAGAAGCGGGCTTTCTGCCAGGTGGGTGCTTGCCAGTTTGACAGCAAAAGCAACCTGTTTTCCGTAAAGGTCCAGGCACTTTGGAAGGAGAGCTTGGTCAATACCGTAAAGGTGGACAGAAATGCGCTGGTATCTGTAACGGAATTTTCTGCGGTGCAGACCCGGCATGTCCAGCAGGTCGCCGATGAGGAGACCGGCACGATCAGCGTGGTCAACGAGGAAGTGGTTTGGACCATTGCGATCCAGGAACAGTTGCCATTCCAGGAGGTCATCGAGGTGGAGGGCAAGGAAGCCTTTACACTGACGGTGATCCACGACAAATATGTGGAAATCTATCCGGAATGCTACTGGCTCAGCATTACGCTGGAAGAAAACGACGGCGGTCTGCTGCGCAAGCGGGTTGCACGCAGCTGGACGGAACGGATCATAGAAAGCGATGATCTGCAAACATAACAATATGCCCCATACCCTTGTCGGGTATGGGGCATCATTTTTATATGTAGCGTGTATACTCTGTGATCAGCAGGCCGGGGAGGATCCAAAGGGCTGTGTACAGCAGTAGATTTACAGGGGACAGAAGTGCCATGGCATCCACCAGCGCCAGCAACGCCACAGCGCCGAGGCCGATGATGCCACCCAGAATGTGGATGGCAGCGCCGGTTTTCCATGCGCCTTGCAGCGCACGGGCACCGGTCAGCGCGTAGGCTTTGGGCGCCAGCCCTTCCGGGGTCATCAGGGCAATGGCAATGCTGTCCTCGGCAGGTTGAATCCGGGACAGGGCCAAACGGGTAGCCCGGTCGGGGAACGCCAGGCGTTTGGTGCGGATAGACAGCTTTTCCTGAATAAATCGGGGTGTCAGCATGAAGTCACAGGCGGCGATGGTGGGCACGACTGCCCGATCGCCGCAAAGGGTACGGATACCTTGGGCAGAAAATTTGGAGCGGCTGTAGCTGACGGCGAAAATGCCGCTGAGCTGGCCGTCTACGGCGGTGTAAATGGCTTGGGCAACCTTGTTGCCCTCCGGCAGGGAAATGCCGCTGGCTTCCATGCATTGGGCAGTGCCTACCAGCACGGGGCAGCCGTCCACCAGGCCGGCAATGCCGCCGGGGTGCTCGGTAAAATCTTCCACGGTGTGGTTGGCGCTGTCACGGCTGCGTGGCAGCAGGTTGAAGACCCGCAGCATACCGCTTTCCTCGGCATGGATCAGCGCGGTGGTGTATGAGACCACACGACCGGGATCTACAGTGCCATAAAATTTAACGCCGTTCATTTTGACGGTGCCTTCCGGGAACAGATCTTCGTGGGACAGGGGGAACAGCGCATCCTTTTCCGCTGCTCGGACACCACGCCAGCCACAGAGCACAGCACCCAACTGGTGGAGCCGATTTTGCACGATGGCGGCAGGGCGGCTCATGGCCACGAAAGCGGTGGCCGGCAGGTTCATCAGCTGGGCGGCCATGAAAATCTGGATGGCGGCCGACAGCCCCTGCAGTATACCCACGGCGATGGCCAAGCCGGTGCTGATGATCAGCGCCAGGATGGCGTACAGCGAAAGGGCTTTTTCCGGTGCGGAGGGCTGGCGGTAATGCTCCAGGAAATCCTCGGGCTCGCCTTCCCGGGTGATAAATCCGGGGCATTCTTGGCAGCAATCGTCTACTTTTACCAGGGCGGTCAGGTCGTTGGCCTTGCGCAGAACATCCATCTGACTTAGTTCCGTGTTCCGGCGCTGGTAAGCGGCGGCTTGGGAGAACAAAATATGCAGGCAGAACAGGCTGCTACAGGACAGGCGCAGATCCCGCAGGCACAGCAGACCATCGGCAATACAGGCCAAAAAGGTGACAAACAGGGTGCATTCCAGCGTAAAGCGGCCACGGAGCACCAGCAAAATGCCGTCCAGCATGCGGTAGCAGCCCACCAGGGCGGCCAGCATGGCCAGCAGCAGCTGGCAGAAAATGACGGCACGCAGCCGCAGGGGAGAAATCAGCCCCAGCGTGTAGGCTACGGTAAGACAAATGGAGAACACAGCCAGTAGGAAATTCAGCAGAATGCCTGCCTGCAGCCGGCCAACACCGACCTCCGACAGGGCATGGTACCGCCGCTCCGGGCCAGCCACCAGCTTTTGCCGCAGCTGTCGCAGGCGATTTTTAGGCGGGAAGGGGATGGGGTCTTTGGGGGTGAATTCGCCCATAGGCTCTTCGTATTCCGGCTCCCAGTCTTCGGAGAAGGGCTCGGCTTCCGATTCCGGCTGCCGGGGCTGGGGGATGGGTTCCGGTTCGGCTTCCGGTTCGGGCTCCGGGTCAGCTACCGGGGCGAATACCTTGGTGTCACGGACAGAATCCGCTTTCGGGGTGGGGATGGCCACACGCTCCAAAACGACGGTGTCCTGGCTGACCGGCTCGGCCTGAGGCTCCGGTTGAGGCTCCAGTTGGGGCTCCGGCGAGCCGGAGCCGAATTCTTTCATGATTTCTTCCAGCGAAAGTTCATCTAAATCCGGATCCGGGGGCATGTAGGGACTCATAAAAGCCTCCCTTCGTCAGTTCAGCCGCTGGCGTACGGCCTCGTAAAGCAAAATCGCTGCGGCAGCGGATGCGTTCAGAGAAGAGATGCGACCCTGCATGGGAATGTGCACCATCACATCGCAGTTTTTGCGGACCAGGGGGCTCATGCCGTTGCCTTCGTTGCCGATGACGATGGCAGTAGGTCCGGTCAGATCGGCCTTGTACATGGGAATAGAGCCTTCGGCAGCCGTGCCGAACACCCAAACGCCACGCTCTTTCAGCTCGTTGATGGCATTGTTGATGTTGGTGACGCGAGCCACCTTCATGTATTCCACCGCGCCGGCGGAAGCTTTGGCGACGGTGGCGGTCAGACCTACACTGCGGCGCTTAGGGATGATGACACCGTGGGCGCCGGCACATTCTGCAGAGCGCATGATGGCACCCAGGTTGTGGGGATCGGTCAGCTCGTCGCAGATGACGATCAAGGCGTTTTCGCCGCGGCTGGCGGCTTCTTCCAGGATCTCGTCGATGGTGGCGTACTCATGGGCGGCGGCCAGGGTGATGACGCCCTGGTGGGCATGGGTGAAGGACATCATGTCCAGCTTGCGGCGGTCTACCGGCACCACCACAGCACCGGCTTCCTTAGCCTGGGCTGCCAGGCGCTGCAGGCCCTTGTCGGTGTCGCCGTCGGCGATGAAGACCTTGTCGATGGTGCGGCCACTGCGCAGTGCTTCCTGGAGGGCATTGCGGCCTTCCAGCTGGCCTTCCACTTCTTCTACGGGCTGCTCAGGACGGACATTGCGCTCGGCACGGCCGGTGCGCTGCTGGGGACGGCTCTGCTGGGGTCTGCGATTTCTGTTTTCCTGGTACATATATTTCAACTCCAAATGGTATATTTCTTCATAATACATTATTATAACAGACTTTTCTGCTGACCACAACATTTATTTTCGCAAACTGCGCTTTTGTGAGATAAATTGGGATTTGTCGGCGCAGCCGACGCAGCGGTAAACGAAAATTTACAATTTCCCTCTTGCCAAATGGGGGAGGGCATGCTAGAATAATGCGTAGCAAGCTACATTTTTAAAAACGAGGTGATTGTGTGCGCTATCACTATGGGCGTTTGATTCGCGTGCTGGAAAATTGCATGGGGCAGGCCATGAACAATGCCCTGGCATCCATGGACTTAACGGCAGCGCAGGGTCACATTATGGGCTTCATTACCCATCGGGAGCAGCCACCCTGCGCCAGGGATATTGAAGAGGCTTTTCAACTGAGCCATCCGACCGTGTCCGGCATTTTGTCCCGGCTGGAGCAAAAGGGCTTCATTGAAATGCGGCCGGATGAACAAGATCGGCGCTGCAAGCGGATCTACATCCTGCCCAGAGGCCTGGAGCTGGACGAAACCATGCATCAGACCATCCGCTCCACGGAAGAAAAGCTGGTGCAAGGCTTTTCGGAAGAGGAAAAGGCTCAGTTCGAGGCGTTGCTGCGGCGTGCCATCGATAATCTGGGCGGCCATCCCTGCAAACGCAAACATAAGGAGGAAACCCAAGCATGATAAAACGAGTTGCCCGGTGCATCCGGGAATATAAATGGGCGGCGATCTTGAGCCCCCTGTCGATGGTTGGCGAGGTGACCATGGAGGTGCTGATCCCCCTGGTTATGGCCAGCCTCTATGACTACGGCGTGTGTATGTCGGATATGCGTATTGTGGTCACCCGCTCCATTCAGTTGGTGATCTGCGCCCTGATGAGTTTGGGTTTTGGTGTGCTGTCGGCCATTTTTGCCTCCCGGGCTGGCACCGGTTTTGCTAAAAATCTGCGCCACGATATGTTCTACCGGGTGCAGCGCTTCAGTTTCAGCAACATCGACAAGTTCTCCTCTGCATCCATCGTTACCCGCCTGACTTCCGATGTTGCCAACCTGCAGATGACCTTCCAGATGATGATCCGCATGGCAGTCCGCTGCCCCATGATGCTGATCCTGGCCATGATCTCCGCATTCCGGCTGAGCCCGGAGCTGGCACGGATCTATTTGGTGGTCATGCCCATCATGATCCTCTCCCTGGTGCTGCTGACGCCCAGCGTGTTTAAGATCTTCGACCGTGGCTTTAAGAAGCTGGATAAGATGAACCGGGTGGTCCAGGAAAATATCCATGGCATCCGTGTGGTAAAGAGCTTTGTGCGGGAACAGAAAGAAACGGAAAAATTCACAGAAATTTCCACCGAACTGCAGACCGATTTCTCTAAGGCGGAAAAGATTTTGGCGCTGAACAGCCCCATTATGATGTTCTGCGTTTACCTGTGCATGCTGGCCATTTCCTGGTTCGGCGCACAGATGGTGGTGGCCTCCGGCAACAACCCGCTGAACGGTCTGACCACCGGCAATCTGTCCTCCATGTTTGTCTACACCTCCCAGATTTTAGGCGGCCTGCAGATGCTGAGCATGGTGTTTGTCATGATGACCATGTCCCGCACGCCTCTGCGCCGCTGCTCTGAACTGCTGGCCGAGGAGCCTGACCTGGTTTCTCCTGCGGAAGCCGTGACCGAAGTGGCTGACGGCTCCATCGATTTTGAAAATGTTTCCTTCCGTTATAATAAGGAAGCCCAGCACCGGGCGCTGAAGGAAGTAAACCTCCATATCCCCGCCGGCGCTACCGTGGGCATCCTGGGCGGTACCGGCTCCAGTAAGTCCACCCTGGTGCAGCTGATCCCTCGCCTGTACGATGTGACCGAGGGCACGCTGAAGGTTGGCGGCGTGGATGTACGGGATTATGATTTGGAAGTGCTGCGCGACAATGTGGCTATGGTGTTGCAGAAGAACGTGCTGTTCTCCGGCTCTATCAAGGACAATCTGCGCTGGGGCAATGCCCAGGCCACCGACGAGGAAATGATCCACGCCTGCAAGTTGGCCTGTGCCCACGATTTCATCGAATCCTTCCCCGATAAATATGACACCCATATCGAACAGGGCGGCACCAATGTGTCCGGCGGTCAGAAGCAGCGGCTTTGCATCGCCCGTGCCCTGCTGAAAAAGCCCAAGATCTTGATTTTGGACGACTCCACCTCCGCCGTGGATACGGCTACCGATGCTTCCATCCGCAAGGCCTTCCGGGAAGAGATTCCCGGCACTACCAAGCTGATCATTGCCCAGCGTGTTTCCAGCGTGCAGGAGGCGGATATGATCATCATCCTCGACAACGGCATGGTGGCGGATGTGGGCACCCACGAGGAACTGCTGAAGACCTCTGCAATTTATCAAGAGGTCTACTATTCTCAAAAGAAAGGCGGTGAAGAATAATGCCTCCACCTCCCAGAATGCATGGCGGCCGTAAGGCCAAGGACCCCAAGAAGACATTTTTCCGGCTGCTGAAGTACATGCTGCAGTATAAGTTCCATATTTTGATGGTGCTGGTATGTATCTTCGCCCACGCTCTGGTACAATCCCGCAGCGCAGTGATGCTGGGCACCCTGGTGGATGATTACATCCTGCCCATGGTGAATACCGGCTCCACGGATTTTGGTCCTGTGCTGAAATTCCTGTTGCAGATGGCGCTGATCTTCCTGGTGGGCATCGTCTCCACCTTCCTGCAGAGCTTTTTGATGGTGCCCGTGACCCAGGGCATTCAGAAGCAGGTCCGTGACGATCTGTTCAAAAAGATGCAGACCCTGCCCCTGCGGTATTTCGACTCCAACACCGCCGGCGACATTATGTCCCGCTATACCGGCGACATCGACACCCTGCGGCAGATGATCTCCATGTCCATTCCCCAGACCATTTCCGCGGCGGTGACGCTGGTGGTGCTGTTCATTACCATGATCCGCACCTCCTGGATCCTGACTTTGGTGAGCCTGGTCACCATCGTGGGCGTGTTCTTTAGCACCAAGATCCTGGCAGGCAAGGCTGGCAAATACTTCATGGGCCAGCAGAAGAGCCTGGGCGCTGTCAACGGCTATATTGAGGAAATGATCACCGGCCAGAAGGTGGTCAAGGTCTTCAACCATGAAGAAGTCTGCAAGGAAGAGTTTGATAAGCTCAACGAAGTTCTCTGCGAAAATGCCTTCTCTGCCGGTAAATTCTCCAACATGATGGGCCCCATCAATAATAACCTGGGCTATGTGCAGTATGCCATCCTGGCCATTGCAGGCGGTCTGATCGCCATCCGGTCCGGCGAGGCACTGCTGACGCTGGGCAGCCTGATGGCCTTCATGCAGCTGTCCCGCAACTTCAATATGCCAATTAACCAGGTGTCCCAGCAGTTCAATTCCATCATCATGGCACTGGCCGGTGCGGAGCGCATCTTCGAGGTGATGGATCAGGAGCCGGAGCAGGACGAGGGCTATGTCCACCTGGTCAACGCCGAAATTGCTGAGGACGGCACCATCACCGAAACCGAAAAGCATACCGGCCACTGGGCCTGGAAGCACTATCACAAGGCTGACGGCACCACCACTTATACCGAGCTGAAGGGCGATATCACCATGGATAACGTGGATTTTGCCTATGTGCCGGAAAAGCAGGTGCTTTATGATGTGACGCTCTATGCCCATCCGGGTCAGAAGATCGCCTTCGTTGGCGCTACCGGCGCCGGCAAGACTACCATCACCAATCTGATCAACCGCTTCTATGACATCGCCGACGGCAAGATCCGCTATGACGGCATCAACATCAATAAGATCGCTAAGCCTGATCTGCGCCGTTCCTTGGGCGTGGTGTTGCAGGATGTGAATCTGTTCACCGGCACCGTCATGGAAAATATCCGCTACGGCAAACTGGATGCCACCGACGAAGAGTGCATTGCCGCCGCCAAACTGGCCAATGCCCACGATTTCATCACCCGTCTGCCCCGGGGCTATGATACGGAGCTGACCGGCAACGGCGCTTCTCTTTCCCAGGGCCAGCGGCAGCTGATCTCCATCGCAAGAGCCGCGGTGGCCGATCCTCCGGTCATGATTTTGGACGAAGCCACTTCTTCCATCGACACCCGTACCGAAAAGTTGGTGCAGGACGGCATGGATAAGCTGATGCATGGTAGAACCGTGTTCGTCATCGCCCACCGGCTTTCCACGGTCCGCAATTCCGATTGCATCATGGTTTTGGATCACGGCCATATCATCGAGCGTGGCACCCACGACGATTTGATCGCCCAGAAGGGCACCTACTACCAGCTCTACACCGGCGCTTTCGAGCTGGAGTGATACAATACAATATATAATAGTACGCAGCAGGCGGTCGTCTGCTGCGTATTATTTGTTGCTAAACTAAATTGTTGTTTAGCAGTGTAATCGACTGACTACCTACCATGTCATTCTGAGCGTAGCCGCCCATAGGCGGCGAAGTCGAAGAATCCGTTCCTTTCGGTGGATTTTCAAGAGGAGAACGGATCCTACGACTCGCTGCGCTCGCTCAGGATGACAGTGTAAACAACAATTTATTGTACAAGTCATCGTTTGCCGCCGCTGTCCACACAGTTGGAATATTCCGGAAAATGTGCGGAAAATGTGACTTAGGTGTTTACAGGGACGGTAAGGCTGTGCTATAATGACCTGTAAGACAAACTAGAACTGAGGGTTTTGGATGCAATACATTGTTTTGGATATGGAATGGAATCAGCCCTGGCCGGGTTCTCCCTCGGCGAAGAAGGTGCTGCCGGTGTCCATCCGCGGCGAGATCATCCAGGTGGGTGCCGTCCGGGTCACCGAGGAGCAGTTCGTCACCGATGAATTCCAGGTCATGGTGCGGCCCAAATATTACCGCCGCTTGAACCGCAGGGTTAGCAAGCTGACCGGCATC
>RHMF01000384.1_pt1 | contig 18657 bp, 30 predicted proteins | sample 5365151 | NCBI WGS metagenome assembly RHMF01 (sample SAMN10266501, study PRJNA497801) | feces metagenome | isolation source: feces | host: Bos taurus | place: China: Prairie of Fairy Mountain | collected 2017-08-14 | reverse complement strand
TGGGCCGTTGGCCGGTAGGCCGGGTCGTCCTGCCACCCCTTCGCCGGTGTGTCTGTCTGTTGCCGGTGGTCACCAGTCCCCGTCTGGAAGATTAACCACCGTGGGTCTTTTCGGCCGGGTTATTTCGGCCATTGTTTTTGACGATTTTCTGGCGTTACATATCCAATGAACAGCTTGAACGTTTTCCCAATCCAGAGCAGCCGCCGTAGGGTTGGGGTATCCGTATTCCTTCCAACGTGATACCGGATTCTTTTCGTCAACGACAAAGCTTAAAGGATGTTTGCTGTCTGAAGGTTCGTCGTAGTGTATCGGTCTGCCACAGATCGCGCACGGCATACCCATGGCGCGTAGCCTGTCCCGTATCTTTCTACGGGCGTTACCGTTCTTATGGCGTGGGTTTACTTTGCTTCCTGGGTTGTTCATACAGTCCGTAGGTGGTGGGTATAAAAACTTCGTGGTCTTTATACAGTGCGTGTGTTTCGTCCTTTGTATACTTGCAGTCCCTTACGCAGTGTTCGCACTTCAGCCTGTCGCATATGTAATACTTGTCTACTGGTTTACTCATAACAATTAAGGCGACCACCGAAGCAGCCGCCCTGGGTAAAGGAGTAAAGTATTATGAAAAAGAAAACGAGATCCAGTTCTTCACAGTGCCATATTAGCATGAAAACAGTGTGACATTAAAGAGACATTCCCCAACGCTTTGCAAACGATTTTAATGCTCGCTTATGAAGTTTTATGGCAGATGATGTGTCCTGCATATCCATCTTCTCAGCTATCTCACTGAAGTAGTATTGCCGACCGTCATTGTCTTCAATGTATCTCCAGCGCAGAATCTCTATCTGTTTTGAACTCTTTAAGACGCTGATCCGGTTCTCACAGGTCTGAATGTATCGATAGCATTCCGCAATGGTCTCGCCCATCTGTTCCTGAATCATTACCATGTCAGCAATCACTTCCGGCATCCGATCGGAAGCAGACACCTGCACCTTGTCCCGGTCATAGACAATAGCCTTCAGACCTTCCGCTTTTGTCCGCAGGTCTTCTTCTTTCTGGGCAAGAGACTCCGCTTTCCTTTTCAGTTTAATCACTTCAGACAAATATTCCTTTGCTTTCATCTACTCCTCCTCAACAACCGTGTCGCATCCAGTGCGCTCATCTCTGCTTTGCAATACTTACAGGTCAGGCACTCGTGACAGTCCTCGCTGTGTCGCTTGCAGTTGTGGCGCGGCAGGTAACAGCACCGGAACAGGATGCTGATTCCGTATTGGCTAACGCTCATGATCATCGGTCGCATGGACTGGCTCCTTTTGGAATGGACACTTACCGTCCGGATACGTTTCGACCAGAGCCATGCAGCGTCCGATATAATCCCGGAAGCGGCACGGTCTGCGGTCACGGCAGGTGGATATGTTTTTGCCGAGTGGTTTGTTCATGGGCATCTCATCTCCATTTCGGCAGAATTGCCTATTCTGATTACGTTCCATCCTTTGCATTTCCCTTTATCTCTCCATGCACCAGATACAGAGCACTGTTTTACACCGAGAAATTCACAAGCATCTTTTTCCATATCGAACACATGATATTCGTCATCCTTGAATAAAACGTATTTAGCTTTTACAAACTCTCTTGCTGTCTCTATCGTTTTGCATCGTTCATTCATCTCTTTCAGATTTTCTTCGGCTGTTACGAACTTACATGTGGTCGGACCATAAACCTTAGTTGCCACTTGAACTGATATATCTTTATCCAATGCCATTGAATTACCTAAAAGCCATTTATCATATCCGTCTAATTTTGCTATATCTTCAGCAAAACTCTTTAAGTACATCCATCTGTCACAAACAATTACATCCGCATATGATTTTCCGCGTTTTCTTGCAAGCTGTTTTTCGTCATAGCATCTACGCAACATATCAAACCATAACATGTAAATGCGTTTTCCATATTCCGTTTTGGTGTATCCGTTCGGCATATCATTTACACCGCCATACTTATTCATTGACATTCTTATCTCCTCCGTTGTAACTTCCGCAGTTGGGGCAGAATAAAAAGCTATCGTAGTGTGTTGTAAGCCATCCGCATTCTGTACATTTACACACAATAGGGGTTTCATGGTCTGTAATTTCTATCCACTTACCCTTCTTGCGTTCTTCGATGGTCGGAGTACGGTCTATGGCTTCTTTCACAGCTATAGTACATTCATGCCACCCTTCCCATATTCGGCTTGCTTTTTCGTTATCTATCAAAACAGGCGTTTTCAATTCTTCCATCAGCGCATCCGCATCTATTAAGCGCATATCAATCACCATCCCCATCTCTTAAACATTTCCAGATAGCTTGCTCTTTCGGTCATGTGATGCACCGTTAAGTCTCCCGGTTTCATGTTGGACAGGATTGTCGGGTAAAACGCTCCGCTGTCACTGCCCCATCCATCATCAATCAGCATCTTTGCCCATAACGCAGAAGCAATCGTCATCATGTTCCCGTACCCGATTTGGTCACCAAGGCGTTTGACTTCTTCGCACTCTCTCTTGAAGCGTTCCTCGTCCATTCAATCACCTTCTTTCCGATATGGTTCTGGAAGTGGCATCCATGCAGTTACCGCTTCCTTTTTCTGTATTGCTTGCCACCTAAATTGCGACCAATCCCCGTCATCTCTAAGACATCCTTCTGAAACAAACAAATCTTGCACGGAAAACAATACGTCCTGTCCGACCTCTGGCAACCTCTCACTGCAAGGTATCCACTTATGTTCTGGCTCTCTTACCCTTTTCATCCGCATAAAGTCATTTGGCGTAACTGCATGATCTTTTGAATTCTCACAAAAGTTAAGAAGCGTTTCTATCCCGATATAGCCGTACCTATCACTCATCTTCCCGCCTTTCAGTTTTCATGACATACATTTCACCTTTATACTGAAACCTAAATTCTTTTTCACCATCCAGAAGATACTGTGCCACAGCGCATAGTGCTTCATGGGTCACGTCTGACTTATTACGCCACAATGATTTATTTCTTGGTTCAAGCGTCCCGGCATAAATGCCAAAAGCCCCACACCCTACATGATATTCAGCCATCTTCTCTCCTCTCTCCGTCAGCACAAAACCAATCATCGCTCGGTGCTACCGCCCATATGGTTGTTGTTCTACAAATCTCACGCTTAACGCAATCCCTGCATCGTATGATTTCTGGCTGTGCGGATGGCAACTTCTCCAGAATCTCTTGTATGCTCGTCATGTTCTGAACTGTCCGACTGACGGCAGATAGACCCAAATAGGCATTTACCTCATCAATCGCCGTTTGTCTTTCTATCAGATCGTTCATGCTACCACCCCTTTATCAGTCCGTCGTTGTTCGGTTGCCGTTTCTTTTTACTGCTAAACTTCGTACACTCGTTGCCCGCCGGACATCCGCGCCGGTGGCACTCTATGGCGGTGTACATACAGTAAACGTAGTTTTCCGCCAGTGAACTGTAGTAGCACTTCCTGCACCGTGCCGTGCATACAGCTATCTTCTTATCGTTCTTCGGTTTCGGAATGTACTTCTCTACGCTCACTAGTCTGCCCCTGTTCTTTCGTATCGGTTCGGTAAGCGCCCGCTCCACTTCCCATTGGTACTTTGCTAGCCGTGAGTACAGCGTTCCTCTCGGAATTCCTACTATCCTGCTCCACTCGCCCAGGGTGTGTATCTGTCCGTTCCATTCGTAAGGTTTCTGCGGTATCATCTCTTCTGCTAAGTCCTTTCTCTGTCTGATAACGTATCTTGTCGTACAGATCGCGTTCGTCGTCCTGTTCGCTTGCCACTTTCAGTACCGCAACGATGACCATAATTATCATCACAAGCGCAACCGCTCCGACGAAGCAAATCGTAAAGTATGCAAACTGTTCCATCTTTTCTCCTATTGCCCCGGCCACCGCTCCGGGGCTTATCACGAATTATTTAAACAAATCTACCTGTTCTGCCTAAAGAGGGTAATTTTGTAAATGTATGAGTACATGCAAGCGGTGGTTTGTTGCCTGTTAGGCCGCCGCCACTCGGCCTTATGGGATATATCTGGTTTTTTAAGGGAATGTAGATTGTGGTTTATAGTAATGTGGCGGTTTGGGGAGCGTTACCCGCTTTCCGCCATAGCTATTATCTTTCGCTTCAGATCGTCCTGTTTTCGTTTTGCTTCAGTTGCGGTCATCCGCAAATCTCCTTGTTCATCAGACTTATGCATTCATCTGTTGGGAAAAACTTATCAAACTTGTCTTCCATGTGTACGTATATCGGAAGCTCCCATCGGCATCCGTCACAAGCACCGTTCTGGATGCTGTATTGTATGCAGAGCGGACAATGGTTGTATTTTTTCCAAAAGTCATCAATTGTCATTCCATTCTCCTCTCCATCACATCCATGCACTCCTCGCAGTTTCCACCGCTCCACAATATCGGGCAGAGTACATACCCATCAGCAAATCGTGTTATGACCGCTTCAAGACAATCCTCCAGCCGAGCGTCTCCGTGTTCGATTCCGTCAGCTGTCCTGAGTGTCATCCGCTGCCTCCTCCGTCACCACTTCCAGCATGAGCTCCGTCTTCCTATCTTCATTCTGCGGACCAAGATGTTCTGCTGCCAGTCTCAAAAACTGCATGGCCTCTTCCGGATTATCAAAGTAGAAGTATTCCTGGTTGTTGTAATAAATATCGATCGTGACTTTGTATGTCATAATTCCTCCTTACTGCTGCATCGCAATCAGTTTTGCTATGTTGGCCCGGTTCTCCTCGTGTTCAGCGTCATCTCTCGGAACTGCATTGTTCAGGAAGTTGATCTTGTTCGGTTTCTGCTTCCGTTCCTGTTGGTTCCACTTCCGGAGAGCTTCCCTCCAGTCCATCTTCCAGCCGCGCTCCTCGTTGTAATCAATGAATCCTTGGATACTGGCTGCATTCATGGTGTATCCTTTTTCAATGATCTCCTGGGCGAGTTCTGGGTTTGTTGGTCTGTTAAAAGAAGTGTGTGTGTGTTCAGTTGAACTGTCCGAGCCGGACTCTTTAACATTTACATCTACATCTACATCTTCATTAACATTTACATCTTCATTAACATCTACATTTACATTAACGGCTTGATTTGCTTGATTTGCTTGATTTTCACTGGTAGCATTTGCTTGATTTGCTAAAGCAAAACGAGCATTTGCTTGATTTGCTTGAGTGACTTTTCCACCTTTTCGACCGGATTCCCTTCGTTTTTCCACAATTTCCTCGTATTTTTCAGCATCACGCTGCATATCGTCAGCTATAAACCCAAAACACATGTCAACGAGCGGATCCATGTCCGGAAGCGGAATGCCTTCTTGAAAATTCATGATCGCATCAAGCAGATTTCCTTTTTGCTCCTGTGTCAGCTTCCGTATCTGCTTAAAACTGCTTATGTACAATAGGAAGCTTTTCTTTTCACCCAAATTCACCACGCTCCAATCTTTCCTTTAAATCTCTGAACAGCACATCCTTGATGATCCTTCCGGAAGTCTCCTCTTTGCAGAAAATCAGATTCATTCCGTATCTGTTCGCCCAAGCATGGACCGATGCCACGAATGCAGCCGGGTTAAACTTGCTCCGGTATTTTCCGTTGTAAAGGTTCTCCCAGGATGCGTTTTCTACCAAAAGAGTTATCCTGCAGCCATGCTCCTGAGCTCGTTCGAATTCTTTCTGGAACCGCTGTCGGCCTTTAGTAAAGCATTGGGCCAGCTCATCAAGGTTCATTTTTCTTTCGACCACACAAAACGGTTCGGCGGTCTTTTCCGCGTCCAGGAGCGTTGATCCGTCCGGAAGCGTTGCGTTGTATGTGTAATCTCCATAAGACAGCGTTGCTCTCCGGTACGGCACACCGAAAGTCTCATACCTCCGGTGCGCTCGTTTTGTCTGCTGCTCCCTTGTGTCAATCAGCACCTCGAAGCTGTTCAGGACTTTTTTCTGCTCGAAGACTGTCATCATGCGAATGGTGGTTCGTCTTCGAAGCCTTCCGGAAGACTCATGAAGCCGTCAGAGTTTGTTGCCGGTGTCTGATAGCCACGGTCGATCAGTCTGTCTTTCGGCAGCGTGTAGGATCCTGAGCGGATCTTCTCGACAGAACACACACCGCCCCAGTTGATGGACCTCCGGATCTGGCCGTCCTGGGCCTCCCATTCACGTTCATTGAACAGGCCGCCGACCAGTTTGCCTTTGAACTTCTGCTCATCCCAATCGAAGTGATAACCTTCGTTGCTGTCTTCCAGAGCCTCTGTGAAGGTTTTAAACTTCCGCTTGGTCCAGGAATCCTGCTCGGATCCATCGTCTGTGGGAATATTCAGCAGATAATTGCAATGCCACTTTTTATCCTCTGACTGCTGGTTCTTGTACTCTTTGTCGAAATACTGCATATACTCGCCTTCGTAGATGTCAGCAGATATAAACAGATACTCGCCACGGCTGTTCTTTCTTGTCTCCACATCCTTGACCTGCATCACATATCCGCCCTTCGGAAGCTGCCGGAAGCCTCCATATGCTTGGGTTTTTTCGTAGTCGTTGAATTTTTTAATCATTTTTTACCCTACCTTTTTTCTTCTTCTGTTATTTGCTTGCTGTTTTGCCGTTGCCCACCTGCAATTCTCAGGACAATAATTACCATTGTTATCAATTCGATCTATGCTTAATGAATCATCATATCCATTTGATAATGCCCATCTTTGAAACGCTTCAAAACTATTGAGCCATTCATCGCAGATTTCGATACCACGTCCACCCCAATCTGGATAATGATATTCATTGACGTTATAGCAACGAGATCTCATGCCGTAATAAATTCGATATAATCTGTTGCTTCTCGCACGATACTTTGTCCTGTCTTTATTTCTTTTAATAGTGGTTTCGATTGATAAGCACCCACAGCTTTTAGTTTTTCCGTTTTTAAGCCGTTGGCTGTTAACGATAATGGTGTTGCCACATTCGCATTTGCATAGCCATTCAGAATTGCCATGATCATTAGTGCTTACCCACTTAATAGCCGTAAGCCTTCCAAATGTTTTTCCTGATAAATCAAGTGGTTTTCTTCCGCCCATTTTGTTCCTCCATGTCGTAGTAATTCCGGATTTTTTCGTCAACGAATTTTAAGTCATTTGGGATTTCTACTGATTCAAAGAGATCTTCCGGAGTCTTTGCCGTGCTCTGGCCATTGGCCTGAGTGAAGAACTTGTGATCCTGACAGTACATAACGATGTCGAAACACCCCTCGACCGTCAGCTTCTCGTCCAGCATCTTGCCGATCGTCTTGACCTTTTCACGGCCATCGGTATCCAGTTCAGAGTGGTGAAGGAAGTACACGATTTTGTCTTCCTCTTCCAGATCGTTTACGAAATGAATCAGATCCCGGAACTTATGGGCCATGCTCGTGAATTTGTCATAACCCTTCTCATAAGTCCGATCGAACAGTTCATTGACCAAAAGATACTGGCTGTCATCAATCACCACAGCTTTGACCTTTGCCGTTTTGATCGCGTTCATGATCCAGGTGTATTTGGCTGCATTCAGCTGAGCTGCATCTCTGGCCTCGCCCTTTGTCGGATCTTTCGGAACCTTAGCGACCTTAATATCCGATTTGAACGGAAGCCGCCCCTTTTCTACAGATATGACTCCAACCTCGTTTGATTTGAAGTTTTTTAGGCTGTATGTCTTGCCGGATCCACTTCTTCCAATGATTAAAACTGGTATTGCCATTGATTTCCTTTCTGCCAGTTGCTATACTGGACTTAAATGAAATGTCATTTGCATCTTTGGCCGTTTCTGCTGCAACAGGAGCGGTCATTCTACATACTTCAGGAAGTTATCCCGAACATACATATCCCAACATTCCGGGCAGAACTTTCCGTCCTCGGTTTCAAAATAATAGTCCTCCTGAATCTTCTCCTCGCACCGGTCACACGTTGGGCATCGTGCCAGAGCTGCTTCACGTTCACGCTCTTGCTTTTCGTGCTCGTGAATAAGGAACATACTCAATCTTTACCACCTCCCATGCTGTATATTGGCTTGCCGGTGTCCAGATCGACCATCTCGCCCCAGCCATCTTTTGTGATGTATGCCACATAAGCATGGCCATCAGCTTCAGCAATCTGGCACATCCGTTTCAGCGTTTCCTGTTTGTACCTCGTGAACTCATCGTCCGACATCTCTACCAGACTAATAATTGCCATCAGTGTTTCCTCCAAAAGTTCTGCCAGAGCCACAAAATGAATACCGCAATCGATACGATTGATGCCCAGCGGAACACTCCCCAGCTCGCCAGTGCAACGCAAGTCATGATCCCGACCGGCAGACCCCATGCCATGCCACTGAACACAGCCTGAGCCGGAGTGAAGTGGTCGATGCGTCTATGCGGTATCCGCTTCTTTGCTCTCATAGGAATGATATGGATCTCCGGATAGATTTCCGTCATGCCATTCGTTACCAGTTCCGTTGTCTCCCCATTTTTTTCAAAAATTCCCCTTATCATCTTTTACTCCCCTTTCATTTCATTACGCAGGCTTCCTTCAGTCTCTCTGCCACCTCTGGGATTAGGTACGCTCTGCCGTCAATGGCTTCCAGGCCCCGTAGGTACCTGCTTTTTACCCTGGATATGTTCTTGACTCCCAGAAATTCGGCCAGCTCTTTGGCTCTGATCGTCCCCCTGCCGGTGTACCGGCGCAGCTCGTTGGCGATGTCAGTGCGGATCATATTACACCTCGTTTGGAGTCGGAATCCCTTTTGTTATAGGTATCTCTCTTGGATTCTTCCGTCTGAAATGCGGATCGTTTTTGTTGTATCCGATTCTTGGGTCATATGTTTTTAGCTTCTCCATCCAGTAATATTCCATGTCTCGCTGTTCATAGCTGTCGATGGTGTCTAAAACATACAATGAGTAGTCTTCTCCATATTTGTTAAAATCTTTCTGCATGGCCCTGTTGCAGTGCTTTCCTTTTTTTAAATCGTTCATATGAGCCAAATATCGTTTGGTTGTGTTCTTTGTGCTTCCAACATAAATACGGCCTGTCACGTTATGTTGAATTGCATATACTTTTCTTGGGTAATCGTTATAAAACATCAATGCCCTCCTAGTTCAAATAAGATCCTCAATGTGGACCCCAAAGTATTCGGCTATTTTTGCCAGCTTCTCGACCTTCGGCTTGCTTCTCCCTGACTTCCAGTCAGTGAATGTGCTCATGCCGATGCCGGTTGCCTGTGCGACAGCATAGTCAGTAACACCTTTTTCGTCTCTTAGTGCCGAGTATTTTTCGTACACTTGCGCTCCTCCTTTCTGTTTAGTCCTATATCTTGCGGTTGCTAGTGGTTCGGAATTCCGTTATAATGTTCTTGTGGGAGAACTTATTGGTTGAAAAGCGTTCTGAATTCCGTCCCTCATGCGTATACAATACCACGGAAATCAGAACGTGTCAACCCTATTTAGGTATGTTTTCAGAACTAATTTTGAGGGATTGATATGTACGAAAATTACTGTATTATTAGGGATTTGCACCATGTTACTGATTATCAAGTCGCAAAGTATACAGGAATTAACCGATCGACATTTTCCGATTGGAAATCCGGACGTTCTGAACCAAAACAAGATAAGCTCAGGAAGATAGCAGAATACTTCGGATGTTCTGTCGAGTTTTTGATGGGAATGGATGTGCCTATGTTTCCATTAGAAAAACACGATGGTGAAATGGGCCAAGCCGCTGAGCGTGAAAGTGCTTATTTGAATGAAGTGATAACGCTGGCCAACGAGATGACGGAAGACGAGAAAAGAATCCTAGTCGCCTATGCTAGAGGAATTGTCGATGCAAAGAAAAAGGAGCAGCCATGACCACCTACATCAAAAAATCCTTCCGTGATTCCAATGGCATCCGGCACTATGTCCGGGGCCGGACTCTGGAAGAAGCGATCATTAAACGTGAGGAGCTGAAGAAGAAGCTCGAAAAAGAAGGACAGGCCCGGTCATCCTCTGCCCTGTTCCGTGATTGGTCCGTCATCGCGCTGGACACCTATAAGGCAGACATCACGCACAAACAGCGCATAAACATTGATTCCAGATTGCGAAATTACATCAATCCGGTCATCGGAAACATGCCGATCAATAAGATCACGCCGTTGCAATGTCAGGTTGTCGTGAACCAGGGTGCCGGAAAGTCGCGGTCGTTCATCACGGCCCTGTCGCAGGAACTACATTTCTATTTTGATGCCGCCCGGAAGAATGGGATGATCCCAAGGAACCCGGCAGAAGACATCATCCGTCCGAAGGGGACCGCCAACAAACGCCGGTCTCTGACCGCTGCCGAACGTGAAGCCTTCCTGAAGATCGCAAAAAAGCACAAACGCTTCCGGCTGTTTGAGCTGATGCTGTACTGCGGCTGCCGGCCGAATGAAGCTGTCAAAGTGAAATATGAGGATGTCGTCACGATTGACGGAGTACAGTTCCTTCACATCAGAGGCACGAAAACAGCCAATTCTGACCGCTTTGTTCCGATACCCAAAGAAGTATCCACCATGCTCTGTAAGAAGCGTCTGAGAGGCTGTGTGGCCCTCACAGAGGCCAATACGCAGCACAACGCGGCATCATATCGGAGGCTGACCAAACGATTATACCGTGAGATGAACATTGCACTCGGATGCAAAGTGGTCCGGAGTCAGTTGATCGAGCCGCTGCCCCTGGCTGATGACTTTGTTCCGTATCTCTTCCGGCACACTTATTGCACGGATCTGAAAAAGAAGGGAGTCGACATCCGGATTGCAAAAGATCTGATGGGTCATGCCGACATCAAGACCACAGCGAACATCTATGATCATACCGATGATGATACGCTGATGATAGCAGCCAGACTTCTGGGAGCTGCCCAGATGACCGGGGAGTCGGCTTAAAAAGTGCCCCCGGAAGTGCCCCCAAGGAATGTATTTTAATGTCCAGTTTTGTATGTTTTACGAATAAATCTTTGTCAGTCGACACAAAAAGAAAAAGCCCGGAAACCCAGTAAAATCAAGGTTTTTCAGGCTTTTTTCTATTGCCGTGCGGTAGAGGATTCGAACCCCCGGCCTTCTGGTCCGTAGCCAGTAGGAGAATATAGTAAAATCAGTACTTCCACGGTTTTTTGCCCCCGAAAATGCCCCCAAAACGCAAAAAAGCGACCCCCTACCCAACCGGATAAGGAGCCGCCCAACAGGAGGAAACCCGTCCCTGACCTGTGATGTCAGGCTAACAATTGATTGACGCGTTTCTGGACCGCAGCATATCTGTCACGCAGTACCTTCTCACGCATCGGAGTATTGCCGTATTTGCCCTGTATGACCTCGTGGGCGAGAGTGTCCACGCTGGCCTTGTAGATGTGGTTGATCATGTCTTGTACTGCATTGTAGTTTTTGCCCAGGTATTTGACCCGATCGTCACCGTTGCCGTATTTACCTGCGAGCGTATCAGCTACCAATGTCAACAGATCGGATGCCGGTTCTGGCTCCGGAGCCGGTTCCGGTTTTGGTGTCGGATCCACAGCACCAAAGATGTCATTGATCATCAGATTGGTGTCGACTCTGCCGGAAATGCCGGTGAAGGTGCCCATGCTCGTATATTGCCATAGATCCTCTCCCAGATCCGGGCAGTATTTTTTCTGAGCGGTTCCATCGTTCGTGCCATATGCCGCGACCCAGAGGGAATCACAGTCGATGCCGTTCAGGTAGCTCTTATACCACGATGATGACGCATAGACACCTGCCTTGTAACCGGCTTCTCGTACCAGTCTGACGAACTCAGCGGCGCATTCACGCGCTTTAAACTGAGTGCCGTTCTGTTCGCTGTCAAAGTATATCACCGCCGGTTTATGGCCCTTGCAGAGCCTCAGAGCGTGAGCTGCTTCAGACCGTGCACCGGCCTTGTCGAGTGCATACGAATACAGATAAGCAGCATACGGAATGCCAAGCCGTTCACACTCGGAAACATTCCTGGCCCACTGTTTGTCATCCTGAACCGGCTGGTCAGCTCCATAACCGCAGCGCAAAATTGCTCCGGCAATGTATGGCTGCACTTTCTTCCAGGTTATCTGGCCCTGATGGACAGATACATCGATTACAGTATTACACATGGTTTTCTCCTCTTTCTTTGCTTCATCGTACTTTGGCCGTGCATATCCACGAATGTACCCCCACCCGATCGGGATCACTCGCCTCCGGACAGCGTTGTTGTAGTTTCCTTCAATCACGCAGATCTCCCTGGCATTGTATGACTCTACAATTCCGATGTGGTCAGCATAGCCGTCATTTGGCTGTTTGCCATCCTCATCATCCCAGTTGTAGCAAATGATGTCTCCCGGTTTTGGTACAATGGATCCATCTTCAATCCATATGCCGATTTTTTTGAACTCGTAGATGTGCCGCTCGACACCGCACTCAGTGGCCCCGATCAGGTCCACGGCATCGTTCACGATAAAGGCAGCGGATACCGTAGCATCACACCATGCGTCCGTGTATTTGACCTTGTAGCCTTTGGCAAGTGGCTCGTGGGAATTGTAAATATCGATGATCTTGCGCTTATCCGTCCCGATCCAGCTGACCATGGTCTGGATGATTTTGTCAGCAGTCATGATCAGTGCTCCTTATTGTACTGAGCAGTGCTTACTCCCAGGAGCGCACCCAGGAACGTATCAATCGCCACGATGGTGAACACTACGTCATCCGGCCGGTACCAGTTCCATACCGGGCCGACAGCTCCGTAGAAGACAGCAAATGCCGGTAAGAAGATGAGCGCGATCCACTTCAGAAAGTCATACCATTTATCATTCAGTTTCATGTCAGTCCTCCTTAAACCATTCTGGCTTGGCGATGCCCTTGTCTTCCAACCATCCGTTGAATAAGGCTGTCGCATACCAGTTGCCACGCAGCGTCCCAAAATAACGCTCACCGATTGCCATGATGCCTTCCACGTTGTCAGGATAGTCTGCGATCATCAGGAGCAGCTGAGTCCGGAGTGTGTCCTTTTCCGCTTTCTCCAAACTCCGGTCGATAGCGTCAAGCCGTCTGTCTACCTTGTCCAGCTTGTCCTCGACCGCTTTGAGCCGTCCCTTCCGATTATTGATGCCGTTGATGATGGCTGTGACCACTACGTTTAAGACTCCACAGCCGATGATTGCTAAAATGATGTCGTGCATGGCTTTTCCTTCCATATTAAAAGGGACACCCGATCGGATGCCCCTAGTTATTAAATGTACTCTCACAAATATAGGTCAGAACCCCACAAACCCAGTATTTATGCGGTCTGTGGCGTTTCGCCAACCATTGACAACCCCTTGTATAATGGTGGTGTAGGAGGTGGTATAATGGCTACTCGCAAAGGGTCTGGAGGTAGGCCTACAATGGGTTCAGCACCTCGTGAATTATGCGAACGGCTGAACCTAACACTTCCCCATGACCTTAACGAACGTCTGAATAAATATTGCACCGATGACGAACGTGCTCGGTCGTGGGTTGTCCAAAAGGCACTGGACAAATGGTTAACGGAAAAGGGGTACTAATATGTACCCCCTATCTTTCTTTGGATACAGGTAAGGATTTGCACCTTACAGACGTGTCCCGATTATCCGAATATATTGGTTTAGTATATTTCACCAATACTGCTATGGTCTTATGACTTACGCTGTTCTCCCTAAACACGCTTGCCCTTAGTGTCTACCTATTCCACCACCGCATCCAAAAATATGGTGTATTAAAGTGTATTAGTATGTGTTGATACGTACTCTTTAAATCACTTTTTGTTACTCGGAAATAGGCTCTTCAGTAGGGAATCCACCCATGCTTTTATGGTCGAGAAGTTCCCCAAAAATGTTGGTCAGCGTGACCGTCTGAATCTGCCTGTCATCACGTTTGCACATCGCTCCCCATGCTTCCGAGAAGTCACCGTCTGCACGTTTCCGTGCCTTGGCTACATCGCCTTCATAGCTGTTAGAGTCGAAGTCTTTCGGATAGCCTTGCAGATTGTTCTTTGTTCCATTTGCATCTACGATGTATGCTGATACTGTAAAGATATTTCTCATGAGATTGCTCCTTTCTTATACTCTGATTCCATAAATACGCATCCGTGTACCTGATGGAACCAGCGATTTATCAGACGCAGATTGATATACTCTAAATCCGACTATTTTTGTGACAATGGTTGGTTTCGGCATGGAAAGAACATTTCCACTGTTGCCTTCTGAAGAACCGATAGAAGTCCATATGGAAACTGGCATACTGGGGTTGGCTTCCACCGTTATCTTTGAAAACATTGTCGAAGTTGCTGACGGATACTGCATAGATGGAGTTGATGTTGCTCTAAGTATATTGTCATCACCATAATTTTTAAGTTCGCAATAGAAACTATCCCTTGTCCCTGTCGTTGACTGCGGTGCTTCAAATATAACAATCATCTTTCTAAGGGCAAAGTCTTCACCATTGATGTCTGTATTGATTAGGAACGATGTCAAATCTTCTGTCGTGGTCACATCCGCAATCAGTTCACCTTGCTGATTCAGGCCCAACATCTTCTGTATCTTGACCTTCGCATCATCCGTGTAAGTGCCTACAGGGTTACTGGATGCGGACTGTGTGGTGTCACCAGATGCCTTTGCTAAGCCGTAGAAGGTGGCAAGATGCTGACTGTATGGGACGATAGGCATATAAACATTTGTCCCGGCTTTAACAATGGAATCCCCGGCCTTGTATATGATTATCGAGTTATCGCCATAATCAAACGCAGTACCACCAACATTTTTGACTTTTGCCACGCCCACTCGTGTAACACTCATAAGCGGTATGTTCGCCACACCATCATTTACGATGCTAGAACCGTTAATCTGAACGTCAAGCGGATTTATCCAAACAGGAACTACCTGTCCGTTAATCATAGCCAAACCCATTATCTGACCGTCAGTTCCAAGCGTTGATGGAGCATCCTGTTTGTGATTTATATCGTCAGTTAAGTCACTCAGCGCATCGTTGATAACTTTGTTCTGGACAGGGTTTTCAGACGTTGGAGAAAGTGCAGAATCGACCTCAGCATACTCGCCTTGTGGTCCCTGTGGGCCTTGTGGACCGGTCGCTCCAGTGTCACCCTTTTCGCCCTTTTCGCCCTGCGGTCCTTGCGGTCCTGTGGCTCCGGTCGCACCAGTATCTCCCTTGTCGCCTTTTGCGCCTTGAGGGCCTTGAGGACCAGTAGCACCCTGTGGACCAGTTTCTCCCTGAATGCCTTGTATACCCTGTGGACCCTGTGGTCCCTGAATTCCCTGTTCTCCCTGAGGACCACGAGCTTCAACACCAGTATCAACATACTCTTCAGCAGCGACATCCCACACCCACCATGCACCGCTCTGAATCATCGGATAGTGCGTGATAGCTTCGTCTGCCTTTTCTACGGCGATGTTTAGCGCTGCGATCGCTTGCGTTATGGCGGACTGTTCTACGGGCGTAGGCACTTCGTCGGACGGTTCGGCACGTTTCCGCACGTTCATGGTTACCATATATTCCGTTTCGCCATCGTCTTCGCCCGTGTGCAGGTAAATCCAAGCGTACAGTATTTCGCCGGTCTGTAGGAACTGGTCTGGTATCGTCACCCCGTCGTCGTTACCGATCTGCGTTACTGTTTCGCCAGACATTGGCGTGTTTGAAAAATGCACTTCGTAAGCTTCCGGCAGTTCGATGCCTTCAAAGCGCAGAACCTGGCCGTAGTCGTATTGCCAAAGCCCTTCCGCACAAGTAAGCGTCTGGCCGCCTTCAAATACTGCCGTTACTATGTTTGACATTTTAACCCCCTATCATAGCTTCCAGTTTTTCAAGCCGTTTCGTAAGGTCGTCTATAAGTTGCTGCTGTTTGTCTAGCTGTTCTTTCTGTTCCTGTATAAGCTTCAGCATTCCAGGAATTATCCGCCGTTCGTCCCATGACTCTACGTTTCCGTCATTGTCATGAATAGCCGCAGAAGGATATATTTCGGCTACTTCTTCAGCGATAAAGCCGGGAAGCGTCTTGCCCTTCATGTCGCCATACTGTAACGGATGGTCGGCGTTAAAGACGAACTGCTTCATCTCCAGATCGTACAGCCTATGCGCGTCCAGTTCTTCCGATATGTCCGCCGTTATGTCGTGTTTATAGCGTTTGGACGAAGAACCAGTTATCTGTATAGTTCCGCTTCTTGTCGTATCTTTTAGTACCCAGTTCGAACCGTTATACCCCGTGTATATTGTGCCGGTCACATAATTATAAAATGCGCCGCTGCTAGCGCCGGACGCGTTCGCGGTTATTCTCGGGTAGTTGGTTGTTGCCGATGTCGTACCGGCAGTTATGCTAATTGAATTGCCGCTTACGGTTGCATTAGCGCCCGCTGTAAAGTTTATCGTACTATTTATAACGCCAATACTTGATACCGCACTGGATGTTCCGCCCTGGAATCGTATCCCCGTTGTATCTACTTTTAGCTGTGCTTCTCCTCTATATGTTGTAGAGATAGACGACGAAGCGTTAGAAGTAGACGTACCATAGTGGAACATTTCTTTGTCAGTATGAAGCACTACGGTATGCGTATTGTTGATTTTATCGACGATTTTCCCGAATACTCCAGGTGTAGAACCCTGTTCCGTCGTTAGGGAAAATTCCTGGTACGCTGTCGGTACGCTTGCGCTGTCGTCCGGGTTCTGGGTAGTGTAAAAATGAACTAGCGCCCTATCGCCTGCCGCCCATGACGTGTCATGTATCCCTTTCTGTATACCGGTAGAAGACGGCATATACGGCGCTCTAAACCATACAGATTCGGTTACGCCAGTGCTTTTTACTGTTGACTTCAGATACTCGCCAAAAGCGTCTATATACCATAATGCGGGTGAACTTGCCCCGTAATTAACATCTATGAGCGCCTTTTTCTCTTTTAACGCGATCGATGATTTTAAGCGCTGTGATTCTCCTATGATTTCAAGCGAACCACTGGCAGACAGTCCGTCTTTATCCCACCGTCCTATCTCAGTGCCGGACGCATCGTAGACAACTATTACCCCGTTGCCGTTGTCAGTACCCCCTAACGTCAAAGTACCGCCCTGTATGCGATTGCAAGACATATGGCCGGACGTTATCCAGTCAGCAATAAACGTTCCGTCTAAAAGCCATGCAGAGGAGTAATTTCCCGATACGCCCGTAGACGAGAAGCCTATACCATTAACGTTGATTCTGAGGACGTGAACAGCCGTAGAAACGTCGTCTGTATCCATGACCAACATATCTGTAGGTTTGCCGTTTGCGTCATACAGAAAGACAATATGACCACCAAGTCCCCCGGTTATAAGTTCCGTCGCGTGGTTTATTGCCGACTGTACCGCGCTCGTGGTTGGAAACCCGGATAGCAGTTCGTCTACTCCGTCTGTCGCTTCTTTTACGACAGTATCGGCAAACGAAGAACGCGCATCGCCCAATTCTATACTGCTGTATCTTTCCGAAAGTGCGTCCCATACTACCTTTATAACTTTAGCTGTAGCTTCTACGCCCAGTTCTGGATAGTATACTGTGACGGTATCGCAAAGCTGTACGCGCTCAAGTGGCGCTACGTCTTTGTATTCCTCAGTCTGCCATAGCGCCACAAAGTCTATTTTTATGTTCTCTTTTGGTATCCATGGTTGGTTGTTGTCCAGGAACTGCTGCGCTTTCGTGGTAAGCTGTTCGACTGTTGGCTGTTCGTCGAATTCGCTGGACAGGTCAAGCGTAGAAACTAAAGCCGCTGTTTGGCCTGTACCGGCAACAACGCCCGTATATACTACTGTTTCTTCGTTGTCTGACCAATACGCAACGACTGCATTGTATAAAAACTCTGCGTCGGTTTTCTGGTTTAGTTTGGTTAGATTCTTTCCGTACCGAATCGTAACGCCATTATTAGCGCCACGGCTTGCGTAGTTCCGTACGAGATAATTATCAAACTTATATTCGCCGCCGAACGCGTCCAGAATAGAACCCTTAGAGCCGCCCATAACAGAACGTATCGGCGATGGAACTTCTATATTCATGCTTCCGCCGGTAGCGTTGTCTGTCCAGAAGATAAACGGGTTCGTGTTTATGGAACTGACTGAAAAGGTATTGAACGCGTCCGCAACACTGGTAGCGGTAAACGGCTGTACTATAATGCCGTTAAGCAAATAACTGATATGGTGCGCATAAAATGTTACTTTGCCGGATATTTCAGCAGATCGCGCATAAATGATAAACGGCTGTTTGTCTTTCTGTTCGTCATGGGTAACGGTTATAATCCTGCCTTCCTGTATTTCGGAATAATACTGGCCGGTTATCGGATATTCGAATTCAGCTTCGAAGATACCGTTCCGTTCTTCCGTCACCCTACAGGAAATACAGTCTGTTAATCTTCCTATGCCGTTAGTAGTAAATGTAGTTGTACCGCTTTCGTAAAGAATTGGTATCATAGAATCCCCTTATATCTTCCACCAACGTGGCGTTACTTCTACTTTAGTGATATTGCCGGAATACGTTATACCTGTTGTTCCTGGCGGGAACGTTGGAAAATCATTATCCTGGAATGATACTTTGTCGTTTTTGTTTACCGTTCCCGTGTAGCAGTCCTGTATCTCCGAATCTATGTCTATATACGTCTGGCCGGAAGCTATCG
>RHMF01000765.1_pt1 | contig 18680 bp, 12 predicted proteins | sample 5365151 | NCBI WGS metagenome assembly RHMF01 (sample SAMN10266501, study PRJNA497801) | feces metagenome | isolation source: feces | host: Bos taurus | place: China: Prairie of Fairy Mountain | collected 2017-08-14 | reverse complement strand
TCGAGCTCGCCGATCCTTCCTTTAAGTCCTGCCTTTGACAGATATCTTCTTGCTGTCCTGACTTCCTCCACAACAAATGTCCTGAAGCCTTCGAGAGACTGCAGGACCGGACCCGGAATCACTTCAGCCGGATCATTCTCGCCAAGAGGCGAGGGGATCAGGTACAGTTTACCTTTCCTGTTTTCCATCATTATCTCCTGTTATATGGATTTCAACTCTTTCTGCGTTCAGAAGCGCCTCTTCCTCTGCACGTCTTGCCTCCTGCCTCTTGGTCTTGCTTCTGAAGATGTTTCTTATGAATTGTCCGAGACTGTTGAACTCGGTCTGATATGTAAGACCGACTCCGTTTCTCTGCGAATTGTCAAGGTAGTTTGTGTACTGGTCGGCCGAATGAGAGAATATGTTGAGTCTCAATGAGCCGGACCTGTCGATCTTGATCTCGATGTCAAGGTCTCCGACCACGTCGGTCTGGGCGCTCGTTCCCGTCTGCTTGTTTCCGATGTTTCCGTTCACGACGACCCTGTTGTTGAAGAGCTGTGTGGACACAGCTACGTCAAAGATGTCCGTTCCCCGGTCGTTGGACTGGTATTTCAGACCCAGATCGACAGGGATATCGAGCTTCTCGAATATGTTGTTCAGCTGGTTCGCGATCGCTTCGGTCACAAGAGAAGACGAATTGTTGACGATACCTGATTGCTCTTCAGGAAGGAAGTTGTTGGTGACCAGAAGTGAAAGGAACTGCTTCTGGACCTTGTCCTCGGTACTGAGGGCGCTTTCCACCCTTGATTTGATCATAGGGTCGAGGTCCGGTATCTCGATGTTGAATCCGAGTCTAGGATTCTTCAGCTTGTCAGTGATCTTCAGCTCGCATATCACGTCACGTCTGTTGCCGACCGATGTGGAGTCCGCAAGGAGGGTTCCGAGTGAAGCCTTTGTGGCATATTCGGCCGTGATGTCGAGATTACTCTCCATGATGTCGCCTCCGAAGGTGATCTTGCTGTCCTGCTGGATCTGGAAATCCTTGCTGACAAGTCCGAGAGCCGCAAACCTGTAGCTTCCACCGGTGAGAGTGTATTCGCCGTTGATGTTGAATATGTCCTCACCGATTTCAAGCTCGACGAGTCCGTTTCCACGGCCGGAAAGTACATTGCCGCTGGCCTTGTCGATCTCCACGAATGCTTCGATGTCAGGTGATGCGTTCACTCGGAGGTTGACCGTGAAGTCGCTGTTTTCGGCCTCCGTGCTTTCAAGACGCTTCATCATGGCCACATATGGGTCGATATAGACTTCCTTGACAGGCTCCTTGAACTTGAGGAGATTTGTGCTGCCGGAGGTTGCTGCAAGTCCGCTTACAGGGATGTGGAGCTGGCCTGGTTTTGCTGTCACGGCATCGACGCTGAGTACGATCGAATTGACTGGTCCTGTGATGGATACATTTCCTGTGGCGAAAATGTTTCCGTAGAATACGTCAGCCATGTCTTCCGTGACATTGACGCCCTCGATCTCGTTGACCTTGATCCTGGTGTTGAACCTGATGTCCTTAAGCCTGTCCCAGTCGATGCTTCCGCTCACGCTTCCTGTTCCTGTAGCCCTGTCGCGGATCTTTATGTCGTCGAAGAAGACTCCGTCGTCGTTGAGGTGGAATGTGCCGTCTGCGAAATATGGGACATTGGTATATGCAACCTTGAGCATGGCCTCGTCAAGACGGGTTCCTTCGCTGCTGATGGCGAGATTGTCAAAAGGTCCGTCAAGGATGATGTCTCCGGAAATGTAACCTCCCATTTCGCTGAAAATCTCTTCAAGGAACGGTTCTGCATATGCTGTATGGAGTTTGTCGAGGGATATTACGGCATCGAGCATTCTTGTCGTCGGATTGAGCTTCGCAGTTGCATCAATGCTGCTGTGGCCGTCCAGGATGTTTCTGATCCGGAGGTCATATCTCTCGAATTCCTTGTTCCACATACCGTTCAGGTCAAGCTCGCCGAGAGGCTCTCCAGCGATATAGGTGGAGTCGCATAAGATGCTGCCGCTGAAACTGTTACCGGCAATAGGGGAGACGAGCTTCACATTTCCGGATGCCGCACCTCTGATTCCGAAGTCATCACCGAGGATGGCGTTTACAAGTGAAATATCGAATCTTTCTAGGTCAAGACTTAATGTGTCTGCATGTTCGGCAGATGTGCCTCCGGACAGGAGAAGACGCTGGTCGCCACTTGCCATTTCGAAGCCGTCGACATGGATGTTCTTTCCCTTGAACATGAGGCTTGACTCAAGGATGTTCCATTCCCTCGAATTCACGTAAAGTGCCGATGGCGATATGTCGAGCCTCATTCCGAGACCTTCGTCATCCCTTTCCACATTGCCTGTAACGACAATCTCGCCTTTGTTCAGTATGTCGCTTTCGTTGTCATATACAAAGCGCGCTCCTATATGATTGTCATGAGCAAGAAGCTCAAGCCTGTCATTGATCAGGTTTATGGTCGAGACCTTGAGGGAATCGCATGTGACTTCTCCGTCGAGTCTGTTGTCAGAGTTGTCCAGAGCTACTTTAAGGTTCTTGACAAACTGTCCCTTGAGGGCGATTCTCTGGGAGTTCAGGAAAGCGTCCAGCTTGCCGTCAGCATCGATGTTCGCCTGCAGGGACGTATTCTCGTCGATGTACATTCCAGGCATGACGAAATTCATCAGGTCGCTGGCATCCTTCATGTTGAACTGCAGGTCGTAGGTGTTTCCGTTCCATGTGGATTCCGGATTCCTGAACATTGCAGGAATCTCTTTCTTGAAGGAAACGCTCATGAGGTCCTTCACGAACTGCTGGATAGTCGAGCTTCCCTTGAATTTTCCTTCGGCGAATCCCGAATCGAAGCTGATCTCATGGTTCTCTCCCTTGTTGAGGAAATCCAGACCTATGTCGCCGATGATGTGTTTTCCAAGCCTGTTCTCGAGCATGACATCCTCGATGTCTATCTTTCCGCTCAATGTTCCGTCCGCCTTTTTTACAAAGTTGACGTCTGCTGACAGGTTGAAGTATGATTTTCCCCTCTTGTCGATGTTGAGTGCATTGAGGTTCGCGTCTCCGATACTCATTTCGAAACCGTAAAGAGCATCATTGCCCTTCGGAACAAGAGATACCGCTCCTTTAAGCATGAAGTATAGGTTAGGGTCATGACAGGTGATCCATCCGTTGAACAGGTTGTCCTGAAGTTTTCCCGTCGCTCTGATGCCTCCGTAATCGTATCTGTTGATGTTCAGCCTGTTTACGTTCAGGTCTCTTATGCTCAATGACGGTACTTCGCTCAATTCGGCCTCCAGCTTTGTGCTCATGGTCATCTGTCTGACCATCTCTGTACCGATGATTCTTCCTATATCGAGATCGTCGGTATCAATGTCTCCGGAAATCCTGATCGGCTTGTCTTCAGAAATGACATTGTCGACCTTTACATCGGCAGCAAGGCTTCCGATCAGCGATGAAATCCTGGCTTCGGCGTCGAAACTGTTCAGCAGACCATTCACTTCTCCGTCCAATGAGAAGAGTATTCCTTTCGCGAATCCGCTGAGGTCCAGCTCACCTTCCGGCATCCATTCGCTCAGGAACCTTCCTAGTCCGTCGATGGTCATGAGACTCTTGCTGATGATGGCCTTCAGTCTGGTGTTTTCAATGTCAGGGATGCCGGTCATCGTGCCGGATACTGTTCCGGAAAAACCTCCGTCCTGGGTAGCTACGCGGAGACGGTTGATGTTGAAATTGTCTACATATCCGGAAACATTTCCTTCCAGGCTGGCCTTGAGCCTGTTTCCTTCGAGCTGTGGAGCGAAATAGTTGATTGTCTGGAAATCGAGTCTGGTGTCCTTGATGTCAGCATCGAGCCTGACCTGTGATATGAAATCCTGGAATGCCAATATGTTGTCGTAGCTCATCATGAACAGCGGCATCCTTACTTCAGACCATGGGTCGATGATCTGCAGGTCGTTGACTATGGTCTTGCCTCGTCCTACTCTGGCACTTCCAGTGAGTGAATTACATATATATCCGCTTTTCTCTCTGAATGACAGTGATTTAAGGTCTCCGGACATGATGCCGGCCTTGAACTGGAGTTTCTTGGCGGTGAGATCTATGTCCTTGACATCCAGATCATTCCAGTTGATTCCTCCGTAGAACGGCGTCTGGTCTATGCCATAGTCCTTCATCGAGAAGCCCATGTCAATGATCTTGACGTCGTTGATATGGAATATCTCCTTTTCGCTTCTTTTCGGCTCATCAGGCTTTTGGAGTCGGAAGATTCTTGAAAGGTTGTCGGTGGATGTGTCTCCGTCTCCTTCGTCCTCCTTGTCTTCGATGACAAGATTCATCTGCGCTCCGTTAATGTAGGCCTTGTCAAGATGAAGTCCTTCCTGTTTGAAAAGACCATTAAGCGTGAATTTCGCGATGATGTAATCTGCCCTGAAGAATGTGTCGACAGGTTCCGCAAGCGGGTCGGCTGCGTTTTTCTGGGGATTCCTGTCAATGATCTTGATGTTCTTGAGGACCAGGGTGGTGAACGGCTTCAGGTGGATCTTCTCGAATTCGATGTCCGCATCCAGCTTGTCGTCAAGCTTGTCCACAACCTTTCTGGCCACAAAAGTCTGCACCTGCGGGAGCTGAATGGTCAGGATTCCTGCAATGATGACTGATGCAACTGCGACGAATGTCAGCCAGAATATTTTAAGCGTCTTTTTGATAGCTTGAAAGGTTTATGGCGGTCCAACTTGCAAAAATAGTAAAAATATCGGATAAAATCCGTATTTTTGCCCCCGGATATGCAAAGCATATAGCATGCCGATTGTCATCTCGAGCGACCGTAGGGAGTCGAGAGATCTGAATAACGAAAATTAAACCGAATATGGCAGACATAATACTAGGAATCGAATCTTCATGCGACGACACCTCCGCTGCAGTCATCAAGGACGGATACCTTCTGTCCAATGTGCTTGCCAGCCAGGACGTCCATAAGGCATATGGCGGAGTCATACCGGAACTCGCTTCAAGAGCCCATCAGGTCAATATCGTACCTGTTGTGAGTGAGGCGATTACACGTGCCGGTATAAAGGCTTCCGATATAACGGCGATTGCCTTTACGAGAGGTCCGGGACTTCTTGGATCTCTTCTTGTCGGTACATCCTTCGCCAAGGGCCTTGCTATGGCTTTGGACAAGCCTCTTGTCGAGGTGAACCATCTCCAGGGACATATTCTCGCGAACTTCATCAAGCAGTATGACGGGGAAAACCGTCAGCCGGAGTTCCCGTATCTCTGTCTGCTGGTTTCAGGAGGTAACTCGCAGATCGTACGTGTGGACAGTCCGCTCGAATATGAAATCCTCGGTCAGACCATCGATGATGCTGTAGGTGAGGCGTTTGACAAATGCTCAAAGATGATGGGACTCGGATATCCGGGCGGCCCTATCGTCGACCGTCTTGCCAAGGAAGGAGATCCGTTGAAATATAAATTCTCGAAGCCTCATATACCTGGGTTCGACTACAGCTTCAGCGGCATCAAGACTTCGCTTCTGTATTTCGTGCGTGACCAGATGGCCATCGATCCGGAGTTCATGGAGAAGAACAAGGCGGACATATGCGCAAGCTTCCAGAAGGCTCTCATAGATATCCTGATGGACAAGCTCATAAAGGCAGCAAAACATACCGGTATCAGGCAGATAACTATCGGTGGCGGTGTTTCGGCAAACAGCGGCCTGCGTGCACGTATCGAAGAGGAAGGCCGCAAGAGGGGATGGACCACTTTCCTGCCGGAGTTCAAGTTCACTACCGATAATGCCGCCATGATCGCTATCGCCGGGTGGTTCCATTACATGAACGGCGAACGTGCATCCCTCGATGTCGCACCGGTTTCCCGCCTCGCCGAATTCTAAAGTCATACCCTTCGTTGAATAAAGGGATGCTCTTGAAAATTGTAATGTCATACCCTTCGTTGAATAAAGGTATAATGTTGAATAAATGGAGCGAAGCGATAGTAAGTCCCTTCCCCGAGGGAAGGGATTTAGGGATGGGGTAACGTATAGGATTTCATATCCTGTTCACCCTTGAAAATTGTAATGTCATACCCTTCGTTGAATAAAGGGATAATGTCGAAGATATGAAAGAAATAGAAGTAACCTGTAAACTTGGAAAAGAACTTTCCGCCGATGAAATCCAGACAGCTGCCGTAAAGGCCCTAGGAGTTTCTCCGAAGATGAAGCAGCAGCTTAAATACCGTATCATGCGTCGTTCCATCGATGCCAGAAACGATATCCTGTACCGTTATAAGGTAGAGGTCTACAAGCCTGACGAGGTCATGGCCGAGTATGTCCTTGATGAATATAAGGACGTTTCATCTGCCGAGCCGGTCATCATCATCGGTGCAGGTCCTGCTGGAATGTTCGCGGCTCTCCGCCTGCTCATGAAAGGCCTCAAGCCTGTCATCCTTGAGCGTGGAAAGGATGTCCATGCGAGAAAATTCGATATGGCCAAGCTTTCGAAGGAAGGCGTTGTCAATCCTGATTCGAACTATTGCTTCGGTGAGGGAGGTGCAGGTACATTCTCTGACGGAAAGCTTTATACACGTTCATCAAAGAGGGGAGACATCCGTGAAGTCCTCCACCAGCTGGTGCGTTTCGGAGCTGATCCGAACATCCTTATCGACGCGCATCCTCATATCGGAAGCGACAAGCTCCCAATCGTTGTTGAGAACATCCGCAAGTGCATCGTTGAACATGGCGGTGAATACCATTTCGACTCACGTGTGACCGACATCGTCAAGAAGGCCGACGGCTCGTTTGATGTTACAGTAAATGATGGCATCGTGTATCAGTCCCGCAAAGTAATCCTTGCCACAGGCCACTCTGCCCGCGATATCTATGAAATGTTCGACCGCAAGGGATGGGAGATCCAGGCCAAGGGTTTTGCCCTCGGAGTCCGTGTCGAGCATCCCCAGTCTCTTATAAACAAGATCCAGTACCATGGCAAGTATCAGCCATACATGCCTACTGCAGAGTACTCTTTCGTGACCCAGGTGCTTGACAGGGGAGTCTTCTCATTCTGCATGTGCCCGGGCGGTATCCTCGTTCCTGCGGCAACTGCAGAAGGTGAGCTTGTGCTCAACGGCATGTCAAACTCGCAGCGTAACTCCAAGTGGGCGAATTCCGGTGTGGTAGTTCAGATCGAGCCCGAGGATTTCCCTGAATATGCACAGCATGGCCCGCTTGCCCTCCTTCAGTTCCAGAAGGATGTCGAGAGGAAGATGTTCGAATATACAGGCTCATTGAAGGCTCCTGCCCAGCGTATGATGGACTTCTGCCGTCGCATCCCGTCTAACGGACTGCCGCAGACTTCATACCATCCGGGTGCAGAAAATGCCCCTCTGCATGAACTCCTTCCTGAACATGTGTCCCTGAGGCTCAAATATGCCTTCCCGGAGATCGGAAACAAGAAGATGCATGGTTATTATACCAATGACGCCCTCCTTCTCGGAGTCGAGTCCCGCACCTCCTCTCCTGTCCGCATCCCTCGCGATCCTGAAACTCTCGAGCATGTGCAGGTGGCCGGCCTATATCCATGCGGTGAAGGCGCCGGTTATGCAGGTGGCATCGTCTCCTCCGCCCTCGACGGCATCAACTGCGCCGCCAAGATTTAGTGGAGTGTAACAGACTGTGTGTCAGTGTTTTACTGTAACCCACGTGCCGTCAAAGGGGAGCACGTGGGTATGTTTAAATAATTGATTTGTAGAAACTTATGCGTCACGTTTTTTGTGTACTTCTGACAGTTTTGTGTTCTGTGGCCATGTATGCGCAGAGCAAGACTCTCCGTGTTGATTATATTTTCTCCGGTACCGATAAGGCGACCGAGATTTCACTTGACAGGCTCTACAGTTTTGATGGATGGGCCGGCAGGAAAGTGAATCTTGACAAGGTGCCAGTAAAAGGTAACGGACAGGTCTGCATGACTGATCTGGAGACCGGTGAGGTTGTGTACAGGCAGGCTTTCTCGACTCTTTTCCAAGAGTGGAAGACAACTGAAGAGGCTACACATGTACGTAAGGCATTTGAGAATACATTCCTTCTTCCGATGCCTGCGTCAAAGGCCAAGGTAAAGGTGGAACTTTATGATTTCTTCGGAAATGTTTCGGCTTCATTGACCCATGTGGTTGACCCTGAAGACATACTTATCCGTCATATGGATCCTGTTCCGGCTCCTCACCGCTACCTTCTCAAGAGCGGAAATCCGGAGGAAAAGATCGATGTTGCGATTGTCGCAGAGGGTTATACCAAGGAAGAGTCAGGACAGTTCTATATTGATGCCCAGGCAGCTGTGGAAGCCATTCTGGCGCATGAGCCGTTCGGCTCCTACAGGAACAGGTTCAATTTCGTGGCCATTGCCCTTGAGTCAGAGGACAGCGGCGTAAGCGTTCCGCGCGAAGGCGTATGGAAGGAAACGGCTGTCGGATCGAATTACGATACGTTCTATTCGGACAGGTACCTTACCACATCATGTGTATGGAAGATGCATGATGCTCTATGCGGCATCCCGTATGAACATCTTGTGATCCTGGCAAATACGGACACATACGGCGGTGGCGGAATCTTCAATTCATATACATTGACCACAGCCCGTCATTCTGCTTTCAAGCCTGTCGTCGTGCATGAATTCGGCCATAGCTTTGCCGGTCTTGCCGATGAATATTACTATGACGACCAATTCGTTGAGTACTATTATCCGGACATGGAGCCATGGGAACAGAATATCACGACTCTTTATGACTTTGAATCGAAATGGGATGATATGCTTCCGAAGCTGATCCAGATACCTACTCCTGTGGATGGAGACGTCTGGGAAAAGATCGCAAATGGGGTTTCAATGGATTCTCTGGTCGGAGTATATGAAGGTGCGGGATATCAGTCGAAAGGCGTGTACAGGCCTTATCCTGACTGTCGTATGAAAACAAATGCGGCCGAAAGCTTCTGTCCTGTTTGCCAGAGAGCCATCGCCCGCATCATCCTTTTCTATACTGAATAATCAGTCTCCCATATTTCTTATCACTTCAGCCTTTACCCTGAAGAAATTGTTGCTGCCCGGATCCATCAGCCTGTATTCCTTACGGTTGCTCCAGTGTGCCGGGTGGTCATAGATCTCCATGTCCTCGCCTGTGTCGTTGCTTACGTACTGGCTGATCTTTTCCTGCCATGACTTGATCCTGGCTATGCTGGCGTCCATGTCAAAGAGTTCGTTTTCCGGCTCTATGAGCTCCAGGAATGCATCTTTGTACATTTTCCTGAACGGTGCAAATTCCAGGAGGCGTTCCACAAGAATGCCGTCCTTGCCCCATTTGTACGGATTGACCCTTCCGGCATCTCCATGGATTCCGCAATCGGCGCTGGTGCCGAGGGTGTTGTCGTAATCGTATGGGATGAAGAATACCTTGTATCTGCTTTTATCGGTCGAATTGAAATAGAGGTAGAAATTGTTACCGTTGTTCCAATGATCGTCCCACATTCCTACGGCTACATTCACTGCGTAAGTCTTCATGAGCATCTTTACATCGCAGACGCTGATGATCCAGTTGTAGAAATCCTCGTTGTTCAATGTGTTGAGCTTGGTGATGAAGTCCTGGAACTGCGCTCTTGCCTGCTCGAAATTCTCCTTGTCTCCCTTGTACTCGTATGTGTAGTTCACTCCGTCATTCTTGTCGTAGTTGAACCTCCAGTCTTCGGCATGCCTGAGGTCGGCCATTCCGGCATTTCCGTAAACGCATTTCCAAAGGTTGCCGCGGTCGTTCTTGAACTGGTTCTCCCTGCGCTCGACGTACTCTTCGTCGATGGGCTCAATCATCTCATACACACCGAAATATGCAGGCTTCTTGTCTCCTTCGACATGGATCCACAGGCGGCAGTATGTGTCGAATGGGGCTGTCCAGATTCCATATCTGCGGAACAGGTCATAGCAGTACATCTCGCGGACATAGCAAGGGTCATCCTTATGCCATTTCAGGTTCATCTTGCGTATACCGTAGATCGTATGCTCGTCGTCCTTATGATATTTGCGGAGATTGACGGTAAAATGGCAATGATGCCAGTCTGCATTTGACGAATGCATCTGCCCATGCCCGCCTTCAGGACGACGGCGTGATGTGTTGCCTCTCATCCTGAAGCCGGCATCTGTGATCGTGCTTACCTCGATGCCTTTCTTGTAGGTCACATCGCAATGGAAGAAGTCTGCGTTATTGCTGTACTCGTCATACCTCTTGAGGAAGCTGTTCCATTCGTCCTTGGTGACCTTGATGGTGATTTCAGGAATAACGTTTGTGTCCCAGATATATGCCACGCCGCCGTCCTTCACGTCAGCAGGCGTGAAAGGCTTGATTCCTGGCTCCTCAACAGGAGGCTCGGGCTCTTCGTCAGAAGGCTTCTCCGGTTCCGGAGCAGGCTTTTCAGTATCGGGCCCGGGCTTTGTCACCGGATCCTCTCCTGTTTTTTCGCAGCCGAAAAACATAATCAGGCAGGCTGCAATGGCATATTTCAGTTTCATGGTATTATTCTCTCATCAAGGTCATGATGCTGCTCTTTGACGGCAGCAGAGTGAGGGTCATGGCCTGTTCCATGTAGTTGGTCACTTCCCATGTGCCGTTGATCACAGGGCAGTCGATCGAAATCTTCTTGCCTGAAACGCTGTACGAAAGATCATACGAATCCTTTGAACCGGAACCGCTTCTTTTCTGTGTGAATTTTCCGGCCTTGTCAGTAGTGAATCTCAATGTCACATCAGCTGTTCCTTTCACCACGGTTCCGTCGATTGTCTTCAAAGTGCCTGTCCACTTGGTGTCAATGATGTTTTCAGCCTTGAATTCGGTAGCTGATTTGTCGTCAGGGTCGCATGCGGCAAATGCCAATGCCGCCATAATGATTGCAAGAAATCTTTTCATTGTCCGATAATTTGTTTGTCCGTCTTATAGACGATAAAGTTCTGCAAATGTACTATAAATAATTGACATATCTGCAGAAGTAGTGCCTTAAGGCCTGAGCTTGGCTCCAATGAAGTAGATTGTTCCTGTGTTGTTCTCCTGAATCAGATATATGAACGGCCGGTCTGCATGGAATATTATCGGCTGGTCGTTTGAAGGGGGTGCCATAGAGTCCAGCATTCCTCCGATAGTGACAGCAGCAGCTTTTGTGCCGCTCTCATCCACTATAATCCTGCTTTTCTGCTTGAGTAGCCCAAGATACAGATTCTGACGGACATTGTCGCACATTTCTGTGAACTCTGCCTCATCAGGGGAGAATGCTTTCCTGACGCCAATATCCTTCATCATGTCAATAAGGTCGAATGAACACTCGACATCCAGTTTAGGCATCTTGAATCTTACCTCATGATACCCTCCGGTAGAGGTCAGGACATCATTCCACACCTCGCTGTCCAGAGATGCAATGAAATCATTGAAATCCACTCCTTCGTCAGGCAGGATGACATACATGCTGAATGAACCGTTTCCGTATGGGAGCGATACACATGACCATGTGTCGGTATAGTAGTATCTCATGTCATCTGTTCCGGACATCATATCCAGGCGTGACTGCGAACCGTTGATGCCTGTGAAGACCTCTTTTTTAGTGTCCTCTTCTCTGAATTTCTTCTTCCACTCTCCTTTGAAGTAAATGCTGTTGAGGGCATAAAGTACGGTCGATGGGACGACTTCCTCCTTTTCTATTATGCGGGGAATCAGCCCCCCGGAGTGCGTGTTGCACCAATCGTTCACGCGTTTTACCACACCGTCGACATCAGAGATGTCAATGCTTTCAATGTAAGCATCATAATATGTCACCATCTTCTCCTCGAACTGCTCCTTCAATCCGTAATTACTGTTGACCATCACTGCATTCGCCATCTCCACAACAACGTCATTATCTACGAAACCGCTTCCTTCCATGATTTTCCTGCAGAATACGTTGATGTCTTCCGTCGTGCCTCCGGAGAATCCGAGGGCGTCAACTATTTCATGACTGGTCTCTCCGGTGGCTCCGTTGTTCAGGGCTCCAAGCACAAAACTGGCGCTGAGAGGGGATATCATGATGTCTCTTCCGTCATGCTGATCGCTTGTAAGTGCGGCCTTGAACAGGTTGAATGTGAATGAATTAGCGCCTTGTACGAATTCAGCTTCGCTTCTCGTGAAGACCAGAGGCTTTTCAGTGAATTCTTTTTTTTCATCAGGATCTTTCCCGATCTTTTCACACGAAGTGCATATTATGGTAGCGGCAGATGCGACTATTATGCACAAGAGTCTTTTAATTCCGTATCTCATCTTTCAATTGTTTTCCATAAAGATACGGGTAATATCGAAAGACTGCGTCTTTTCAGGGAAAATTACCAGGTAAATCGGATTCCGACAGGTATGGTTACGCTGAATGGCTTGTCTGTGCGGATGGTCCTGATGTCGCTGCCGGTGTCGAAATAATAATAAAGGTCAGGCTCGACATATATGCTGAGCTTTCTTGTGATTTCAAACTGCATACCTATTCCCGCTCCGGCTGACCATTGGTCCGGGGCATCTATCTTCTTGCCGTCAATGTGAGCTGCCAAAGGCATCTCGAACAATGCTCCGGCAGATACGTATGCGTTGATGAACCTGCTGTCCCAGAAAGTATATGAGGCCTTTAACGGGATACCCAGATAATGGATCTTCTGCTTGCTGACGTACTTGTTCTGCAGAATGTCCGACCTCAGGTATGTGTATCTTAAACCTGTGCCGATATTCCATCTTTCGCTGACTTCCCAGTTCAATGACGCTGCAAAGCTTACAGGCATGTAATGTCTGTATCTGCTGTCGTCGCTGCGCTGCCCGGAAGCGATTCTTCTTTTCATTGAAGAATCCTGTTCCTCGTCATCATTATCTCCGTCTCCGCTTTCGCTTTCGCCATTTCCGATGGATCCGTCTTCTGTCCCGGGTCCTGGGGATTCCGGTTCTGGCGAATTCGGTACTGATACTCCCGGTGAATCTGGCTTTGGTAGTGTGCTATCATAATAACCGTTCTGGCCGTCTCCATCATTTCCGGCAGGACCATGACTGCCGACAGAGAATGAGAACGACACTTTTCTGCCCTTCCTTTTTCCGGATTCATCCTCCTCGAATTCATCCGTATCATATGGATCGATGATGTCCGTATTCTTCTGGATGTCTTCATGGTCTTCATTTTCAATGACTTCGACGATGTCCGGCACTTCCTGTTCAGTCTGCTCTTCCTCTTTGTCAACAGGCTCCGCAGTCTTTTCCACTGGTTTCGTGGTCTTTTCTGCCGGTGCTGTCATTGCGATCAATGGCTTTTCAATCTCGACGGTACTGTCGGCTGTAACCGGCTCTTCGATAACGGAAACCAGCTCCTCTTCATATTCAAAAGGAATATCTTCCTTGCCTGTAAAATGGAATATGGCGAAAAGAAGCATGAGGAATGTGATGAGTATGCCCCAGTGCTGATTGATTATCTTGCGCAGAAGCTGCTTTGCCCTTGCAAGGTTGGATGATGATGAATGAGGGGCGATGCCGAGCATTTCCCCGATCTCCTGATGTGACAGTCCTTCAAGAACGGATAGCCTGAAAACCTTTCCATACTGTGTCGGAAGCTCGTCAATCGCCTTTATAAGGTCCTCGAAAGGAATGGCTTCGATACCTGTTACGGCAGCATCTTCTTCATGAAGCTCTTTGAGTTCGCTTACATCCGTACCGGAAAATCTCTTCTCCTTTTCGATGTGCTTCAGCGAAAGGTTTCTGGCGATTGCGCACATCCATTGCTCGATCTTTTCGGGCTCACGCAAGGTGCCGATCTGCGAAAATATGATGATGAAGGCGTCGTGGAGGATATCTTTCGCCACATCGATGTCATGGACATAGCCAAGGCATATCCCGAGAAGTCTCTGGGAGTACCTTTCATATATATTGGAGTATACCTGTCGTTCTATGTCGCTGATCGGTGCCAAATACCTTTACTTTTATCCGTAAATCTAATAAAAGTACCGGAAAATGAAAAAGACTGCGTGGGAAAACAGAAAACTTGACGTATATAGACGAAAAAAGGGAAAGCTTGATACATCGCACCGCTACGACCTCCTTGATACATCGCACCGCTACGACCTCCTACCCTTGCTGCGGTCAAGCCCTGGGGGAATTCGGAGGGAGCTGGTCGTGTATGACTTTCCCGATGCAAATGTACAACATTTTTTCGCTTCTGCAAAAAAATGTAAATCAGATGCTGTCAAAAATGAGCGGGAGGATGTCGTCGACCCTGGAGAATTTCCAGATGCGGCCGGAGCCGACGAGGAGGATGGACATCGGGCGTCCCCCTTTTGTCTGATACTGTGCCATTACCTGACGGCATGCTCCGCATGGTGTAGCCGGATTCTCGCAGATCTGTCCGTTCTGGCTGGCTACGACCGCTATGTCTGTGATCGCATTGTCAGGGTAAGTCGCTGCCGCATAGAACATTGCGGTCCTTTCTGCGCATGTGCCTGAAGGATATGCAGCATTCTCCTGATTTGAGCCTTTGATGATGAGGCCGTTGTCAAGCCTAACTGCAGCTCCGACATTGAACTTTGAATATGGAGCGTATGAACCTTCTGTCGCCAGGATGGCAGCTTCCGCAAGCTCCTTGTCCGCAGGATCGAGCTGATCGATGGATTCGTATTCCAGATAAGCGATTTTTATTTCTTTGCTTGTCATAACAGTTCAATTAAATTATCTTTGCAGACTCCACAAATATAATGCTTTTTATTGAAAATGTCTCATAATATGGCAGATAACGGACAAATAAAGGTCTGTATAGGACTTTCCGGAGGTGTTGATTCGAGTGTCGCTGCTCTATTGCTGAAGCAGCAGGGATATGATGTGTTCGCCTTGTTCATGCAGAACTGGCATGATGCCTCGACAACGCTTCATGGAGATTGCGAATGGGAAGAGGACCGTTTTGTCGCCGAACTGGTGGCAAGGAAGATCGGAATCCCGTTCTATTTCGTGGATCTGAGCAAGGAGTACCGCCAGAGAGTCGTCGACTATATGTTCGATGAATATGAAAAGGGAAGGACTCCGAATCCTGATGTCCTCTGCAACAGGGAGATAAAGTTCGATGCATTTCTCAAGTGTGCGAAGAAGCTCGGAGCTGACTATGTCGCAACGGGACATTACTGCCGTAAGGAGACGATTGACGGACCCGATGGTCCTGTACACAGGATTCTTGCCGGTTCGGACCCCAACAAGGACCAGAGCTATTTCCTCTGCCAGCTTACACAGGAGCAGCTTTCGCAGGCCATGTTCCCGATCGGCGACATCATCAAGCCGGAGGTGAGGAGGCTTGCCCATGAGGCTGATCTTCCGTCAGCGGACAAGAAGGATTCGCAGGGAATATGCTTTGTGGGAAAGGTGGATCTGCCTACCTTCCTGCAGCAGAAACTGAAGCCGTGCGAAGGCGATGTTGTCGAGGTATATGATGCATATTATGCTGATAATGAGCAGTATGTCTTTCTGAAGTCTACGTTGGATTCATTGCTGAAGGATGGGGGAGAGGCGAAGATGATCACGGATTATGTCTCTGAAGACAAGGCGCTTCCGCAGAATAATGTGGGATGTCCGTTCGACATGGATAAGGTCGCGGCACTTTCAGACGAGGACTTCATGTGCCTTTCGGAGCCGGTAAGATACGACATCAGGTTTGAGACGGAAACGTACAGAAGTGGCAGAAAGCACATCAAAAAGACCCGCTACAAGGAAAATCCTTTCGGAAAGATCGTCGGCCGTCATGACGGCGCACAGTTCTACACTATCGGCCAGCGCAAGGGACTGAATATCGGAGGTCACAAGGACTCTATATTCGTGATCGAGACTGATATCCCGAATAATATCATATACGTAGGAGAGGGTCATACACATAAAGGCCTGTCACGCAGCTGCTTGAGGATTGACCCATCCGAAATCCACTGGATCCGTCCGGACCTTGCAATGAAGACCGGGGAGATCCGCAGATACAAGGTGCGTATCCGTTACCGCCAGCCGCTCCAGGATGCGACTGTGATCATGCGTGAGAACGGACTGTACATGCTTTTCGATACCCCTCAACGTGGAATCACGCCGGGACAGTTCGCCGTATGGTATGACGGGGATGAGATGCTCGGTTCAGGAGTTATCTAGACAAGTTTTCTGAAGCATTTCGGGAGGACGGATGTGAATTTCAGGGTCTTTCCCGTCCATGGATGGATGAATGAAAGGCCATGGGCATGAAGTCCCAGACGGCCTAGAGGATTGCTCTGCGCTCCATATTTACGGTCTCCTGCGATAGGGTGGCCGATCCATTCCGAATGTACCCTGATCTGGTTTTTCCTGCCGGTTTCAAGCTCGAATTCCACCATTGTGTAGGCCATGCCGTCGATTTTTCCCCTTTTGAGGGAACGGCAATGGCTTGATGCGAACTGCCAGTCCTTGCGAGGCGGCTTTTCCGGTGTGTCACGTGGATCGAGGGCATAGCAATGCACCTTCATGGACTTCGGACTTTCATACAGCCATGTCTCTATCCATCCTTCTTCGTCAGCGATATCGCCTTCGAGAACGGCTGTGTATTTCCTCTCCAGCACAGCCTCGTCCCAGTTTGACTGCAGGGCCTCCTTTGTGTCGAAATCCTTGGCAAAGACCAGAAGTCCGGATGTGTCGCGGTCGAGACGGTGCACGATGAATACTCTGCCGGCATATTCCGTAAGCATGGAATACGCTGTTTCTTCTCCTGAACGTCCTGTGGACATGCTCAGAAGGCCGCTAGGCTTTTCTACAACGATAAGCCACCGGTCTTCGTATACGATCTTCAGGTCGTCTTCGCCGTTATGTCTTCTGTTTTTGCCCATTCTTATGATTTGACGATGCAAAGCTAACAATATTTTTGACTATATTTGCAGAATGTCGGACAGCAGATTGACCATATGGGATCCGTTGAGGAAGAAGGATGTTGCGCTCACTCCGGAGGAGAGGGTGCGCCAGTGGTGTATCGGAGTGCTTGCAGGACAGCTTCAGGTGCCGTTGCATATGATGATGAGTGAGGCCGGATTCAAGCTGGGCGACAAGCAGTTCCGTGCGGATATCATAGTGTATGACCGTAAGGTTCAGCCGCTTATGGTGGTGGAGTGCAAGAGGCCGGAGGTGGAGATCACCGGTGAGGTGCTGGATCAGGCGGTACGGTACAATATGGTGCTGAACGTGAAATATATAATGATTACAAACGGGACCAGGACGTTCGTCTGCAAGAGGAACGGAAACGGATTTTCATTCATAGACAAGGTCCCTGCATATAATGAAATGATATGTCAGCAACAATAACTCAAGGTTTCCTTGACCATAAGATATTTTCCATCGTTTCGGAAGTGGCCGCAGAGAAGGGCGTGAGGGCTTTTGTCATCGGAGGCTATGTCCGTGACTGCTTCCTCGGCCGTTCTAGCAAGGACATTGACATTGTGGTCGAGGGGAGCGGAATAGAACTTGCCGAGGCTGTAGGCGAGCGTGTCCACAGCTATGTGTCCGTCTTCAAGAATTTCGGTACTGCAATGCTCAAGTTCAAGGGCATAGAGGTCGAGTTCGTCGGCGCACGCAAGGAGTCATATCGCAGGGATTCGCGCAAGCCTATCGTTGAGGACGGTACATTGGAGGACGATCAGCTCAGGAGGGATTTCACCATCAATGCAATGGCCTTCAGCCTTCAGAAAGAGGATTTCGGTGCATTGGTGGATCCGTTCGGCGGCATCAGGGACCTTGCGGCAGGCATTATCCGTACTCCGCTTGATCCTGACACCACATACAGCGACGATCCTCTCAGGATGGTACGTGCCATAAGGTTTGCTACCAAGCTGACTACTGACGAGCAGGCATTCACAATAGTACCGGAGTCGCTAGAATCCATAAAGAGAAACAAGGAGCGCATGGAGATTCTTTCGAAGGAGAGGATTGTCGAGGAGCTGAACAAGATTCTTGTGACTCCAAGGCCATCGATCGGATTCAGGCTTCTTGATGAGACCGGTCTTCTCGAATATGTTCTTCCGCAGCTGGCGAAGCTTAAGGGGGTGGAAACCGTTGAGGGAAAAGGACATAAGGAGAATTTCTCTCATACTCTTGAAGTTCTTGACAATGTTGCTGCGGCCGAGACCCAGGCTATCTCTGAAGGCACTCTGAAGGATTTTGTTTTCGAGGATGGAGTCGAGGTCGAGAAGGTGCGTACCGAGCCTAATGTATGGCTTCGATGGGCAGCTCTCCTTCATGATATCGCGAAGCCTGCTACCAAGAAATACGATCCTGCACTCGGATGGACTTTCCATGGACATGAGGTCGTGGGGGCAAGATGGATCCCGAAGATATTCCAGGGACTGAAGATGCCTCTGAATGAGAAGATGAAATATGTCCAGAAGCTGGTAGGCCTGCATTTGCGCCCGATAGCGCTTGTTACAGAGGAGGTTACAGATTCGGCAGTGCGCAGGCTCCTGTTTGATGCCGGCAATGATATCGACGATCTCATGCTTCTCTGCAATGCGGATATCACTTCGAAGAATCCTCGCAAGGTGGCGCGTCTTCATGCGAATTTCGAGCTTGTGAAGACGAAACTTGTCGAGGTCGAGGCGAAGGATGCTATCCGCAATTTCAAGAATCC
>RHMF01000383.1_pt1 | contig 18683 bp, 8 predicted proteins | sample 5365151 | NCBI WGS metagenome assembly RHMF01 (sample SAMN10266501, study PRJNA497801) | feces metagenome | isolation source: feces | host: Bos taurus | place: China: Prairie of Fairy Mountain | collected 2017-08-14 | reverse complement strand
CATGGTCTTTTCGGAAGGAGTGATCTGCATATCGGTGGGGTCAACACCCATGGTGAACAGATCGGACTCCAGATCATTGGGAACAAACAGAGAGGTCTGGCCGCCGGGACCGTAGGTACCGACTTCGGTGCACTTACCGGTTTCCAGATCCACCTTGTAAGTAACGTTGATGTTTGCGTACTGGTAGCCATTGGGAACCTGGCTGTGTGCGAACCAGTACATGGTGCCGGTGTTGTGGTCATATCCCATGGACTGAATGACGTTAGCACCGCCATAGTTGGGGTAGTTGACGAAATCGGTGACACCGATCTCGGTGCACTTGATCACGTAGTCGCCCCGCTCGCCGATAGTGGAATCCCACTGGGTAGTCTTGCCCAGGCTGTACAGGACAGCGCTGGTGTCGATACCGTAGATCTCACCCTCGGTGGTAATACCCAGAGTCAGGATATCTGCACCCTTTGTAGCGCCGCTCAGACGAGCCACAGCGCGGACATTGATGTAGCCATCGCTACTGAAGCTGATGTAGAACAGAGCGTTGTAGCCATCGTCATGGCCATCGTTGTTGGCGTCGCCCTGGTAGTACCAGCCGGTTGCGAACAGGCCGTCACCGGAGCCCATGCCGTAGGACTGAGCCAGGGTGCCGGAGTGGTCCAGAGCCATATCGTACAGAACCCAAACGCCGGGATCGCCAATCTGGCCGCGCTGCTCCAGGATCACCTGGCTGCTCCAGTAGGAGCCGGAAGGAGTGATCAGTTCCAGATGGCCGGTGCCGACGTTCTGAGCGATCACATAACCGTTGACAAACTCAGCGGAGAAGTAACGGTTGGAAGAGTCGAAGGTCTCATTTCTGAGATCAGAGAAGTCGGTCTTGTTAGCACTGAACCAGCCGCCTTCCACGATAGCGCTGTCGAAGGTTTCGCAACCGTAGATACGGTCGGAGTCCAGCTGCTGGGGTTCGGGAACAGCATTGTTCTGCTCGCCCAGGTTCAGGTAAACATCCACTTCAGTCTCGTTGCAGGCATAGTCAGCAACGATGATGGTGAACTCGCCACCGAAGCCGGTGATGTCGAATTCCTGGGTGTACAGTTCGCCGGGAACATTGTCCACTTCGTACTTGCCCATGATGGTGCCATTGGGATTCATGAAGATAACAGCAGCAATACGCTCGTTCTCCAGAATCTCCAGGGTCAGGTAGGTACGGTCGCCATCGACACGCATAGCACCCTGCAGGTCATCGTCATTGACCAGCTCGGGGTTGGTGTTGTCGAGAGTGGCCTCGAAGGACCAGCTGTCGTCCATGATGTCGTCGCCGTCATCGAGCCATGCATCAAAGCGATAGGTGACGGTAGTGCCATCGGGCAGACGGTTGCCGTCCAGATCGGTACCATCCCAAACCTCGCCGTAATCGGCCAGCAGGTAGAAGGGGATGATCATGCCGTAGTTGGTATTGTAGTAGGTCTTGGCCAGATCAACACCCTCGATCTCGTAGTACAGGACATCGGGGTTTTCCTTGTCGACAACGCTGATGTACATGTACTTTGCATTACGCAGCATGCCCATGTCGATCTCAGCCAGGGAGTTCTTGTAGGAGAAGTAGCTATATTCGGAGCCGGACTTGCCATTACGGAAGTAGGGGTTGGTGCCCAGCTGGGAATAGTAGGTGTAAACAACCTTGGGCCACAGGCTGTAGTAGCCAAAGTCATCGTTATCGAACAGGGGGGCATCGGACCAGTCGCCGTAGAAGCCGACCATGGGCATAGCCAGGGTGACGCCGTCTTCGTTAACGGGCTCAGCGTAAACATAGCCTTCCACATAGATGCCGTTGGGGAACTGCTCCAGGTATGCCTTGTCGTTCTCGGTCAGAGCCAGCTTGGCGCTAACGGTAACGGTCTCGCCGGCAGGAACTTCCACCAGCTCAGGCATCTCAACCTTGGCCTCCAGGCCATAGGGAGAGTTGGCGATGAACCAGCCAGCGTAGATAGCTTCGGTCAGCACGGAGCTGTCGAAGGTGTAGCTGACGGTCTCATCGGAGATATTGGTGATGGTGAACTCGAAGGTGTAAACACCGGTCTTTTCGGGGTCATCGCCGAATTCAACCTTGGGACGGCCTTCAGATGCAGCGGGGTTGGACAGGTAAGCAGCGGTGGTGGTGGCCTTGACCAGGTCAGCCAGACCGGCGCCCTGTGCTCTGGGAGAGTACTCCAGCTCATCGGTGGCCATCAGAGGATTGGCGGTGCTCATCAGCAGGTTGGCAGCCAGGCGACGCTGCTCAGAACCGGTGATCTCGGGATAGTTCTCGTCCAGGTACTGGATCAGAACTGCCATAGCGCCGGCGATCTGAGGAGTAGCCATGGAGGTACCGCTCATGTAGCCGTAGTAGGTGCCGGAGATGTCATCAGAAACAGTGGAGTAGATGCCACCGCCGACACCGGCGATTTCAGGCTTCAGCTTCAGGTCGGGGGTAACGCCCCAGGAAGAGAAGGAGCTGACAGTCTGAGGAACCTTGAAGACCTTCATGTCTGCGTTGCAGACCTTCAGGGTGCCAACGCTGTCTTCACCGGCAGCCTCGATCATGGCAGCGCCGGCTTCGCGGGTCACGCTGATGGCAGGGATGCCGCCGTCAGTGATCTGCATAGCGAAGGGACCACGGTCATTGTTGTAAACGATGCAAGCGATAGCGCCCATTTCAGCGGCGTTAGCCTGCTTTTCCATGAAGGAAATGGTGCCACGGGAGACCACGGCGACCTTACCGGTCACATCCAGGCCCTCGTAGTCTTCCAGATTACCAACGCCGGGAATTACAACGTATTCCAGCTCCTGGTTACGGAAGTTGCCCAGGAAGACGGTAGCTTCCTTGGTAGCGGTGTCCTGGAAGCCAAAGTCCTGGCCACCGACGGTGATGTAGTACTGCTCGTAGCCGTCGTTGTCAACAGAAGCGACTGCCAGGGCAGCGGCGTAAGTACTGGGGGTGCCGGCCAGGCCGACGTCAGGGTTGGTGATCAGGGACATGTCCAGACCCCAGTTGTTCATGTAAGCATTGTTGGTGTCGTTACCGGATGCGATTAGAACCTGAATGTCGGTATCCAGGAACAGAGACAGGGTCTCCAGCATCTGGCCTTCGGGATCATGGAAGCCAGCGGCCATACCCAGGGACAGGTTGGCGCAGTCCACTTCCAGCAGCACGCAGTCTTCCAGTGCAGCCATAACGGTAGCCCAGCTGGCGCCGCCGCCCTGCTGGAACACCTGCATGACGATGATCTGTGCATCGGGAGCCATACCAACCACTTCAGTTCCTTCGATACGGTTGGCAGCTGCGATACCGGCAACGTGGGTGCCGTGGTCAGTGCCGGCAAAAGTATTGGCAACATTGAAGTTACCGGCAGCATAGTTGAAGATGAAGGGGAGCTTGCTGTTGTAGTAGGACAGGTTCAGGCCGGTAGCCATCTTGCCTGCATTCAGCTCGTCCCAAATCTTTTCAACACTGTCACGAGTCATGGGATCAACCAGAGCCTCGTCAGCCAGAGCGCCGAAGCTGGGGTTATCCACGTCGATACCGGTATCCAGAACGGCGATACGCATACCCTTACCGGTGTAGCCCAGCTCATTGAGGACATTGGAGCCGATCATGGTGGAGGAGTTGCTGGTCATGGGAGACAGCGTATTCTCCAGCTTATTCTCGGGCACAGCAAAGGTGGGAGAAACATAGACGCTCTTAACGCCTTCCAGGGCATCCAGCACTTCCATGTTGCGGTAAGCGGTGGTGACGGAGAAACCGACGGAAGCGATAGAATAGGTGAAGCCCATCTCGAAGCCTTCTTCGTGGCCGATCGTGGCTCGGACCAGATCCTGTACCTCAGCGACCAGAGCTTCCTGCTCTGCGCGGTACTGCTGGACAGCCTCGGTCTGCTGACCGATCTGTGCAACGCTGAAGTGCTTCAGCAGAGGATCGCTGGTCAGGGTGACGATGAAGGTAACCAGCTCATCGGGTTCAAAGACATCTACCTTCTCAGTTGCGGAGAAAGGCAGCTGCTCAGAACTTTCAAATTTGGTCAAGCCCTCATAGCCGGGGGCAAAGCCAGTGTCCTGCTTCAGGTTGCCGCTGCTGGCAGTTAAGCCCAGACGGCCGCCGGAAGACAGGCTGTTATCTGCTGTACCAACGTTGCGGGAAACAGCAGACACAGGGACCCAGTTCAGTACCATGACAAGTACAAGAACCAGTGCCAGGAGTCTTCTCTTCATGCTCATAAATATTTTTCCTTCCTTTCTTAGGTGTGCTTGCAAAAATTAGGTGCCATTACAAGGGGCAGTGGTTTTCGCTGATGGATTCGCGTAAAATGTCGTATTCTGGCGACGACGGGGTATGGGGTCCGAATCATCAATCTTTATCTGCCTCCTTTACAGCGGTCCGGCACTTTCAGGGCCGGAAAAAATTTATGGTATTTTTTAGTTTTTTACATTTTGATTATATATTTCCGCTCCCCTATTGTCAAGCATAATGTTCACATTTTATTCAACTTTTTTATTCATTTTATCCATATATTATGTACATATTTACAGTTTTTTATGCAATATATCCACCGCTTGTGGACAATATGTGAACAATTTGTCAATTCGATCCAATAGTATACACCCCAATTTGTCAATTTTTAACATATATCAGTATATTTTTATCAATTAATTATATACATTCGTCTTTGGTTCGCGGACGCTTTATGCAATATTTTTTAGACATCTTGCGCCCTTTTTTGCCGCAGTTGCGGTCTGCCGAACCCAAAAACGCAAAAAAACGGAGCAATCGGCATTGTGCCGACTGCTCCGGATAGATTTTGTTGAATTTGTTAGATCACGATGAAGGTACAGCCGCCGGGGGCCACTTCCACAGTGCCTTCCATGGTCACGCCGGTCATTTCGGGCAGTTCGTCATTTTCGCCAAGCACCAATTCCTTGCCGTTAAGCAGCATGGTGCGGCTACGCATAGAGCCGTTGCCAGTCAGCGCGTAAACCTGGGCTGCCTTGGGCAGTTCCACAGTAGTAACTTCGTCCCAGGAGTTGTTGATGACCAGGTAAGCCATGCCTTCCTTGCCGTCAGCACGGCTGTGGGCATAGACATGGGCGCCCTCACGGATGGGCTCGCCGGAAGCATAGACAGTGTTGCCCATCAGCTGCTTCCACAGCAGCACGGAGAAATAGCTGGGACGGGGTACGAATGTGCCATGCTTCAACCAGCCGTAGTCGGAAGAAGCCAGGGTGTTATGGAAGATGACACCGTCGGTGACGGCAGCAAAGGAGCCGATCTCATTGAGGGTACGGACCACCTCAGCATAGGTAGAGGCCCAGGTATGGCCGCCGGCACCGGCATCGCCGGACTCGGTGACCCACATCTCGCCGCCGGGGGTAGCGTACTTATCCCGGTAGCTGAGGAAACAGCGGGCAGAGTGGGCAGCAGCGCCCAGGTAGGCTTCACTCATGCAGCCTTCAAAGGGCGTAAAGGCAGAGGGCATCATGGCAGCCATACGCTCGGAGACACCATTATAATAATGGTAGCTGAAGATATCCAGCTTTTCGGTGCAGCCGTCCATCAGATCACCGGTGGAGCAGTATGCCAGCGCGGCAGCAATGCCGGCAGTTTCCTTGGCATTGTCACCCACCCAGGGATGGGGATTGCCGTCAGCATCCACGCTCATAGCGTTGGGGTCGGTATCGGAAGGTCCGATGATGGTGCACTCGGGATAGTTCTCCCGCACCCACTTGTGGAAAATATCCTGGTCACGGCGGAAGTCAGCAGGGGTGTAGTCCTTGGGGAAACCGGTATTCTTGAGCATATTGGGCTCATTGACAAATTCCACGGCCTCGATGGGGCAGCCCAGTTCACGGCTCAGGTCAAAGATCAGCTTGGCCTGGCTGGGATTCCAGGGCTCGTCATGGCTGTGCAGGCCATCGCAGTTGGCAACGGAGATCTTCAGCTTGCCGCCCACTGCCTTGACAAAGTTGCACAGATTGACCCACTGCTCCTTGCGCAGGTGGTTGAAGTAACCTTCCGGCATACCGGTGCCGTCAAAATCGTAATAAGTACGGGTAGCCCAGGTGCCGGAAACACGAACCCAGCAGCTGCCCAGTGCCTTGGCCAGCTTGATCAGACGGGGATTGGTGGTGTCGATGGGGTCATACCACTGGTGCATAGCGCCCATGCCTTTGGAAAAGTCCGGAGGCGGAACCTGCTCAGTGCCGTCGATCTGGGCATCGGTATAAGCCTTCCAGAAAGTGCCACCGGTGACCTCAGTCATTTCCACATTGTAGGAAATCAGCCGGGGATTGACATTGCGCAGAGCTGCCAGCTTGCTGGGATCCAGCTTTACGAATTGTGCCATAATCATTCTCCTTACATTTATATATTATTCTAAACCATTTTAGCACAGATGTCGGAAGATTTCTACCGGTTTGAGCAAAAAATCTTTCGGGCACCTCTCCCCTGCCCGGCAAAAGCCGCAGGATCAGCTGATTCTGCGGCTTTGGGGATGATTTACAGTCTCATGCCGCCGTTGACGGACAGCACATGGCCGGTGACATAGGAAGCGTCGTCGGAGGCTAGGAACAGAGCGGCCTTGGCGATCTCCTCGGGCTGGCCCAGACGGCCCAGCATGGTAAGAGAAGCAAACTTCTTCAGCAGATCCTCGGGAACGGTCTTCATCATGTCGGTCATGATGTAGCCGGGAGCGATGGCGTTGCAGCGCACCGGCACGCCCTTGCGGGCAAATTCCTTGGCCCAGGTCTTGGAAAGACCGATGACGCCAGCCTTGGAGGCTGCGTAGTTAGCCTGGCCGATGTTACCGTACTCACCGACGACGGAGGCGATATTGATGATGCTGCCGCCGCCCAGTTCTTCCATCATGGGGCCCACATAGCGGGTCAGATTGAAGACGCCCTTCAGGTTGATGTCGATAACCAGGTCCCACATCTCGTCGGTCATCTTGCGGGTCATGCCGTCACGGGTGATACCGGCGTTGTTGACCAGGATGTCGATCTTGCCGTACTTTTCGCGGGCATACTCGGTCAGCGCCTTGCAGGCCTCAGCATCGGTGACGTTCAGCTGATAGAATTCTACATTCTCAGCTTCGTAGGTCAGGGGCATCATATCCGCAGCGATGACCTTTGCGCCCTCCTGGGCAAACAGCTGAGCCATAGCACCGCCCAAACCCTTGGCAGCGCCGGTGACGATGGCGATTTTATTTTCCAATCTCATGGCAGAGACCTCCTGTTTTGTTTTGAAAATAAGGGGAAGATCAGACGTTCTTCAGGATCACAGCGGTGCCCATGCCGCCGCCGATGCACAGAGAAGCCAGGCCGTACTGCTTATTCGTGCGCTTCATCTCGTGCAGCAGGGTGACGATGATGCGGTTGCCGCTGGCGCCAACAGGGTGGCCCAGAGCGATGGCGCCGCCGTTGGGGTTGGTGCGAGCCTTGATCTCGTCCTCGGTCAGGTCATGCTGCTCAGCCAGCAGCTTGACGACACCCAGGGACTGGGCTGCGAAAGCTTCGTTCAGTTCCAGAACTTCCATCTGGCTCAGCTTCATGTCGGCATCCTTCAGCGCATTGGCGATAGCGGGAACGGGACCCAGACCCATGACATCGGGCTCTACGCCGCCCTGGCCCCAGCCAACCAGCTCTGCCAGAGGCTGCAGGTTGTGCTCGGCAACAGCCTTCTCGCTGGCCAGCACCAGGAAGCTGGCGCCGTCGTTGATGCCGGAAGCGTTACCGGCAGTAACGGTGCCGTCCTTCTTGAAGGCAGGACGCAGGGTGCCCAGCTTCTCCAGAGTGGTCTTGCGGTTGATATATTCGTCAGCAGCGAAGGTGACTTCGGTCTTGCCCTGCTTGACGGTGATGGGCACGATCTCCTCAACGAAGTTGCCGGCATCCTGGGCGGCGATGGCCTTAGCCTGGGAAGCGATGGCGAACTCGTCCTGCATTTCACGGGTCAGGCCGAAGCGCTCAGCCACATTCTCAGCGGTAATGCCCATGTGCATGCCGCCGTAAGCGTCGGTCAGTGCGTCGAAGATCATATGGTCGATCATCTTCATATCGCCCATCTTGCAGCCGCCACGAACCTTGTAGTTTACCAGGTAGGGAGCGCCGGACATAACCTCAGCACCGCCGGCGGCGATCAGGTCTGCCTTGCCGGCAGCGATGGTGGTAGCGGCGTTCATGACGGCCTTCATGCCGGAGCCGCAGACCATGTTCAGGGAGTAAGCGGGAATTTCCACGGGAATGCCGGCAGCGATGGCCACCTGGCGGCCAGGGCCCTGGCCCAGACCGGCGGGCAGAACGTTACCCACGATCACTTCGTTCAGCCATTCGGGCTGGACATTGGCAGCGGCCAGAGCGGCCTTCAGCACTTCGCCACCCAGGCGGGCGGTGGTGGTGTCCTTCAGAGTGCCCAGCATGGAGCCGATGGCGCTACGCTTGGCGGCAACTACGTATACCTTGCTCATTTTCTTTTCCTCCAAAATTATTTTTCCAGAAGCTTATTGAGTTCCTTCATAGTCGCAGCAGCGTCGGCAACGATACCCAGGTTGGCAACCTTGAAAATGGGTGCGCCCTTGTCGGTGTTGATGGCTACGATGAATTCACTTTCTTCCATACCGGCCAGGTGCTGGATGGCACCGCTGATGCCGAAGGCCAGGTATGCCTGGGGACGGACGGTCTTGCCGGTCTGGCCGACCTGACGAGCCTGCTCCAGAATGCCGGCATCCACCAGCGCACGGGAGGAGGACACAGTGCCACCCAGCTTCTTGGCCAGCTCGAAGGCAGGCTCTATGTTCTTCAGACCACGGCCGCAAGAAACCAGCAGCTTAGCGTCCTCGATCTTGTCGACACTCTGGGTCTCCTTCACTTCCTCGATGACCTTTACAGCAAACTTGGCCGTGTTCCAGGCGATGGAAACAGGAGTGACCGTGCCTTCACGGGTGGCATCGGGCTCACGCTTCTGCATAACACCGGGACGGACGGTGGACATCTGGGGACGGGAATCGGGGCAGATGATGGTAGCCATCAGGTTGCCGCCGAAGGCAGGACGGGTCATAAAGAGGTTGCCCTCTTCGTCATTTTCCAGTTTGGTGCAGTCGGCGGTCAGGCCGGTGCGCAGCCGGGCAGACAGGCGGGGTGCCAGGTCACGGCCGATGGAGGTCGCACCGAACATCAGCACATTGGGATCGCCTTCCTTGACGATCTGGTAGATCGCCTGGGCGTAGGCCTCGGTGGTGTAGTATGCCAGATTGGCATCGTCCACCAGATAAACTTCATCTGCGCCGTAGGCGATCAGCTCGGAAGCCTTTTCTGCCACATTGTGGCCCAGCAGCAGAGCGCCCACCTTCTCGCCGGTCTTGGCGGCCAGCTCACGGGCTGCGCCCAGCAGTTCCAGCGCTACGGACTGAAGCTCGCCATCGCGCTGCTCACAAAATACCCAAATATTCTTGCTCATTGATGGCACCTCCTTAAATCAGATGGCGCTGCTGCAGGGCAGCGACGATGGCCTGTGCAGCCTCGTCCGGAGCCAGTTCTCTGGTCTCCACAGTCTTGTCAAGCTGTCTGGTGAAGGAAGCCTTGACCTTGGTGGGAGAACCGCTGAGGCCGCAGACGGATTTTTCCAGTTGCAGGTCTTCGTTGGTGATCCTGCCAACTTCCTTGGCGTCCTGGGCAACGATGTCCCAAACATTCATGTAGCGGGGCTTGACCATGGTGGACAGCACAGTGATCAGACACAGACCGGAAATTTCCAGGGTCTGGTAACGATCCTCAAACTGGCGCTTGACGGTGATTACACCGGTCTCAACGTTGTAGGCAATGCCGTTGGCATAGGTGATCTGGGGAATGTCCAGATGCTCGGCGATCTGGGGGCCCACCTGGGCGGTATCGCCGTCGATGGCCTGGCGGCCGCAGAGCACCAGATCGCAGCCCAGCTTCTTGATAGCAGCGGCGATGATGGTGGAGGTAGCCAGGGTATCGGAACCGCCGAACGCACGGTCAGTGATCAGGAAAGCCTCGTCGGCACCCATAGCCAGGGCTTCACGCAGCGCCTTTTCTGCCTGGGGAGGACCCATGGAGATCACGGTGACCTGGGCACCACACTGCTCCTTCAGCTGCAGGGCAGCTTCGATGGCAGCCTTGTCATCGGGGTTGATGATGGAAGGCACACCGTCACGCTTCAGGGTATTGGTCACGGGATCGATCTTGATCTCCGTGGTGTTGGGGACTTGCTTCATGCAAACAATGATTTTCATACCGCACCTCACTTCTTCAGCAGAGCACCGGAAATGACCATGCGCTGTACTTCACTGGTGCCTTCATAAATTTCGGTGATCTTAGCGTCGCGCATCATGCGCTCGACATTGTACTCACGGGTGTAGCCGTAGCCGCCGTGGAGCTGGACAGCCTTGGTGGTCACTGCCATAGCGGTTTCGGAAGCAAACAGCTTTGCCTGGGCCGCGTTGACGGACAGGGTGGGCAGCTTCGCCTGCTTGGCGTCAGCCGCAATGTAAACCAGCGCACGGGCAGCGGCACACTGGGTGGCCATATCTGCCAGCTGGAACTGGGTGTTCTGGAATGCGGAGATGGGACGGCCGAACTGCTTTCTCTGCTTGACATAAGCAACCGTCTCATCCAGAGCGCCTTCGGCAATGCCCAGCGCCTGGGCTGCGATACCGATACGGCCGCCGTCCAGGGTCTTCATGGCGATCTTGAAGCCTTCGCCACGCTTGCCCAGCATATTTTCCTTGGGAATCTTCACATTTTCGAAGATCAGCTCACGGGTAGCGGAGCCACGGATGCCCATCTTCTTCTCGTGCTTACCGAAGGTGAAGCCTTCCCAGCCCTTTTCCACGATGAAAGCGGTCATTTCCAGACCCTTGGGGGTTCTGCCAGTGCCGGCAATGACCACATAGGTTTCTGCTTCACCGGCGTTGGTGATGAAGATCTTGGAGCCATTGAGCAGCCAGTGGTCTTCCATCTCCACAGCGGTGGTCTGCTGGTTGCCGGCATCGGTACCGGCGTTGGGCTCGGTCAGGCCGAAGGCGCCCAGCTTACGGCCGGTAGCCAGGTCGGGCAGATACTTCATCTTCTGCTCCTCGGTGCCGTGCTCCAAAATGGGGGCAGCGCACAGAGAAGTGTGTGCGGACAGGATAACACCGGTGGTGCCGCAGTACTTGGAAATTTCTTCCACTGCGTAGATGTACTCCCGGTAGCCGGCGCCTGCACCGCCATACTCTTTGGGGATGATAATGCCGAACAGGCCCAGCTTGGCCATTTTCTCAACGGTCTCGACGGGGAAACGCTCTTCCTCATCGGTAAGCTGTGCAAGGGGCTTGACTTCGTTCTCTGCAAATTCGCAAATCATCTGCTCGAACAGAACGGATTTATACTCTGCCATAAGTCCTCCTCTTTATCAATCGATCTTTACGGTCGCAAGACCGGTAATTACAGTTTTACCATCCTGGTTGACACAGGTGGTGTTGAGTTTTACGATTTTCTTGTCTTCCCGCAGTTCCACGACCTCCACCGTTGCGGTGATGTCGTCACCTAAGTAAACAGGAGCGGTGAACTTCAGCTCCTGGCCCAGGTAGATGGTGCCGGGTCCGGGCAGCTGGTTTGCAAGCACCGCACTGATCAGACCGGAGGTCAGAATACCGTGGACGATGCGTCTGCCAAAGATGGTGCCTTCAGCATACTTATCGCTCATGTGAATCGGGTTCACATCCAGGCTGATGCCCGCAAAAGCGGTCACATCCGCAGCTGTGAAGGTTTTCTGAACAGATGCCTTTTGACCAATTCTCAATTCACTGAATGTCATAATAAAACCTCCAAATTGTCAAACATGAATTTTGCTCATAGTCCAGGTCCAGTATGCCACAATTTGCCTTTTTTGTCAATGCACATTTCATTCTTTCATATGTTTTTGTGGAAGATCGCCAATTTTTCACCCAAAGAATGGTCGTTGCAATTTTCCACAAATTCATTCCTGGAAAAGGGTATGTTCCGCTGATCCGCCCCAATCAAACTGCACAATAGAACCGCTGCATGGAACACCATGCAGCGGTTCTTTCTTTTAGATTATGCCATTTTGAAGGAAATCAGAATTCCTTTTTCTTGGTCAAGGCAATATACCGATTATTCTTCTACGGGGAACTTTTCGATCAGGCCGACTTCATACTGCAGGATGAGCATAGCGTCCTCAACATCCACGAAGCCGTCGCCGCTGACATCGCCAACGAGCAGATTCAGATCGGTGTCGCTCAGCATGCCGACCTCGTACTGCAGGATCATCATAGCATCCTCAACATCCACGAAGCCGTCACCATTGACGTCGCCCATCAGGCCCTTGGCAGCAGGCTCGAAGTGGAAGTTGACGGTCAGCTCGCCACCGGGCTGAGACCAGCCCTGGGAGGTGCCCAGATTGATCAGGATGCTTTCGCCGGCCTTGATCTCCACAACGATGATGTTGCTGTCGCCGTTCTTGGCATAGTAATCATCCTGTGCCAGTTCGTTGCCTTCGGCATCATAGTGGTAGAAGTAAGCTCTCCAGTTGTCGCCGGTGATGGTGATGGTAACCGTGCCATCCTCGGTAGCAGTAAAGTCGAAGTAGTGGCTGCCATAGCTGGGCAGGGTGACGGTGTTGTCGCCCTCAACCAGATCCTGGGGATTCTCCTTGTGACCCTCGGGAATCTCAACGGAGATATCAAAGATGGCAGCTGCTGCGCCGTCGTTGCCGATCTGGATCAGGGTTTGCTCATCCATCAGCACCTTCACAACGCCGTTTTCTGCGTCATAACGGACGCCATCGACGATGACATAAGCGTTCTCGCCGGTGACGACCAGGTACTTGCCGTCGAAGGGATAAACAGTGCTCCAAGCGCTGTCATCATAGTAAGACTCCAGCTGATACCAAGCAGCGGTACCGGCAGCGATCTCGATGGTCTTGGTGGGGCAATCGGCGTACAGCAGCTCGACGGGGTTGGCCAGGCTGCCGGCGGGATGGGTGTAGAAGCCCTCGTAGCTCAGGTAGATGACGGCAGAAACAACACCGTCGCCGCTCCAGCTGTAATCCTCAATGACGATAGAGATCTCGTCACCGGCCTTAACTTCGTAGGACTTATCGAAGCTGTAAACGGAAACACCGTTGATCATGTACTTGACATTGTTGCCCAGCTCGCTCTCGGTGGCCTGCTCACCATTGTACAGCAGCTCCACGATGGAGATATACAGCGTGCCGTCGTTCTCGGCAATGTAAACATATTCCAGATCCTGTGCCACGTCATTTTCGCCCAGGACCAGCTCCTGTGCAGGTTCGACCTCTGCCAGGTTCAGGGTAACGGTGTAGGTATCCCCGTCCACGGAAACCACCAGAACGGTGATGACCTGGCCGGCGGTGACATTGCGTCTGTTAGCATCCAGCGTGATGGGCTCGCCATCGACCAGAACCTGGACGCGAGTGCCCTGATTAAATGCATAAGAGTAGATGGTGCTGCCGGCGCTGTCCTTAACGGTCAGGATGTCCAGCTCCAGACGGCCATCAGCAGGAACGGTATAGGTGTACTCGATGCCGGAGGTCAGGGTGTTCTCACCCAGAACCAGGGTATTTGCGGGCTCTTCCGCCTCAGCAGGCTCAAAGTGGAAGTTGACGGTCAGCTCGCCACCGGGCTGGCTGTAGCCCTTGGAAGTACCCAGATTGATGACGATGCGTTCGCCGGCCTTGATCTCCACGGTGAAGACATTGCTATCGCTGTTCTTCGCGAAGCGGTCTTCCTGTGCCAGTTCGTTGCCCTCGGCATCATAGTGGTAGAAGTAAGCTCTCCAGTTTTCGCCGGTGATGGTGACGGTAACCGTACCATCCTCGGCAGCGACAAAGTCGAAGTAGTGGCTGCCATAGCTGGGCAGGGTGACAGTATTGTCGCCCTCCACCAGATCCTGGGGATTATCCTCGTGACCCTCGGGGATCTGGACAGCGATATCGAAGATAGCGGTTTCCGCGCCATCATTGCCGATCTGGATCAGGGTCTCGGTGTTCATACGGACGGTCACGACACCGTCGACAGCATCGTAACGGGTGCCGTCAACGATGACATAAGCGCCTTCGCCGGTGACGACCAGGTCCTTATCCTCGAAAGGATAGACGGTGCTCCAGGCGCTGTCATCATAGTAAGACTCCAGCTCGTACCACACGGCAGTGCCGGCGGCGATTTCGATGGTCTTGGTGGGGCAATCGGCGTACAGCAGCTCGACGGGGTTGGCCAGGCTGCCGGCGGGATGGGCGTAGAAGCCCTCGTAGCTCAGGTAAATGACGGCAGAAACGGTGCCGGAGCCATCCCAGCTGTAGTCCTCGATCACGATGGCGGTCTCATCACCGGCCTCGACTTCGTAGGACTTATCGAAGCTGGAAACAGAAGCGCTGTTGATCTGATACAGAACGCTGCTGCCCAGATCGCTCTCGGTAGCCTGCTCGCCATTGTACAGCAGCTCCACGATGGAAACGTACAGCGTGCCGGACTGCTCAGCAGTGTAGACATATTCCAGATCCTGGGCAACATCGTTTTCGCCAAGGTTCAGCACCTGTGCGGCCTCGACTTCTGCCAGGTTCAGGGTAACGGTGTAGGTGTCAGCGTCCACAGAAACCACCTGGACGGTGATCTTCTGGCCGGCGGTGACATTGCAGCGCTGGGCATCCAGGGTGATGGGCTGGCCATCGACCAGAACCTGAACGCGCTCACCCTTATTAAAGGTATAGGAGTAGATGGTGCTGCCGGCGCTGTCCTTAACGGTCAGGATGTCCAGCTCCAAACGGCCATCGGCAGGAACGGTATAGGTGTACTCGATGCCGGAGGTCAGGGTGTTCTCGCCCAGAACCAGGACATTCTCGGGCTCTGCCTCTTCCACAACCAGCTTGTAAATAGCAATCGCCTTCTGGGTTGCACCACTGTAGCAGGCAAACAAATTAGCGCTGGAATTGTACTGCATGGTAGCACGGGTGTTGGTGCCCTGGGCTACGACAGAGGCAACGCCATCAGCGATGGAAATGGCCCAAGAGGAATTTGCAGACAAAGTTGTTTCCGTGCGCAGGTAGTTCTTGCTGCTGCTGGCAGCATACAGATAACCGGCGCCGGTATTGAAAGCGAAAGTGCCATCGGTAGTACCAGCCTCCAGGGTCAGCACCTGCACATCCGCAGTAGCGGTGACGGTATCGCCATCCTTGGTAATGGCAACCGCAGCACGGTTGTTGTTATTCTGGGTAGTGCCGAGCGCATGGTCCGTAGTATCGGACACGATGATGATCTGATCACCAACTGCCAGCTCAGCAGCATCGGTAACCTTAACAAACACATCGCCTTCCACGGCAAAAACCGCAGGCATCAATGCCATCAGCATTGCAAATACAAGCATCAGGCTAATGATTTTCTTCATATTTACTTCCTCCTTATGCATAAATAAACCTCTCGCCCGTTTCCGGAAAGCCAGTACCGGGCCCTTTGTTCATTCTAGCATCCATTTTGCACAAAGGCAAGGGCTTTTTTGTTGAAAATCCATATTATTTCATAATTTATTCAAAAGTTGTCGTCATTCGCCGGCGTTTTGTCCTTGTGCGGCGCACGCTTGTATTTATTTTATTTTTTGGTAAAAAACAGTTGTTTTTTTAAGGAAGACATGATAAATTATTTAAAGTTAGACAGCGGTTTGCTCGTTTTCTAGTGCACTTTTGTCTTTGTGTTGAAAACAATTATGTATGCCGCTGTATAATATACTGTATATTTCGCCGACGGTTCGGTTCGAAGCATCCGGACGGCGTGATATAAATAGAGTCAAGGGAGAACGAGTATGAAGAGAGTATGTTTTTTCAAACGTTTACTGTGTGTGATGCTTGTGGCCGCCATCATGGTCGGGTATACCCTGCCCGGTCTGGCCATTGACTGGGATGTCGATGGCAACGGCAAAACCAGCGTCCGCTTCACCCGTGTGGACAACAGCGAAGTTTCTGCCAGCCTGACCCCCATGGGCCGAACAGAAGAAACCGACGAAGAAAGCCAGTACGCAGACACGGATATCGTTCGTGTGTCCATCGTTCTGGAGAAGGCTTCCACCATCCAGGCCGGTTTCGGCACGTCGAGCATCACAACCAACCAGGCTGCCGTCACCTACCGCGCAGGTCTGAAGCAGGATCAGGCCTCCATGGTGCGCAGAATCGAACGGGCGATCAAGTCCGATCTGGATGTTGTTTGGAACCTGACTTTGGCTGCCAATATCATTTCCGCCAATGTGCGTTACGGCCAGATCGCAGCCATTGAAAAGCTGCCTGGCGTTAAGAGTGTTGTGCTGGAGACCCAGTATCTGCCCAACGTGGCCGAGAACAGCACCATCAGCCCCAACATGGCTACCTCCGGTGCCCAGATCGGCTCTAACCTGGCCTGGGATGCCGGTTACACCGGCGCCGGTACCCGTATTGCTGTCATCGACACCGGCACGGATACCAACCACCAGAGTCTGAACGCAAGCGCTTTTGAATACGCGCTGTCCCTGCTGGCCGAAGAAGCCGGCATGACTTACGAAGCATATATCGAGAGTCTGGATCTGCTGGACGTAGAAGAGATCGCCGCAGTTGCCGGTGATCTGAACGTCACCATCGATCCTGAGTCCGCTTACTTTAATACCAAGCTCCCCTTCGGCTACAACTACAAGGATGGCGACTATGACATCACCCACGACAACGACGACCAGGGTGAGCATGGCTCCCATGTTGCCGGTATCGCCACCGCCAACTCCTGGCTGGCTGCCGGCGACGGCACCTTCGGCAAGGCGCTGGACTATGTGTTCATGCAGGGCGTTGCGCCCGAGGCACAGCTGCTGACCATGAAGGTCTTCGGCAAGGACGGCAGCCCCTATGACTCCGACTACATGGCAGCCATTGAGGACGCTATCGTTCTGGGCGCCGATGTGGTGAACCTGTCCCTGGGCAGCGTGGCGCCCGGTCGCGGTCACCATCTGAACCCGGAATTTGAAGCCATTATGGACGATCTTACCAAGTCCGGTGTTGTGGTTTCCATCTCCGCCGGCAACTCCGGCACCTGGGTCGAGGGCGCTGAAAACGGCGGCTACCTGTACGCCACCGATGTGAGCCTGAACACCGTGGGCCAGCCCGGCTCCTTCACCAATTCCCTGGCGGTCGCTTCCGTGGAAAACGACGGCATGATCGGCTACTACGTTTCCGTTGGCGGCGAAATGATCGTTTATAACGAAAATCTGTTTAACGACCAGCTGCCCTTTACCGCCATCGCAGGTGATTACGAATACATCTTCCTCGATGGTGTTGGCACTGCCGAGGACTGGGCCGCTGTGGCCGATGTCCTGCCCGGCAAGATCGCCATCTGCTCCCGTGGCCAGACCAACTTCGTGGATAAGGCCAGACTGGCCGTGGATGCCGGCGCTATCGCCGTGCTGATCTACAACAACACCAGCGGCATGATCAACCTGGATCTGACGGAGTATTACTATACCGCGCCTGTCGCCGCGCTGACCCAGGCCCAGGGCGCTGCCATCCGTGCAGCTTCCACCCCTGTCACCGATGCCGACGGCAATCTGCTGTACTTCACCGGCACCATGACCGTCAGCAGTACCATCGGCATGGGCCAGTTCAACAGCCAGTACTACACCATGTCCGACTTCTCCTCCTGGGGTGTCCCCGGCTCCCTGGAAATGAAGCCCGAGATCACCGCGCCCGGCGGCAGCATCTACTCTCTGAACGGTCTGGAGCCCTCCGGCGGCGGCTATGAGATCATGTCCGGCACCTCCATGGCCTCTCCTCAGATCGCCGGCATGTCCGCCCTGCTGGCGCAGTACATCCGGGAAAAGGGTCTGGCCGAAGCCACCGGCATGAGTGAACGCCATCTGATCCAGAGCCTGCTGATGTCCACCGCCACACCCGTGCTGGCCGCAGAAAACAATTACTACTCCATCCTGCAGCAGGGTGCCGGTCTGGCAAATGTATACGCCGCCATCACCGCTGACTCTTACATCACCATGGCCGCCGGTTCTTCCTCCGGCGATGCCGACGGCAAGGTCAAGGTCGAGCTGTTTGACGATCCCGACAGAACGGGCACTTATAGCGCCACCTTCACCATCCACAACCTGGGCGACGTGGAAAAGACCATCAAACTGAACGCCGACTTCTTCATCCAGTCCCCCATTTCCGACGGCACCTTTATGTACATGGACACTTCCACCACCATGATCGGCATGGATGTGACCTGGACCGTCAACGGCGAGGAATTCTTCCCCCTGGATATGGACGGCATGGACTTCAATGGCGACGGCCTGGTCAACGCTGACGACGGCCAGACCCTGCTGAATTATGCCACCGGCATCCCCACCACCCTGACCAACGAGGACAAGGCAGATGTGGACGGCGATGGCGACATCGACTCCCACGATGCTTACGCCTTCCTGCGCAGCCTGTCCGCTGGCGCTGCTACCCTGCCGGCCGGCGGCTCCACTGAGATCACCGTGGAATTCAGCCTGTCCGACAGCATGAAGGAAACACTGGAATACTACTATCCCAACGGCACCTACCTGCAGGGCTTCCTCTACGCCGAAACCGAGGAAACCTCCCACTCCATCCCCGTGCTGGGCTTCTACGGCAACTGGTCCGATCC
>RHMF01000398.1_pt1 | contig 18702 bp, 17 predicted proteins | sample 5365151 | NCBI WGS metagenome assembly RHMF01 (sample SAMN10266501, study PRJNA497801) | feces metagenome | isolation source: feces | host: Bos taurus | place: China: Prairie of Fairy Mountain | collected 2017-08-14 | reverse complement strand
GGCAAGAAGTTGCCAAAGGCACAACAATAGGTTACAAAAGGCTTTTACGCTTTTCGGAATGCCAAGGCGAAAAACTAAGAATTACAATCTTCAATACAAGAGCTCAAGCTAATATAAAGGCTGTAGGGCTTTACTATGCTGAGTAATTGCTTTTTTATTTTAAATGCCTTAAAATTGTAGTTTAATAAATATTTTTTCTTAACAAAAAATCGGCGAATTCTCGTAAAAAATTGACGAAAATTGAGAGAAATTTCGCTAAAATCAAGCTTTATTTTGATAAAATGGGCATCTGTTTTGAAAAAACAAAGTTTTTTGAAATTAATTCTTTGTTTTTTTCGGCTAAAACAAAGAATAAAAAACAAAGTTTTTTGAAATTAATTCTTTGTTTTTTTCGGCTAAAACAAAGAATTATTCCACTGAAATCAAGGAAAAAATCGGCTGTTTTTAGGCTTTTTTTGGCTTATTTTAAGGCTTAAAATCTTTAAGTTGTTGATTTGTAATGATTTATTAAAGGCTGAATACTTCGAAAAAAACAAGTCAGTTTATGCTTGCTCGAAAATTTCGTAGTATTTGGGCATTAGATTTTAATTAAAAAATGTTAAAATTTTTCAAGTCAAGGAAAAATGCCTTTTGATTGTGAAATTTATTGTATTTTTGTAGTTTTATTGATGACGATTATTTTAAAGTGAAAAAGCTCGATAAACTCATTATAAAATCCTATTTAGGACCTTTGCTTATGACTTTCTCGCTTTCCTTATTTGTCTTTCTTTTGCAGTTCCTTTGGAAACAAATAGAGCAAATAATAGGAAAAGGATTGGGCATAGAGGTTATTCTTGAGCTTGTGTTGTATGCTTGTGCAACACTTGTGCCTATGGCATTACCTTTGGCAGTTTTGCTTGCAAGCATTATGACTATGGGTAATTTTGGAGAGAAATATGAGTTGGTAGCAATGAAAGCTGCAGGTATTTCTCTTTGGAGAGTGTTAAGACCTTTAATAATCATATCTGTTTTGTTCTCAATTATGGCTTTTTTCTTTTCCAATAAGGTTATCCCTGTTGCAAATATGAAATTGAGAACAGTGCTTTATGAAGTAAAGACAAAGAAACCTACTCTTAATATTAAGCCTAATCAATTCTATTCGGAGATAGAAAACTATACTATAAGAATAGGAAGTAAGGATAAAGAGGGTGTGAATATGAAAGATATCATAGTTTATGACCACTCTAAAGACTTAGGAAACGTTAGTGTGACTTTGGCAGATAGTGGACAGATGTATTCAACACCTGATGGCAATACTTTGATATTTCGTTTGTTTTCGGGTTATACCTTTGATGAAGACATATCTGGCGTAAATATACATTCACGTCCTTTGATGAGGTTGAACTTTAGTGAGCAGATTATTAGGTTTGATGTTTCTGATTTTGCTTATCAAGAGGCTGATGACAATCGTTATGAGGGACATTACAAGATGCTTGACATTAAAGCATTGAATAGGAATTTAGATACTTTGCATAAAAAGACTGAATCTATAGCAGCAAATATAGAAAGAATATCTCGTGAGAATTTCTCTTTGAAGGCTAAAGGTGGGGAAAAGGCAAATGAGAATTTCTATGAGAAGTTAAAATCGCTTCCTTTGGAGCAACAAAGAAATATAGATAATATTGTAGAAGGTAAAATAGAGTTTGCATGTAATGATATGAGTTCTTGGCTTATGCAAATGAAGTCTGAACAAGATATGGTTAGACGTCATCAAATTGAATTGCATAGGAAGTTTACTCTTTCAGCAGCATGCTTAATTCTTTTCTTTATTGGAGCGCCACTTGGTGCCATAATAAGAAAAGGAGGTATGGGAATGCCTATAGTGGTTTCTACCGTGGCATTTATCATTTACTATATCGTAGGAACAATGGGAGAAAACGCTGCAAGAGAAGGAGAGGTGGCAATATGGGTTGGAATGTGGCTTTCAACAATTGTGTTTTTGCCTTTGGGATTATTCCTTACTACAAAAGCAACAAGCGATGCGGGATTGCTCAATGCTGAGGTATGGACAAAGACAATAGAAAAGATATTAAACAAACTAAAAAATATATATAGAAAAACGAAATGAAGATACTTCAATTTTGTTATAAACCTCCTTATCCAGCTTTAGATGGAGGCTCAATGGGAATGCATTATGTTACAGAAGGCTTGATAGATAATGGACATCAAGTTAAAGTTTTGTCTTTCCATTCAAAAAAACACCCTTGCAAGGTAGAAAAACTACCAGAAGAATATGTAGAAAAAACACAATTTGAAACAGTATTTGTAGATTTAGATATAAAGATATTACCTGCAATGGTAGCTTATCTATGTGGAGAAAGCTATCATGTGAAAAGGTTTATCAATGATGATATGAAAAGAAAACTTGTAGAGATTCTTAAAAAAGAAGAATTTGATATCATACAAGTTGAAAGTATATTCTTGACTCCTTATTTGCCATTGATGAGAAAATATAGCAAGGCAAAGATTGTGTTGAGAGCACCTAATATTGAACATAAGATTTGGGAAAGAATTTACAAGGCAACAAAAACTCCTTTTAAGCGTGGCTATATAAAGCATTTAGCTATGACTTTAAAGTATTATGAATTATCTCATATAAATGAATACGATGCAGTCTCTCCTGTAACGGAGGTAGATGCAGAGTTTTTTAGAAATAATGGACTTAGAAAGCCTTGTAAGGGTATTCCTTTTGGAATGAATACACCTGAGTTAATCTCTGACGTATTGCAAGAAAAAGACACTATATTCCATATAGGCTCTATGAATTGGCACCCAAATGAACAGGGAATAAAGTGGTTTTTAGATGAATGTTGGGCAAAAGTCAAAGAACAATCTCCTCAAGTGAAAGCATATTTTGCAGGACGTTATATGCCACAATGGCTTTTGAATACAGAAATAGAAGATGTTAAAATAGTAGGAGAGGTAGCTGATAGTATTCATTTTATGACAAGCAAGCAAATAATGGTTGTACCTTTGCTTTCAGGTAGTGGAATAAGAATAAAGATTATTGAAGCAATGAGTATAGGTAAAACCGTTATCGCTACAACAATAGCAGCAGAGGGTATAATGTATGAAGATAAAAAGAATATCATCATTGCTAATACTCCAGAGGAATTTGCATCTGCTGTTAAATTCTGCTTAGATAATCCTGAAGAATGTAAGGCAATAGGCGAGCAGGCTTATAAATTGATAGCTGAACAATATAATAACGATAATATAGTTAAACAATTAGTAAGTCTTTACGAACAAGTCTTATAATGAAAGTAGCAGTAGTTTTAACAAGAATTCCTTTTCCTTTGATGAAAGGCGATAAATTAAGAGCCTATTATCAAATTAAGGAATTGTCTAAAGAACATGAGGTACATCTTTTTTGCCTTAACTATAAAGATGAAGAAGAAAAGGCAAAACAAGAGTTGTATAAATACTGCAAAACTATACATATAGAAAAGTTAAACCTATTCACAAGTCTTTGGAGAGTTGCTTTTTCTTTGTTTTCGGCTATTCCTTTCCAAACAGCTTATTATAACTCTTGTAGAGCAAAGAAAAGACTATGTGAATTTGTAGATAAGAATGAAATAGATGTTTGTTATTTTCAATTTGTTCGTTTAGCTCCTTTTGCAAAACGAATAAAACAGAAAAAGGTATTGGATTTTCAAGATACTTTATCTGTGAATATGAAAAGACGTGCTGATAAATCAAACTTGATTTCACGATTGATATTCTCTTATGAGGCTAAAAAGCTTGCTAAATACGAGGCAAAGATGTTTGATTGCTTTGATGCTCTTACCATAATCACAGAGGCTGATAGAGAACTCTTGAAAACTGATAGAAAAGATGAGGTAAGTATTATTGCAAACGGAGTTGCCGAAAGCTATTTTGAATATCCTCAAAGAGAGAATAAGCCTTTTGATTTATTGTTTAGTGGTGCTATGAGCTATGCTCCAAATATAGATGCTGCGGAATATCTTATCAAAGAAATAATGCCAATAGTTTGGCAAGAAAGACCTGATGTGAAAATTGCTATTGCGGGTGGTGGAGCTCCTACTTCTTTGCAAAAACTTGCAAATGAAAGAGTTATTATGCCGGGTTGGGTAGATGATATGAAAGAGTTTTATTCTCAATCAAAAGTATTCATTGCTCCAATGCAAATAGGTACAGGTTTGCAAAATAAACTTTTGGAAGCAATGGCTATGAGTATGCCTTGCATAACAAGTCCTTTGGCAAATCAAGCCTTGAAAGCATCAGATAAGAGGGAAATACTAATTGCTAATAATGCAAAAGAGTATGCCGATTGCGTATTGCAACTATTGAATAATGCACCTTTTGCAAAAGAGATTGCAGATGCTGGAAAAGAATATGTTTATCAACATTATAGTTGGAAGACTAATTGTGATAAACTTTCTGAAATATTTTATGAGTTAAATTCTTTATCAAGATAGGTTTGTAGCTCGTCTATACTCAAACCTTGTTTGACAATTCCTTGTTTTGCAACAGAGATTTTTCCTGTTTGTTCACTGACTATGACAGATATTGCATCGCTTTGTTCTGTTATTCCTATGGCAGAACGGTGTCTTAATCCCATAGACAAAGGTATATTGTTGTTTTTACTTACAGGAAGAATACATCTTGCAGCTTGAATCTTATTGTTGCTTATTATTACTGCACCATCGTGTAGTGGTGTGTTTTTGAAAAAGATTGTTTCTAATAGTTGAGAACTGATTTCTGATTCAAAAACATCTCCTGTTTGTATTATTTGTTCTAATGTGTTTGATTTACAAATTACGATTAAGCCACCTGTATAGGTTTGTGATAAGTGACTACAAGCTAAAACTACAGCTGAGGAGTTTAAATTGTTTTTTGCATTTTGGCTTGTTCTCCAAAAGATTAGCTTTTTCCATTTATCTAAGAATCCATTTGAACCTAAAAGTATAAGGAATCTTCTTATTTCGCTTTGGAAAATTACTATCAGCGCAATAACTCCAACAGAAATGAATTGGTCAAGTATTTCTGTTAGTAGTTTCATGTCAAGAAACTTAACTACTTTGCTAGTTATGTAAATTAAAACAAAACCTATTAATATGTTAAGGGCGTTTGTTCCTTTTAAAAGTTTGTACATATAGTAGAATAATACTGCAACTAATAGTATATCTACTATGTCTATTATTTGGAATGAAGGTAATCCTTGAATAACGTTTAGTATCATTGTTTTATGTGTTTGCTATAATTCTTAAATAGGGTTATACATTCTTTTGCTTCTTTTACATCGTGTACTCTTAGTATATCTGCACCATTTTGAAGTGCAAATGCGTGTAGAAATGTTGTGCCATTAAGGGCTTGTTGTGCAGTTGTGTTGAGCGTTTTGTGTATCATGCTTTTGCGAGATATGCCTGTGAGAATAGGAAGTCCAAATATTTCAAATTCCTTTTGACGTGCAAGTAATTCAAAATTATTTTCGGCTGTTTTACCAAAGCCAAATCCTAAATCTAATATTATATCTGTTGCTCCGTATTGATAAAGTACCTCAATTTGTTTTGAAAAGAATTTGCTGATTTCAAGTATTAAATTGCTGTAAGTTGGATTTGATTGCATGGTTTCGGGAATTGCAGGACAGTGTGTTAGAATGTAAGGAAGTTTTATTTTTCCTATTGTTTCTAACATTGCTTTGTCAAATGTACCTCCTGAAATATCGTTTATTATGTCTGCTCCTTTATCGGCTACTGCTTTGCTTACTTCAGACCAAACAGTGTCTATAGAGATTATAATATCAGGAAATGCTTTTCTTATTCCTTCTAATACAGGTAAAATCTTTGCTATTTCTTCTTTTGCTTCTATTAGTTTCGCTCCAGGTCTTGTTGAACAAGCTCCTATGTCTATTATATCTACGCCTTCTTCTATTAAGGATTCTGCTTTTTTTATAGCGTGCTTTGTGTCAGTGTATTTGCCTCCGTCAAAAAAAGAATCCTCAGTAATGTTAAGAATACCCATTACTTTTGGTTCATTGAATTCGAAAACTTTTTTTTGACAAATAATACTCTGCTTTTTAAAATTTGTTGTAATTTTACCCTCGAAAAACATTTTTAATCCTTTTATTTAGCAAAGATAGTAAAAATATGAATAATACGAATTTTGAATACGATAATGTTATAAAAAAGTGTAGAGAATTGTTTGAAGCAAAACTTTCTGATTATGGCACTTCTTGGAGAATTTTACGCTTATCTTCTTTAACTGATCAAATATTTATAAAAGCTTCTCGCATAAGAAGTATTCAAGAATCAGGCAAACAATTGGTTGATGAGGGTATTGTTTCTGAGTTTATCGGTATGATAAATTATGGAATTATCGCTTTGATTCAAATAGAGTTGAAAGATAATCAAGAAATGGAACTACCTAAAGATAAGGCTTTGAGTTTGTATGATAAATATGTTAATGCTACTAAAACTCTTATGCTAAAAAAGAATCATGATTATTCAGAAGCATGGCGAGATATGAGAGTTAGTTCTATTACTGATTTGATTTTGATGAAGATTTTGAGATTAAAACAAATTGAGGATAATCAAGGTAAGACTTTAGTTAGCGAGGGAGTAGATGCTAATTACCAAGATATTGTTAATTATTCTGTATTTGCATGTATTAAATTAGGTTTGTAAGATGAAAGCTTTATCAATATTGTTAAGAGCTCTGTTTGGAGGAGTCTTTATTTTTTCAGGATTTGTAAAGGCTGTTGATCCTTGGGGTACGGCTTATAAGATAGAAGAGTATATAGCTGTCTTTGGAATGAATTGGCTAACTGACGCTTTATCATTTCTTCCTATTACTTTATCTATTCTTTTAAGCTCATTGGAATTTATGATAGGAGTTTTGATATTCTTTGGATTCTTTTCCAAACTATCTAAATATTCGGCTGCTATCATCATGGCTTTCTTTACTGTGCTTACTTTTATAGATGCTTTAACTAATAAGGTAGATGATTGTGGATGTTTTGGTGACGCAATCAAACTAACTAATTGGGAAACTTTTTGGAAGAATATAGTATTGGATTTTCTTCTTGTAGGCATTATTCTTATTGAAAGGAAAATGGTTTTAGGCTCTTCAAAGATTAATTCAAAACTAATAACAAGTATTTTTGGATTATTCATAGTTGTGTTTTCTATTTATAGTGCAGTATATGAACCTGTAATAGATTTTAGAGCTTGGAAAGTTGGAAATCAAATGGTGCCTGTTGGTGATGATGTAACTCCTCCTATTAGTTATGCTAAATATAGAAATAATGAAACAGGTGCAGAAAAGGAATTTACTATGGAAAATCTTATGGAAGAGTATAAAGTAAATCCTGATTTTGCAAAACAATGGACTTTTCTTGATTCAAGAGTAGAGAATACAAATACTGTTGCAGCAGATGGTTTTTCTCTTATTCTTTTAGATATGGGAGAAGAAGATGAAACAATAGATATTCTTTCTGATACAACTTCTGATTTGTATATGATAACATCTTATGATGTGAGAAAAGCAAGTGAAAAGGGACTTAATAAGGTTTTAGCTTTTGCAGACGAAATGCAAAAACAAAATAATAGAGTTCTTATAGTTACTGCAACAAATTCAGAGGGTTGTTCAAAATTCCTTGACAAATATCCTTTGGCTGGTAATTTCTTGATATATTCTTCTGATGATAAGTCAATAAAAACAATTTTGCGTTCAAATCCTGGAGTAATAAAAATCTCAAAAGGAAAGGTGGAAGCAAAATGGTCTTGGAGAAATTTACCTAAATTAGAATCTTTAGCTAAAGAATAGAAGTTTGATAGCCTACATTCTTAAAAAAATATCATACGGCTTTTTAGTCATGTTCGGGGTGATAACACTCGTATTTGTGTTATTTAATATACTCCCTGGCGACCCTGCAAGAATGATGCTTGGACAAAGAGCTGATGAAAAGAGTATTGAAATAATTCATAAGGAATTAGGATTAGATAAACCCTTGCATCAGCAATATTTAAAATATCTTAATGATTTAAGTCCAATAGGAGTAAAAGAGGATGGAAGTGTAGGTTTTAAAGCTCCATATTTAAGACGTTCTTATCAAAGTAATAAGCCTGTTACAGATATATTAAAAGAAGCTTTTCCAAATACAATCTATTTGGCACTTTTGAGTATTGCTATTGCTTTTGTTGTAGGTGTAAGTCTTGGCGCATTGTCTGCAGTTTATAAAGATAGTATTTTAGAAAAGATAGTTTTAGTAGTCACGTCATTGGGTATGAGTTTACCATCTTTCTTTGCTGCTATCTTGATTGCGTGGGTATTTGCTTTTCTTTTAGCAGACTATACGGGGCTTTCTATGTTTGGAAGTTTGTATAGCGTAGATGATTTTGGCGAAGGAGAATATTTAAGTTTGAAAAATATAATTCTACCAGCAATAACTCTTGGAATAAGACCTCTTGCTGTAATAACAGAATTAACAAAAAGCACAATGAAAGAAGTTCTTGAACAAGACTACATAAGAACTGCAAGAGCAAAGGGCTTAAGTAAATTTAAAGTAATTTACTCTCATGCTTTACGAAATACGTTAAATCCTATTGTGAGTTCAATAAGTGGTTGGTTTGCTTCTTTAATAGCAGGAGCAGTTTTTGTTGAATATATATTTGATTGGAAAGGTGTTGGTGTTGTAATTGTGGATAGTTTAGAAAAATATGATTTTCCTGTTTTAATGGGAGCATTGATTGTTATTTGTGTAATACTGATTTTGATAAATATTCTTACGGATATAATATACGCACTCCTGGATCCAAGAGTGCGCCTTAAATAATTCTACCATTTATTCCAGTGGATTTTATCTTCTTTCCATTTGTCTTTAGGTTCTTGTTCTTTTTCTCTAACTCCAATAGGAATGATATTTAAAGGGACGATGTTTTCTGGTAAAGATAATAAAACTTTCAATGCTTCAACTCTTTCTGGGTTAGGATAAACTCCACACCATACAGCACCAAGTCCCATAGAATGTGCTGCTAAAAGAATGTTTTGAGTTGCAGCAGAGCAGTCTTGCACCCAAAATTCTTGTGCTACTCCTTCTAAAGCAAGATTTAAATCTCCACAAACAATTATTGCACAAGATGCTTTCTTAATCATGCCAGCGTTTTTAAATTCATCGCCAATTTTTTCCATTAGCTCTTTGTCGTCAATGACCATAAAAGCCCAAGGTTGTTTATTGACTGCAGTTGGAGCAGACATTCCCGCTCTTAATAAAGTTAAAATGGCATCTTTTTCTACTTTTTCAGATGAATAAGAACGAATACTTGTTCTATTAAAGATTGTTTCTAAAGTAGAATTTTCTAAATTGACTTGAGCGTTGGCTGTAAATCCTAAAATGATACAACCTAAAATTGTAAAAATGTTTTTAACTTTCATATTTTATTGTTTTTTTTAATGTTTCGCTTTAAAAACGCATAATATTGAAATTAATTATTAACTTTGCAACTTTAATTTTAAAATATATAAAAATTATGAATAATACATACAAAGCAGTTTCTGCTCAAGAGGCAGTAAAAGTTATAAAAAGCGGAGACCATATACATTTAAGCAGTGTTGCTTCTGCTCCACAATGTCTTATAGATGCAATGTGTGAAAGAGGAAGAAATAAAGAATTTAAAAATGTATATATTCACCACCTTCATACAGAAGGAGCAGCTCCTTATGCAAGTGCAGAGTTTGAAGGAATATTCCAACATGATGCTTTCTTCGTTGGAGCTAACGTAAGAAAAGATGTTCAAGCAGGTTATGCAGATTATATTCCAATCTTCTTAAGCGAAACTCAAAAGCTTTATAGAGAAGGATATGTTCCTTGTGATGTTGCAATGGTACAAGTATGTCCTCCAGATGAACACGGATATGTTTCTTTAGGAACAAGTGTTGATGCAACTCTAGCAGCTATAGAAACTGCAAAAACAGTTATAGCAGTTGTTAATCCAAAAGTTCCTCGTTCATTTGGTGATGCTTTGATACCTATGAGTATGATTGATATCTTTGTTGAAGATGATACTCCTTTAATGCCAGGACATTTCACAGAACCTAATGAACAAGAAATCGCAATAGGTAAACATTGTGCTGCTTTAATTGAAGATGGCGCTTGTATGCAAATGGGTATTGGAGCAATTCCTAATGCTGTGTTAGCACAACTTGGAAATCACAAAAACTTAGGTATTCACACAGAAATGTTTGCTGATGGTGTTTTACCATTAGTAGAAAAAGGTGTTATAAACGGTAGCAATAAAGTTTTGGATAAAGGAAAAATGGTTTCTACTTTCTTAATGGGAAGCCAAAAAGTTTACGATTTCCTTCACAATAACCCAATGGTTGCAATGATGGACGTTGCTTATACAAACGATCCATTTATTGTTGCTCAACAACCAAAAATGACTGCAATCAACTCAGCATTGCAAATAGATATAACAGGACAAGTTTGTGCAGACTCTTTAGGAACTAAATTCTTCTCAGGAGTTGGTGGACAAATAGACTTTATCTATGGTGCTTCTCGTTCAAAAGGCGGAAAATCTATCATAGCTATGCCTTCTGTAACAAAGAATGGTATATCTAAAATCGCTCCTACATTAAGTCTTGGTGCAGGTGTTGTTACAACAAGAAATCACATTCACTGGTTTGTAACAGAATTTGGTGCTGTTAATTTATATGGAAAGAGCCTTCAAGAAAGAGCAAGATTGTTAATCTCTGTTGCTCACCCTGATCATAGAGAAGAATTAGATAGAGCAGCATTTGAACGTTACGGTTCACACTATCATTTTATCACAAAGTAATTAAGGATAAAATTTAATAATATAAAGAGATTGATTCTTCGTCTTAAGAAGAGTCAATCTCTTTCTTTGTTTCAATAAAATAAAATCAAGAATCAATAAAATGATTCTTTAAAAGAGATGAACGATTCTTTGTTTTAAAAATATCTGTTTTTGAATTTGTCTTTTTTTGATTTCTTTTGTAAATTTGCACTTGCTTTTTAACATTAACAAAAACTAAGTAAAGTGGGACGTTTATTAGCAATAGATTATGGCTTGAAAAGAGTTGGCTTGGCGGTAAGTGATTATATGCAAGTAATTGCTACTACTCTTACGACCGTTCCAACTGTGGATATTTTCCCTTATCTAAAAGATTATATGAGTAGAGAACAGGTTGATGCAATAGTTGTTGGTGATCCAAAACAATTGGATAATACTCCTTCTGAATCAGCAAAAAGCGTTCATTTATTCGTAGATGAATTGGGGCAACAGTTCCCTGATATTGACATTTATATGATAGACGAACGTTTTACCTCGAAAATAGCAAGTCAAACTATAGCAAAATCTGGTAAAAGCAAGAAAGCAAGAAAAGATAAAGGTTTAATTGATACTGTTGCTGCAGTGTTGATTTTACAGGATTTTATGAAAATGAAGAAAATTTAAAAGAATAACAATGATACTTCCAATAGTAGGTTACGGAAACCCTGTTTTAAAAAAACAAGCACAAGAAATAACAAAGGATTATCCTGAATTGCCACAATTAATAGAAAATATGTTTGAAACAATGTATGTGGCAAACGGAGTAGGTTTAGCAGCACCACAAATAAATCTTTCAATAAGATTAGTGGTTATAGATGCAGAGCCTTTTAAAGAAGTTTACCCTGAAGCAGAAGGCTTTAAAAAGGTATTTATCAATCCAACTATCTTAGAATATAAAGGAGAAATGTGGACTGATTTTGAAGAAGGTTGTCTTTCTTTACCAGAAGTTCACGAAGAAGTTGCACGTCCAAGAGAGATTGTGGTGAAATATTACGATGAAAACTTTGAAGAGCATACAGAAGAGTTTAGTGGAATTAGAGCAAGAATATTCCAACACGAGTATGACCACTTAGAAGGAAAAGTATTCGTAGATAGATTGAGCGCTTTAAGAAAAACATTACTTAAAAGAAAGTTAAGTGATATAGCAAACAATAAAGTACGCACTTCTTATAGAATGAAGATGAATACAAAAAAGAAATAAATATGAAGAAATTAGTTTTTTTATTATTTGTTTTTGTAGGTTTGCTTTCTTACTCTTGTTCTGAGAGTTCAAAAGAAAAGGATAGGCAGAAAATTCAAGAAATGGAATTATCTACGCTTCAAGATTCAAATGTGATAACTTATGAAAAAGCAGATTCTTTAATTAGTTATTATGAATCTTATGTAGCGAAATATCCTGAGGATTCTTTATGTGCTACTTATCTTTATAGAGCAGCAGATGTTTTGGCAAATACAAAGCGTTGTTTAGAATCTATAAAGATGTATGATAGATTGATAACAGAATATCCAAAAGATGCACATGTGGAACTTGCTTACTTTTTAAAAGGAGTAGTTTATTCACAAACATGTCTTAATAAGGAGAAAGCAGCAGAATCATTTGAACTATTTATTTCAAAATATCCAGACTCAAAACGCGCACAAGAAGCGAAAATGATGTTGATTATGGATACCATGAAAGATGAAATGGATTTGATACGTCAATTTGAACAAATAAATCAATAAATTTTGCTAATACAAGAATATTGCTTATCTTTGCAAACGGAATTGAGAGGTTGGATTTGAAGAAGAAGTTTTGAAAAGAGGGTAGAGGGGACTAAGATGTTCCCTATTTTTGTATATTAAAGAAATGAAAGATAAGAAACTTATAGAGGAAAAAGTAATAGAATTCTTAGGAGAAGGCGACTTGTTTTTAGTAGAAGTGAAAGTGTCTAAAAACAATAATATCAATATCTTTATTGATGGAGATAATGGAGTAAGAATTCAAGATTGCATAGAATTAAGCAAGAAATTAGAAGAATGTTTAGATAGAGAAACAGAAGATTTCGAGCTTAATGTTTCTTCTTTTGGATTAGAAGAGGCTTTGCAACTTCAAAGACAATATGTGAAAAATATTGGTAGAAGCTTGCAAGTTGAAACAGAAGAAACATCTGTAACAGGAAAATTGATAGAAGCAAATGAAGAATCTTTTACAATAGAGTTAAATCCAAAAGGAAAGAAAGCAAAAGAAAGCGAAAAAACAAAAATATATAAATATTCAGAAATTAAAACAGCAAAAGTTGTAATATCATTTAAATAAAGAGAGTTTTCACTATGGAAAATTTAAGTTTAGTAGATACATTTTCAGAGTTTAAGGAATTTAAAAACATCGAGACAGAAACCTTGATGAGAATTGTAGAAGAGGTTTTTAGAGGTGTACTTGTAAAAAAATTCGGTTCAGATGAGAATATAGACATTATCGTGAACGTAGAAAAGGGAGATTTGGAAATATGGAGAAATAGAATTATTGTAGCTGACGGAGAGGTTGAGGACGAAAATACACAAGTTGCGTATTCTGAAGCAGTGAAAATAGAACCTGATTTTGAAATAGGAGAAGAACTTTCTGAAGAAATTAAATTAGTAGATTTCGGTAGAAGAGATATTCTTGCAATCCGTCAAAATCTTGTAGGAAAAGTTCAAGATTATGAAAGAGCAAGCATTTTCGCAAAGTATAAAGAAAGACTTGGCGAAATAGTAATATGTGAAGTATATCAAGCTTGGAAAAGAGAAGTATTGCTTTTAGACGAAGAAGGAGTAGAAGTAATATTACCAAAAAGTGAACAAATACCAGGAGATTATTTCCGCAAAGGAGACACTGTAAAAGCAGTTGTTTACAAAGTTGAAATGAAAAATGGAATACCAAGCATTATTTTATCAAGAGTTTCTCCTATCTTCTTGGAAAGATTATTTGAACAAGAAGTTCCTGAAATCTATGATGGCTTGATATTAATCAAAGACGCAGTTCGTCAACCTGGTGAAAGAGCTAAAATAGCTGTTGAATCATATGACGATAGAATAGACCCTGTAGGAAGCTGTGTTGGAGTAAAAGGAAGTAGAATTCATAGCATCATCAAAGAATTAAGAAATGAAAATATAGATGTTATAAACTACACTAATAATGCAGAGTTATACATCACAAGAGCATTATCTCCAGCAAAAGTAATATCAGTAACAGTAGATGAAGAAAACAAGAAAGCAGATGTATATATGCAACCAGATCAAGTTTCTTTAGCTATTGGTAAAGGAGGTTATAACATCAAATTAGCAGGAAAACTTACAGGATATGAAATAGAGGTATATAGAGATACCGATATGGATTATGAAGATGTGGATTTAGATGAATTTATAGATGAAATAGACGAATGGATAATAGAAGAATTAAAATCCATTGGTTGTGACACTGCAAAGAGTGTTTTAGAATTAAGTGCAGAAGAATTAGAAAATAGAACTGATTTAGAAATAGAAACAATAAATCACGTACTTTCTATATTGAAAGCAGAATTTGAAGACTAAACAAGTCCTTATTAAATAAAATAAAAACGAGGATACTGTATAGCAAAGTTATTGAAAAAGAAAAAAAGAAAATATGTCAGCAGAAAAAGATAAGGTTATAAGATTAAATAAAGTTGCCAAAGAACTGAATGTAGGGATACATACGATAGTTGAATATTTGGCAAAAAAAGGTAAAAAGATAGATGAATCTCCAAATACTAAGATAGATTCATCTACATATGAATTATTGTCAAAAGCATTCCTTTCTGAAAAGAAACAAAAAGAAGCTAGTAAAATATCTCAAAGTAAAGTAAAGCCAACACAAATAGTTGTTGAAGCTGAGGAAATAGTAAAAAAAGAAAAAGAACACAGAGAGGAAGATGAGAAAATCCCTAATGAAATAGTCATTAGAGATGTAACATTGGGTGGAGAAATAGAAAAAGCAAAAGAAGAACCTGCATCTCAACAAAAAAATGCTGACAAAGAAGAAGTTGTTGAAGAAAAGAAAGAGGTAAAAGTTAAGGAAGAGGCTGTTGTTGTTGAAAAAGAAGAAAAGGTAGTTATAGACCAAACAACAGAAGAAGCAGTTGAAGAAGAATCTGAAACAACAAATGTAGGAGGATTGAACATCTTAGGAAAGATTGATTTGAATTCAATCAATCCAAAGACAAAACCTGCTAAGAAGAAAAAAGATAAAAAGGATAAAAAAGAAAAAGTTAAAAAAGAGGAAGCTCCTGTAAAACCAAGTGTTAAACAAGACAAGCCAAGCAAATCAGTTGCAGAAAAACCTGCAGTTGAAGTAAAGCAAGAAGAAGTAAAGAAGGAAAAACCTGCACCAGCAGAGCCTGAATTTATTTCAACCTCTTATGTGAAACTAACAGGACCTGTTTTGACAGGAGAGAAAGTTGACTTATCTCAATTCAATAAACCTAAAAAACAACAACCTGTTGCATCATCAAGTAAAGGTAAAATAGATAATAAAGAAAAGCAACAGGATAAGAATAAAGACAAAAAGAAAAGAAAACGTATTCAAGCTACACCTGCTCAACCAGCAGCTCAAAATACTCAACTAGCAACTCAAAACGCACCTAAAAAAGAAAATAAAAAACATCTTAAGAATAAGAAAGAGGTTAAGAAAGTAGAGCTTGACTCTAACGAAATAGAAAAACAAATTAAAGAAACATTAGCAAGACTTTCTCCTATGGGTAAGAGTAAAACCTCTAAACATAGAAGAGATAAACGTCAATCTATTTCGCAACACATGCAAGAAGAGATGTTGCAAGAAATGGAACAACAAAAAATCTTAAAAGTAACAGAATTCGTTACTGCAAATGAGCTTGCTAATATGATGGACGTTCCTGTTACAAAGATTATAGCATCTTGTATGGCATTGGGAATGTTCGTTTCAATCAACCAAAGACTTGACGCAGAAGCAATACAACTTATTGCAGACGAATTTGGATACTCAATTAAATTCGTTAGTGCAGACGTTGTTGAAGCCTTAAGCGAAGAAGAGGAAGTGGATAGAGAAGAAGATATGCAACCACGTTCTCCAATCGTAACAGTAATGGGACACGTGGACCATGGTAAAACTTCGCTTCTTGACTACATTAGAAATGCTAATGTAATCGCTGGAGAAGCAGGAGGTATCACTCAGCATATCGGAGCTTACGAAGTATCACTTCCAGAAAGCGGAAAGAAAATCACATTCTTAGATACACCAGGACACGAAGCCTTCACAGCTATGCGTGCTCGTGGAGCTAAGATGACAGATATAGCAATTATCGTTATCGCTTGTGATGACAAGATAATGCCTCAAACAGTTGAAGCTATCAACCACGCACAAGCAGCAGGCGTTCCAATAGTCTTTGCATTAAACAAAATAGACCGTCCAGCTGCAGACCCAGATAGAATTAAATCTGAACTTGCTAATATGAATTTATTAGTAGAAGACTGGGGAGGAAAAATACAATCACAAGAAATCTCTGCTAAGAAAGGAACTAATGTAGATTTATTATTAGAGAAAGTATTATTAGAAGCTGAAATGTTGGAATTAAGAGGAAATCCAAACAAGAGAGCAAAAGGTACAGTCATAGAATCTTCATTAGATAAAGGTAGAGGATATGTAGCAAAAATACTTGTACAAGACGGAACAATACGTCAAGGAGACGTTGTCTTAGCAGGAGCAACATACGGAAGAGTAAAAGCGATGTATAACGAAAGAAACAAACTCTTAAAAGAAGCAGGCCCTTCAGCACCAGTCTTATTACTTGGTTTGAACGGAGCACCACAAGCAGGAGATACTTTCAATGTTATGCAAAGTGAAAAAGATGCAAAAGACCTTTCAAACAAACGTACACAACTACAAAGAGAACAAGGCTTAAGAACACAAAAACACATTACATTAGACGAAATCGGAAGAAGAATTGCAATAGGCGACTTCAAACAATTAGACTTAATTGTAAAAGCAGACGTGGACGGATCAGTAGAAGCATTGTCAGACTCATTGTTGAAACTATCTACACCAGAGGTTCAAGTAAACGTAATCCACAAATCAGTAGGACAAATCACAGAATCAGACGTATTGTTAGCAACAGCTTCAAATGCGATTATCATAGGATTCCAAGTAAGACCTTCAGTTGGAGCAAGAAAACTTGCAGAACAAGAACAAATCGACATAAGATTATATTCAATCATCTATACTGCAATCAACGAATTGAAAGATGCGATAGAAGGTATGCTTTCTCCTGAAATCCAAGAAAAGATTGTAGCAAACCTTGAAGTAAGAGAAACATTCAAAATCTCAAAAGTTGGTACAATTGCAGGTTGTATGTGCTTAGACGGAAAGATTGCACGTTCAACAAAAGTTAGAATAATTCGTGATGGTATAGTTGTTTATACAGGAAAACTTGCTTCATTGAAACGTTTCAAAGACGATGTAAAAGAAGTTGTAATGGGACAAGACTGCGGTTTGAACATAGAAAACTTCAACGACATCAAAGTTGGTGACATCATAGAAGGTTACGAAGAATTAGAAATCAAGAGAACATTGAAATAAATGCTGAAAAGCATGCCTTCATAGTTCAAGGGATAGAACGAAAGTTTCCTAAACTTTAAATGTAGGTTCGAGTCCTACTGGGGGTACCAAAGAGATTTTGCAAGTAACTCAAAATGAGTGAAAAAGCAAAATCTTTTTTCTTTTATATCACAGTTTTGGCCACCTTTTGGCCACCTTTTCGAGAAAGGAAACGAAAAAGGGATGTCGTTTGACACCCCTTAAACAGTGTTTCATTTCCGCTTCAAAACAACCCATCCACCGCAGCACTTGCCACACTGTCGGCATATTCATCCAAACTCAATTTGACGTATTTGTAGAACATCGTCTCGGTCTTATGACCACTCACACTCATCATTTGTTGGACGCTGAACTTCTTTGACAGATACATATTGGTGATACAGGACCGTCTTGCCGTATGGCTTGCCACAAGTTCCCATCTTGGACGGATGGGATAACCCTGTTCGTCGTATTCGTACAATTCCACACCTTTCTTTCGTGCCTCAACTTCTGCACGGCGTTCCTTCAAATTGAGTACCGTTCTCTCTTTCTTTCCGAGGCTTGGGACCGTTACAGACAACCTCTTGCATATTTCCTTGATGGTACGGTTCAGACACTGGTCAAGCACTTCGGGCACATTGTAGTCGTACTTCTTCAGCAGCGCCTCCAACCTTTCATCGAGAATTGGGATGGGGGCTAATGATAGGGTAAATGATAGTCGAAATGATAGGGTAAATGATAGGATAAATTCTAGTATGATGGTCACGCTTACTATTGTCCGTTCTAATCCAGGTATTCAGAGAAAGGGTATTTCTGACATTTCTGGCAAAAGCATTTCTACAATTGACCGTCATTTAGCCATCCTTGTGAAGGAGGGTTTGATAGAACATCGAGATTCTGATAAGACAGGAGGGTATTATGCAAAATGAGGAGGGTAATCCCTTGGCCACCTTTTGGCCACCTTTTTGATGTTTCGCCAGTTTTTGTTGTGTCATTTGAGTGTATAAATAATTGCAAGATACATAATTATAAATAGTTGAACTTAATAGGAAATAACCAAAGCGTTCCTACTGGAGGTACAACAAAGGGCTGAGTCAAAACGATTCAGCCCTTTGTTGTTTAATAGAATTATTCCACTAACTTATAATTAATGATATATTTTCTTATAATTCTTTTACTCCTTCATTATTATAAATAAATGTTTTCATTTCTATATTAGCATCGTCTTCTATGTGTTGTGGACAAGAATAGCAACGATAAATAATG
>RHMF01000382.1_pt1 | contig 18702 bp, 19 predicted proteins | sample 5365151 | NCBI WGS metagenome assembly RHMF01 (sample SAMN10266501, study PRJNA497801) | feces metagenome | isolation source: feces | host: Bos taurus | place: China: Prairie of Fairy Mountain | collected 2017-08-14 | reverse complement strand
ATCTGCACCTGCGCTGGAACATTCTGGCTCCTGTGTTGGCGATTGGCATTTCGCCCTTTGTTATGCAGGCCACCGAGAGTATTCTCAACGTGGTGTTCAATTCCTCTCTGAAGGCCTATGGCGGCGACCTTGCCGTGGGCGCTATGACCATCGCATCCAGCGTTATGCAGCTGCTGGGATGCCTGATGATCGGCTTTGCGCAGGGTGCCAGCCCCATTATAGGCTACAATTACGGCGCCGGACAGAGCGACCGAGTCAGGCAGGCAGCGCGTTTGCTGACCGTAGTTACAGTATCGATTTCTTCTGCCGTGTGGCTGCTGGTGGAGCTGTTCCCCAGCCTGTTCGTGCGCATTTTCAATGACGATCCTACGCTGGTGGAGTATGCCACATGGGCCTTGCGCATATACAGCGCCGGCCTGTTTGCCATGGGCTTGCAGCATTCCAGGCAGCAAAGCTTTGTGGCATTGGGACAGGCAAAGATATCCCTGTTTTTGGCCTTGCTGCGTAAGGGTGTTCTTCTGATTCCTTTGATTTACATCCTGCCCTGTTTCTTTGAAAATCAGGTTTTTGCCGTATTCCTGGCAGAGCCGATCGCCGATATTGTGGCCGCCACGACGACGACGGTACTGTTCTCTGTCCGCCTGCCCAAGATCCTGCATAAGCGGGAAGTTGAGTTGGGCGGCAGCCGGGAATTGTAAGTTACATTGAGGTGAATACAATGGAACAAAAAATCGGTATCTGCGGCCTTTGCGGCAGCAACTGTCCCATTCAGGCCCAAGTGGAGGATGAAACCATCCTCTCGGTGCAGCCGCTGGAGGGACATCCCTGCCTGACGGGCAAACTGTGCGTGCGCGGTGCGGCCCTCAAGCAGTACGTTCACAACAAGGAGCGTATCCTGCACCCCATGAAGCGTGTGGGGCCCAAGGGCAGCGGACAGTATGAGGCCATTTCGTGGGAGCAGGCTGTGGGTGAAATTGCCCGGCGATTGAAGCAGACCGCCGAAGAGAGCGGACCCCGGGCTACCGTGTTCTTTGCGGGCCATCCCAAACGCTATCGCAAAATGCTGGCTGAACTGGCGGCTACCTATGGCTCGCCCAATTTCTGTACCGAATCCAGCACCTGTAATTCGGCCATGGCCATGGCATGGAAGCTGGTGTGCGGCGAGAATCTGCAGCCGGATAACGCCCATTGCAAGACCTTTGTGATCTGGACAGCCAATCCCGGCGCCGGAAACGGAGAACTGGGCCCGGTATGGGGTCCCAAGAACAAGGGTGCCCGCCTCATCGTGGTGGATCCTCGGGTGACGGCCACCGCCAACGCTGCCGATTTGCACCTGCAGCCCTATCCCGGCACCGACGGCGCGCTGGCCCTGTCCATTGCCAACGTCATTCTTGCGGAAGGTCTGGAGGACAAGGAGTACATCGAAAAATACACCCACGGATTTGAGGAATACAAGCAGTATGTATCCCAGTTCCCGCCTGAGGTCGGTGAGCGTCTGACCGGAGTGCCCGCGGAAAAGATCGTGCAGGCCGCCCGCATGATGGCGGAGGGCAAGGTGGCTCTGCGCACCTCCAGCTGCGCCGTAGTCCACGCCGTCAACGGTGTGCAGAATCTGCGTGCCGCGCTTTTGCTGCTGGCGTTGACCGGCAGTTTGGGCCGGGAGGGCGGCAACATCAACACCGCCGGCGCGCCCAAGGCAACCATCGACACATTCCATCATAATCTGACCCAGCGGCCCGCGGTGGAGGACATTTCCGGTGGCTGTTACCCTGTCTGGGACGAACTGGTGCGTGACGAGGCTCAGTGCGCCCGTTTGGCCGATGTGCTGCTGGACAAGCAGCCCTACGAGGTACGCAATCTGATCATGGTGGGCGCCAACGCCCGGATGTGGCCCCGGGCCGACCGGCTCATGGAGGCCCTCAAGCAGGTGGAGTACCGCGTGGTGCTGGAACTGTTCTGGAACGAGGCCTGTGAGGATGCCGAGCTGATCCTGCCCGCCTGTACCGCCCCTGAGCGGGAGCACGTGCTGATCGGCAAGGGTAACCGGCTGGTGTACATTCCCACGATGATCGATCCGGGTGACAAACTGCCCGATGAGGAGATCCTGCTGCGCATTGCCCATGCGCTGGAACTCCATGGGCCCATTCTGGATCAGGCTGATTATTCGGCATATCTGAACCATACTATTCGTGAAAACTCGGTCACGCTGGAGGAACTGAAGGCGCATCCCGAGGGTGTGGCGGCGCGGACGCTGAAGAGCGGACAGCCCCGCAATTGCGAAACCGGGTTCATGACCCCCTCCGGCAAGGTGGAATTTGTCTCCGGCGTGCTGGAGCGTTATGCCGCTCTGGAAGGCCATGAGGCTCTGCCGGTTTATACCGACTGGCGGGAGAAGGCCGGCTTGGGGGAAGAATATCCCTTCATTCTCTGCACCGGAGCCCGCAAGGCACATTTCTTCCACTCCCGCACTTACCGCGTGGACTGGTTGGCTGGACTGGAGACGCATACGCTGGCCACCGTCAGCCCTGCCGATGCCGAGCGGCTCGGCGTGGCAGATGGGGATACCGTGCGGCTGACCACCCCGGTGGGCAGCATGGAGTATACGGTGGATATTGACCACGGCGTCAAACCCGGCGTGGTCCATGTCTATCACGATGACCCCGAGCACAACATCAACTGTCTGCTGGACGACCGGTATAACGACCCCATTTCGGGGTTCCCCGGCTACCGCAGCTGCGTCTGCCGGCTGGAAGCTTGCGGCAAGGAGGTCTGACGGCATGAGAATTGTATGTGAAAACGAAAAATGCACCGGCTGTCTGGCCTGCGTGGTCACCTGTCTGGACCACCACTATCCAGCCGACGCCGTCGGCGCGGTGGCACCCCGCCGCTATGGAAAGGGTGTGCAGCCCTCGGGCTACACCAAGTATGACACCTTCAGCTGTCATCACTGCAAAAACGCACCCTGTGTGGCGGTTTGTCCCGCAGGTGCCATCAAGCAGGACGAATCCGGCTGGGTGCTGGTGGACCGCAGTGTGTGTATTGGCTGCGGAGCCTGCGGCAAGGTCTGCCCCTTCCACATTCCCCAACGGGGACATGACGGCAAGATGGTCAAATGCGACGGCTGCGGCGGCGACCCCAACTGCGTCAAGGTGTGCCCCAACGGCGCATTGAAAATTGAGCAGAAGTAAAATAACCCCTCCGGCTCAAGTGAGCCGGAGGGGTTTGCTTTATTTTGATTCGGTAAAGGCATGATACATCAGAACGAGACCGGAACTGAGCAGAACACCGCCGATGATGTCGCTCAGCCAGTGGACACCGGAAACAAGCCGCCCAATCAGCATAAAGGCGATAAAGACGGCGATTGCCCACATAGCGCCGCGTTGGAGGAACGGATGCTTGATGCGGCCATACAGCTGCATCATGGCAGTCGGCATGACGGTCAGTACAAGCAGGGTGGTGGAGGAGGGATAGGATGCCTCCAAAAATCCCTCCATCAATACCGGCCTGTAATTGACAACAACCAGTTCAAAGAGTGCATAGACGGCCATGACAACAAGGTAGAACCCACCGAGAATGAAGATGCTGCGGTCGACCTGCGTCAGGTGTTTTCGCTCCATCCATTGGGCCAGTCCGAGCACGGCAAAACCCAGCGCGAAAGCGATGGGTACCAGCCCCAGCCAATCGGTGATGACATACAGGGACATGTGCACCCCGGTCAGATTGTGAAAAAAGCGGTTCAGTACGGCAAAGCCTACGCAGGACCCTCCCGGGCCGATGGCCTGCACATCAATGATGCGCACCGCGGCGGTCCAAAGTGCAAATGCTGCGAGTAGTCCGAGGGCGATGCAAAAAGTATGTTTGGTTGGTGCTTTCATGATTCCGGCTCCCTTTGCGTGGATTGGCCTTGGCCGGAATACAGCGTAACAAGGGGACCGAGCCGGAACAAGAAACGGTTCGTCACATGGGCGACACGGTTCGTGTCATTGCCATTTGATCAGCAGCAGGACCTTGATGACAAAGAAAACAAACAGGAAAACAGCGGCATAGGGCTGCAGACTGACGGTGAAAAGAAGGGCGCCGATGGCGGTGAGGGCCAATGAGATTTTGCACTTGCTTTGTATCCAAAGTGCTGCGTGACAATTCTGCAGCACAAGGGTCAGCAACCCAAAGAGGATCATTGCGATGACCACAACAACATAGGCGGCTTTCATGTAGGGCGCAATTTCGGTCAGCGACAACAGGGAGACCTCATAAAGGGTTTGGTTGACGGTCTGGCCGAAAAAGGGCAGGAAGAGCAACAGGGCGGTGCAGCAGTCAAGCAGTCCGAAGACCAGACTGCGAACATGCCCTTCTTTTTGTTTGTGCTCCTGCTCGGCGAGGGTCAGCACCTGCTCTCCGGACAGAAGATCGTCAATGGTCACCGAGAAGAATTTTGCCAGAGCCTTCAGCGAGTCGATGCTGGGGTATCCCCGGCCCGACTCCCACTTGGAAATGGCCGTGCGGGATACGTAAAGGGCCTCGGCAAGTTCTTCCTGCGTCAGACCCTTCTGCTTTCGCAGTTCCTGTAATGTTTCGTGAAATTCCATATTTAGCGCTCATTTCTGCCGCGACAAATCGCGCGGCGAGTTCTGTTTTTGTTACCAAATAAACGGGATCAGGCGGTATCTGACCTTTTGCTTATATTCACGATAGCCTGCCAGTTCCCGCTCAAGGAGTTCTTCTTCTCCCTTGATTCGCTTTGCGATGAGGAAGGGATACACGAGAAAAATCACAAAGGAATAGACGGACCCCAGCACAAGGGGCATGGACAGGAACAGGAGTAAGGTTGCGCTGTACATGGGATGCCGTACAATGCCATATAGTCCTGTGTCGATCACTTTTTGATGTTCCTGCACTTCAATCGTGCGGCTCAGGTATGTATTTTCCCGGAGCACCTCGGCATAAAGGAGATATGCAATGAGAAATACTGCCGCGGCGCAGAGAACAAGACCCTTTGGCAGGGTGTACCAATCAAAGCGATAACCAAGTCCGGCAACGATGAAACCGGCCAGAAACATCAGTCCGCTGAGTTTCACCACAAGGCTCTGATCCCTTTGTTTTTCTTTTGCGTTCAGACGCTTTTGCAGCAATTGTGGATTTTTGAACAGCATCACAATGCCGGCGAGAAACATGGGGACAAAAAGGATGCCCATCAGCAGCCAGCCGTGGAAGAATAAAAGCGACCCGGCGGGCAGGAAAATCAGCACACCCACCAGCACAACGCCCAGTATAAATTTTGCAATTGCCTGAATGAATAATTTTCCTGTCATAACAACACCCTGCAAATCGGAATGGATCAGTCCTTCATAAATGCATCAATTTTTCCCAGAAGCTCCGCATCGGTCTGATAGGAAAAATCGTCTGCGGGAATGTACAATGCGTGGCCGGGAATCTTCTCGGCTCTTGCCTGTTCGATGTAGGCCTTGAACCGGTTAAATTCATCCAACCCTGCGGTCAGATGGGCGGGATGCCGGTTTTCCTGCCGCATCCGGTTTAAAAATCGCCGGTGCAAAATCGCGGTATCACCGCGAATGACAAGGGTGAGCACATCGTACCGGTTGTCCGATGCGATCTGCTGCAGTTTTTCCAATTCTGCGCCGCGGAAATTTGCCTCTAAAATCAGATTTTTTCCGAGCCGTCCAAACTCCGAGCAGATCAGGAACATCAATTCCACCGCGGCCACCGACAGGTTCCGGCTTTCTTCCGGGGTGGAAAAACCAACGGTATCCGCCAGAACTTCTTTGATGGAATCTTTGAAAAACATACTTGCGTTGTATCGCTCGGACAAAACAGAAGCAAACCGGGATTTTCCGGCAGCCAGGTCTCCCGTGATCAATAAAAGTTTTCCCATAACGCCCCTCACAAAGTCGGTAGTGGTCCTTTGGGTTACTCTATCACGTTTTGCGGCGCATTTCAATGTCTGAGCCGATGGAAGTGCGTCGAAAGGATGGCAATCCGGGCGAATCACTCCCAAATCCGGCAGTTGCTCTGCCGCGCTTTTTTTGATATAATATTTTGAATTTGTATGTATACTGCCCAAAGGAGTTATCCTAAGATGGACAACATTATTTTGATCGGTATGCCCGGCTCGGGCAAAAGTACGGTAGGCGTGCTGGTAGCCAAGGCCCTGGGTTTGGATTTTATTGACACCGATCTGACCCTCCAGCAGCGGGAGGGTGCACTGCTGCAGAACATCATCAATGAGCGAGGAACCGAGGTGTTCCTTGATTTGGAACAGGCGGCCATCTGCTCTGTGCAGTGCAAACATTCGATTGTGTCCCCCGGCGGAAGCTGCGTCTGCCGGGAGCAGTCCATGGCGCACCTGAAAGAACTGGGCCGGATCGTGTATCTGCGCCTGCCCCTGACTGAGGTGGAAGCGCGACTGAACAACATCAGCACCCGCGGCATAGCCATGGAGCCCGGGCAGACCTTGAATGACCTGTACGACTACCGCACGCCCCTGTACGAGCAGTGGGCTGACGCGGTGGTGGACTGTGCCGGTCAGAGTCTGGAGGAGACGGTTTCTGCGGTGCTGCGAAGCCTCATTTCTTCTGCAAACGGATAAAAGGATTGAAACCATGACATTCAAAGAACTTGGACTGATGCCCCAGATCCTTTCGGCGCTCAAGGCGCAGGGGTATGAACATCCCACCCCCATTCAGAGCGGTGCCATTCCCCCTGCCCTGAAGGGGCGGGATGTGTTGGGCTGCGCTCAGACCGGAACCGGCAAGACCTGTGCCTTTGCCACCCCCATCCTGCAGCGACTGACCGGCACCTACAAAAAAGGTGAGCACAAGATCCGTGCCCTGATCCTGACCCCCACCCGGGAACTGGCCCTGCAGATCGAAGAATGCTTTGAGGCCTACGGCAAGCATCTGCCCCTGCGCTCCGCCGTCATCTTTGGCGGCGTGGGCCAACAGCCGCAGGTGGAAAAAATCAGAAAGGGACTGGATATTCTGGTGGCCACGCCCGGCCGCCTGCTGGACCTCCACGGCCAGGGTCTGATCGACCTGCTGGATGTGGAGATCTTCGTGCTGGACGAGGCCGACCGCATGCTGGACATGGGCTTTATCCACGATGTGCGCCGGGTGCTCAAACTGCTGCCGGTCAAAAAGCAGACCCTGTTCTTCTCTGCCACCATGCCCCCCGAGGTCATGGAACTGGTCCATTCTCTGCTCCATGACTATGCCCGTGTGGAGGTGGACCCGGTGTCCTCCCCGGTGGAGGTCATTGCCCAGAGTCTGTATTTTGTGGACAAGAGCAACAAGACCAAACTGCTGGCCCATCTGATCGAAGAGAAGAAGATGGACAGCGTGCTGGTCTTCTCCCGCACCAAGCACGGCGCCAACCGCATTGCGCAGGATCTGGCCAAGCGGGGCATTACGGCCGCCGCCATCCACGGCAACAAGAGTCAGACCGCCCGACAGACGGCGCTGGCCGACTTCAAGGCGGGCAAACTGACCGCTTTGGTGGCCACCGACATTGCCGCCCGCGGCATCGACATTGACGAGCTGAAATGGGTGGTCAATTACGACCTGCCCGAGGTGCCCGAGACCTATATCCACCGCATCGGCCGCACCGGCCGTGCCGGACGGGACGGCAGCGCCATCTCCTTCTGCCGTGCCGATGAGAAGAATTATCTCAAGCAGATCGAAAAGCTGCTGGGCCGCAAACTGCCCGTGGTGGAGGGACACCCCTATCCCATGGTGGAGGCCGCCACCGGTGTGGACCCCATGATGCAGGCAAAAAAAGAGGGCAAGGAGAATGCCCGCGCACGGGCCAAGGAACGCCGGGAGGCGCAGACTGCCAAGGCGGCAAAGACCGAAGCGGCGAAGGAGAAACAGCCGGAGTTGTCCAAGCCGAAGAAGGAGCAGACCAAGGCGGTCAAACCGCAGAAGGAACAGCAAAAACCCGCCAAGGCAGAGCCGCCCAAAGTGACCCCCAAGCCGGAGGTCAAAGAGCAGCCCAAGCGTGGATTGCGTCAGCAGAAGCTGGAGGATACCATGCCTGCCGCCCCGGCACAGGCCAGCGGTACCTTTACCCGACCCAACCCCTTTGAGGGGGACCGTATTATGGATGCCACAGCCCGGATGCTGGCGCCCAAACCCCGGATGTATACGGCTCAACCGCCCCGCAAGGTTCAGCCGGAGAAAAACCAGCCGACCAAGGCTGCGCCTGTGCAGGAGAGCGTATCTGCCCCCGCAAAAAAGAAGAACAAGAAGAAACCGGCGGTACAGCCGGCACAGCCGGCGAAACAGGAGAGTACGCCCAAACCCAAGAGGGAGACGGCCGTTCCCAAGAAAAAGCCGGAGCAGCCCAAGTCCCAAAACCTACCCCAGGCCAAGCCGGCCGTCAAGAAGGACGAGGGCGCAAAAAAGACGGTACCTACCAAGAAGAAATCCTCTCACCCCAATCGACCCAACCGAACTGCGGTTTCCCATAGCCGGGTGAAGGACTCCACCGAACAGGCTTCCCTGATGAAGCCCTACTATCTGTATGATGAAGAAAACTAAGAAAAAATTGCATTGGCTTCGGGCGCTTTTGACCGTTGTGTTGGTTGCTGCCGCTCTTGTGCTGTGGTTCTTCTGGCAGCAGGACGGCCTGAAGGTGCAGTCGGTAAACGTGACCTCGGCCCGGCTGCCCGCCGCCTTTGACGGATTGCGTATCGTCCACCTGTCGGACAATCACGGCAAGGAATTTGGTGAGGACAACGAAAGGCTGCTGAACAAGGTGGCCCAACTGCAGCCCGATCTGATCGTCCTGACCGGAGATCTGATCGATCAGAAAAGCCAGTTGGAGACGGTTCCCGCTTTGGCGAAGGGCCTTTGCGCCATTGCGCCCACCTACTATATTACGGGCAACCACGAATGGTCTTTGCGCATTGTGCCCGAATTGAAAGAGCTTCTGACCGACTGTGGCGTGCGTGTGCTGTCCAATGAGTACGAAGTCTGGGAAAAGGACGGAGCCACGCTGGCCGTTGCCGGTGTGGATGACCCCAACGGCCCGGCTGATCAGAAGACAGGAAACGAACTGCGCAGCGAAATCGATGCCGATTATGCCATCCTGCTGTCCCACCGCAATACGGTGTTTGAGTACGCCGGGTGGGGATACGATCTGGTGCTCTGCGGTCATGGCCACGGAGGGGTCCTCCGCATTCCGCTGCTGGACAAGGGCATGCTGGGCACCGACCGCTCCTTCTTCCCGGAATTCGACGGCGGTCTGTACGGCTTTGCCGACGGCGGCTGGTGCTTTGAATCCCGTGGTCTGGGCAGCAATACCGTGCCCATCGAGGCGTTTCGTTTATTTAATCGCCCCCATTTACCTTTGATTATTCTGAACTCAGGTGAGTAAGTATGGATTACATTGCCGGACAATTTGATATTGCTGTCATCGGTGCCGGACATGCCGGCATTGAGGCTGCCTTGGCACCCGCCCGCATGGGACTGAAGACCGTCTGCTTTACGGTCAATCTGGACGCCGTGGGCAACATGCCCTGCAACCCGGCCATCGGCGGAACGGGCAAGGGCCACATCGTCCGGGAACTGGATGCTCTGGGCGGTGAGATGGGCAAGGCGGCCGACCGTGCCTGTATCCAGTACCGCATGCTCAACCGGGGCAAGGGTCCGGCCGTCTGGTCCCTGCGTGCCCAGGCCGATCGCCGCCGCTATCAGGAGGTCATGAAGCACACGGTGGAACTGCAGGACAACCTGTCGGTCAAACAGGCCGAAGTGGTGGAGATTCTCACCGAGAACGGCGCGGTATCCGGCGTCAAGACCGACACGGGCGCCATCTACCGTGTCAAGGCGGCCATTCTGTGCACCGGAACCCATCTGGGCGGCCGCACCATCGTGGGTGAGGTCACCAAACAGTCGGGTCCCGACGGCCTTGCCGCCGCGCTGGAACTGACCGGAAGTCTGGAAAAACTGGGTCTGTCCATGCGCCGGTTCAAGACCGGAACGCCCCCTCGCATCAACCGCCGCAGCGTGGATTTTTCCAAGCTGGAACTGCAGGCGGGCGATCCCGATGTAGTGCCCTTTTCCTTTTCCACTACCCACGAACCCGAAAACAGCGCCGTGTGCTGGATGACCTATACCAATGAGGCCACCCACGACATCATTCGTGCCAATCTGCACCGCTCGCCCCTGTTTTCCGGTGTGATTGAGGGTGTGGGCCCCCGCTACTGCCCCTCCATTGAGGACAAGGTGGTGCGCTTTGCCGACAAGCCCCGCCATCAGTTGTTCATTGAACCTATGGGTCTGAACACTGAGGAACTGTACATTCAGGGTTTTTCCTCCAGTCTGCCCGAGGACGTGCAGCTGCAGATGCTGCACACCCTGCCCGGTTTGGAAAATGCCGAAATGACCCGCCCGGCCTACGCCATCGAGTACGACTGCGTGGACCCCACCGAACTGCTGCCCACATTGGAGTGCAAAAAGGTGCCCGGACTGTACGGCGCCGGTCAGTTCAACGGCTCCTCCGGCTATGAAGAGGCCGCCGCACAGGGATTCATGGCGGGCGTCAATGCTGCCCTCAAGCTGCTGGGCCGAGAGCCTTTGGTACTGACCCGCGATCAGGCCTATATCGGCGTGCTCATTGACGATCTGGTCACCAAGGGCACCAACGAGCCCTACCGCATGATGACCTCCCGCACCGAGTACCGCCTGATCTGCCGGCAGGATAACGCCGACCGCCGCCTGACCCACATCGGTTACGAACTGGGTCTGGTGACCCAAGAGCAGTACGACCACGTGCAGGAAAAGTATGCCGCCGTGGACCGGGAGATCAAGCGGCTGGAGCATACCGGCACGGCCGAAGGCCGCCTGTGCGACCTGCTGCGCCGCCCGGAGAATACATACGAAAGTCTGGCCGATCAGGACCCCAACCGCCCCGAGCTATCCTTTGAGATCACCGAGGCGGTGGAGATCGCCGTCAAATACCAAGGTTACATCGACCGTCAGCTGCGGCAGGTGGAGGAGATGAAAAAGCTGGAGCGCCATCCCATCCCGGCCGATCTGGACTATTCCCAACTGGCCGGTCTGCGTCTGGAGGCCCGGCAGAAACTCAGCCAGATCAAACCTGCCAATCTGGGACAGGCCAGCCGCATTTCCGGCGTGTCCCCGGCGGATATCGCCGCTTTGATGGTCTATCTGGAAAAATAACGAGGAAGGGGGGACAACCCATGGACAAGCGCGTGGTGCTGGGTCTGTCCGGCGGCGTGGATTCGGCAGTGACCGCCCGGCTGCTGCTGGAGCAGGGCTATCAGGTCATTGGCGTCTATCTGGACATCGGACTGGGCGGAAGCGGCGCGGACGATGCCGCCGCCGTGGCGCGGGAACTGAATATGGAGTTCGCCGTGCGCTCCATTGCCGATGAACTGGAGTGCCATGTGTGCGCCCCCTTTGCCGCCGACTATCTGGCCGGGCGTACCCCCTTGCCCTGCGCCCGGTGCAATCCCACCGTGAAGTTTCCTGCCCTGCTCTCCGAGGCCGATGCCCGGGGCATCCGGATGATTGCCACAGGTCATTATGCCCGCACCAAGGACGGAAATCTGTACCGGGGCGAGCGTGCCAACGACCAGTCCTATCTGCTGGCCCGGCTGCCCCGGACCATACTGGAGCGCACCCTGTTCCCGTTGGGGGACTATGAAAAGACCGCCGTGCGTGCCTTGGCGGCCAACTATGGTATCCCTGTGGCCAACAAACCGGACTCCATGGAGATTTGCTTTGTGCCCGATGATGACTATGCCGCATGGCTGGAGCAGCGTGGAGCTACCGCACCGCCCGGCAATTTCATCGACAAGGACGGAAATGTGATGGGCCGCCACAACGGCATCCATTGTTATACCCTCGGTCAGCGCCGGGGTCTGGGTGTGTCGGGCCCTCACCGCTATTTTGTCACCGCCATTGACCCGGTGAACAACACGGTCACCCTGTCCGATGGCGGCGATCTGGGCCGCACCGAGGTGGTGTGTGCTGACCCGAACTGGCTGACCGATGCAGTTCCGACCCAGTCCTTTGCCTGTCAGGTGCGCCTGCGCCACTCCAAGCGGTGCGATGCCGTTACGGTGTATCCCGACGAGGGAGGCAAGGTGATCGTCCGTTCCGAAACGCCCCTGCGGGCCCCCACACCGGGCCAGTTGGCGGTGTTCTACGAGGGCGAGCGCGTGCTCGGCTCGGCATGGATCTTGTAATTTGATCCCGGGCGCAGACTGCGCCCGGGATTTTTCGTCCCTTCGCACTTTCTTTTTTGGAAAACATATGGTAAAATGCACTCAGAAGTGATCCCAACATTCGATCAGGAAAGAGGGTAACGACATGAAAATTATTACCATCAGCCGTGAATTTGGCAGCGGTGGCCGTGAGCTGGGCCGCCGTCTGGCCGACGAACTGGGTTATGATTATTACGATGGCGAGATCATTGCCGCTATCGCAAAAAACAGCGGACTGGATCCCAATTACGTGGAAAACGCTCTGGAGGATCACGGTTGGCAGGCCATTCCCATGACGGTGCACCGCACCTTTGCCTCCCCCATGGTGCTGCAGACACCTCAGGTGGGTCTGCTGCTGGAGCAGAAGAGGGTCATCGAGGGAATCGGCAAGAAGGGCAAAAATTGCATCGTGGTGGGCCGCAATGCCGATCTGCTGCTGCAGGAGTATGAGCCCTTCAACCTCTTTGTCTGTGCTGACATGGAGGCCAAGATCGACCGCTGCATCGAGCGGGCCAAGGAGGGCGAAAACCTCTCCCGCAAGGAACTGGAAAAGAAGATCCGTCGAGTGGATAAAAACCGCGCCAACACCCGTGAGATCCTGTCCAGCTCGGGCTGGGGTCAGCGGGATGCTTATCACCTGATCGTCAACACCACCGGCTGGGACATCAAGGAACTGACGCCCGCAGTGGCCACTTTTGCCGAGCGCTGGTTTAATCGGAAGTGAAGGAATAAACAAAAAGCGTTTGAGGAAAACTCCTCAAACGCTTTTTTCTTGCAGTTTAAAGACGGTGCGCAGGCGGTGGGTCAGAGTGAGAGCCAGCGCCAGTTTGATCAGGTCGGGGAGGATGTAGGGCACCACGCACCAGAGCAGGGCGGTGCCAAAGCCGATGGCCCCCGTCGTGCGGGTGTAGAGCAGGACAAACCAGAGCGTGCCGAAGGCGTAGCAGGCAATCAGACCCAGCACCATGGAGATAATGTGAACCCAAAGTTTGTGCCCCAGCGCCGCTTCCATGCCCCACATGATCAAAGCGGTCAGCAGAAAACCGAGGATGTACCCGCCGGTGGCCTGAAAGAGCACCCCCGGGCCGCCGGTGAAGTGGGAAAAAACCGGCATGCCCACCGCGCCCATCAGAATGTAGACCACAATGGCAAGGGTGCCTTTGCGGCCGCCCAGCACCCCCACCGCCAGAAAGACGGCAAAGGTCTGCATGGTGAAGGGCACCGCCGCCGGCACGCTGATCCACGCGCATACCGCCATCAGCACGGCAAACAGGGCGATGTACACCATGTTCCGGGTCTTTTCACTTGTCCGTGTGGGAGCCGGCATAGGAAACCTCCAAAAGAAAACGGTAAACCAAATTATAGCTTTGGTTTACCGTTTTGTCAACGGACCGATCAGTCGGTCTCTTTCTCCGGCGCTTCGATCAGAAAGCTGACCGGGCGGAAGCCGCCGCTGCAGGGGATCATGGCGGTAGTTTTGCGTTTTATGTTTCGGTCCACGCCGTTGCGGTTTGATTTCGTCAGTTCAGTCTGCAATGCTTTGCAGAAAAAATCAACGCGGCGGGCATACTAAGGCAGGAGGTGTCCGGTATGTGTACAGCGGTATCTTTTTTGCAGGGCGATCAATATTTTGGGCGGACGCTGGATCTGGAATATTCCTACGACGAGACGGTGACGGTGACTCCACGCAATTACCCCTTTCATTTTCGGGGCGGGGCCGTGCTGAACAATCATTATGCCCTGATCGGTGTGGCCCATGTGGAGGAGGGGTATCCCCTGTACTACGATGCGGTCAATGAAAAGGGGCTGGGCATGGCCGGGTTGAATTTTCCGGTCAGTACCCGGTATGGCCAGCCGATTCCCGGCAAGGACAACATCGCGTCCTTTGAATTGATTGCGTGGGTGCTGGGGCGGTGTGCCAATCTGTCCGAGGCCCGGCGGCTGCTGGAGAGGGTCAATCTGACCGGTGATGCCTTCAGCGAGAAGTTTCCGCCGGCTCCGCTGCACTGGATGGTGGCCGACCGCAGTGGGAGTCTGGTGGTGGAGTGCAGGGAGGGTGATGTGCGCCTGCACGAAAATCCCATCGGTGTGCTGGCCAACGAGCCGCCCTTCCCGGTGCAGATGTGGAATCTGAGCCGGCATATGGGCCTGTCGGCCCAGCCGATTGTCAACCGGATGGCCCCCGGGGTGGAGCTGCAGACCGACAGCCGTGGCATGGGCGCCATGGGACTGCCCGGCGATCTGTCCTCGCCTTCCCGGTTTGTGCGTGCCGCCTTTGTGCGGCACAATTCGGTCTGCGGCGGCAGTGAGGGCGAGCGGGTCAGTCAGTTTTTCCACATTCTCGGCAGTGTGACCCAGCCCCGGGGCTGCGTCCGGGTAGAGGGCGAAAAATCGGTGATCACGGTCTATTCCTCCTGCTGCAATACCGACAAGGGGATTTATTATTATAAAACGTACCAAGGCAGCCATGTCCATGCCGTGGACCTGCATGGGGAGAATCTGGATGCCGACCGGCTTTCGGTCTATCCCATGAAAGAAGATTGGGTACCCGATCTGCAAAACTGAATTTCATAAGGGCGGCACTCCCTGCATAGAGTTGTTTCAGGACTTTGAATCGCAGGGAGTGTTGCCGGTTGAAAGGGAACATCGAAGAGCGGGCGGGCCAATTGGCCCTTTACATCATAGAGAACAAAGCGACGGTGCGGGCCGCCGCGGCCAAATTCGGCATATCCAAATCCAGCGTACACAAGGATCTGGTGGAACGCCTGCCCACCTTCAACAAACCGCTGTATCTTCAGGTCAAGGAAGTTCTGGAGGAAAACAAGGCGGAACGGCATATCCGGGGCGGTATTGCCACCCGGAAAAAATACAAAGGGGAATAAACAAAAAACGCTCAGAGTGGAAACTCTGAGCGTTTTGTACGTTATTGGGCCGCATCCAATGCGGCGCAGACCTTGGGGAACACCGTTTTGGCGTCGATTTCCACCTGGGCAAAGTGCTCCAGCGCCAGAATGGCCTGCTGGATCAGCAGGGGAAGACCGTTCATAACCGGGTGACCCTGCGCGCCGGCCCGGGTCATCAGCGCAGTCTCCAAAGGGTGATAAATCAGGTCACACACCGGGGCACCCTTGGGCAGGGCATCCACAAAGTCGAGGGATTCAAATTCCGCCGAGCCGACCATGCCCAGATTGGTGCAGTTGATGAGCACATCGCATCGATTGCAGGCCGCCGCCAGTTCTTCCGAAGAAAATCCCGTGGCCGACATGACTTGGGGGGCATGGGCGACCAATGCGAGCGCATGCTCTGCCGTGCGGTTGCACACGGTGATGTGGGCGGCGCCCTGTTGTACCAGCTTCAGTGCCACCGCTCTGGCGGCGCCGCCGGCACCCAGCAGGGTGAAACGGGTGCCCTGAATGGGGATGCTGCACATGGTCAGCGCACGGGCAAAACCGGCGCCGTCGGTGTTGAATCCGCAGAATGTTCCATTTCGGTAACAGACCGTGTTGACGGCACCGTACAGTCTGGCATCCTCGTCCAGCTCGTCCATGTAGGGCACCAGCGCCTGTTTGTGGGGCATGGTGGCGTTGAAGCCGGCCCAGCCTTCGGTGCGCACGCGCTCCAGCCACGCCACCAGTTCCTCTCTCTTAACCGGCTGGCAGACATAGTCATAGTCCAGACCCAGCACCTCGATCATGGTGTTGTGGATCAGGGGGGATTTGGAGTGGAGCACCGGGTCTCCGATGACGCAGAGTTTTTTCATGTTACTCACCCAAGAAGTGGTCCATGGCCATCAGATAGCCCTGCAGGCCCATGCCGCAGATCTGCTTGACGCAGGCGGGGGCGGTGACCGAAACACGGCGCCATTCCTCCCGGGTCTGAATGTCGGAGATGTGCACCTCCACGCAGGGGACGCTAACCGCCTTGAGGGCATCGTGCAGGGCGTAGCTGTAATGGGTGTAGGCGCCGGGATTGAACACAATGCCGTCGTACACACCCATGGCGCCGTGGATCATGTCGATCAGATCGCCCTCGTGATTGGACTGGAAGCAGGCCACCTGTGCTCCTTTGGCCTCGCCGTGCTGCTTGCACAGGCTGCACAGGGATTCGTAAGTTTCGGTGCCGTAGATGCCCGGCTCCCGCAGACCCAGCAGGTTGAGGTTGGGGCCATTCAGAATCAGAATTCGCATTGCAATGCCTCCAGAATGTTGTTGAGAGTGACTTCGGGGGAGGAAAAGTCGTCAATGATGAGGTCCGCCCATTGACGGTAGACCGGCTCCCGTTGGGCGAATCGGTCCAGGAAGGCCTGTCGGCCCTGCTGTGCCAGTGGACGGGCGGTCGTGTCCATGGTGTCGTAGGTTTTACCGGGGTCACGGCGCAGCCAGATCACAGTGCCGGTTTGCTTCAGGGCGGTCATGCAGGCGCTTTGCAGGGGCAGTCCGCCGCCGCAGGCGATGATCATGCCCTGACCCTGTCCCAGTTCTTCGGACAGGGTCAATTCCAAATTGCGAAAGTAATCTTCGCCGTTTGTGGCAAAAATCTCGCTGATGGAGCGGCCTTCCCGCCGCTCGATGAGGGCATCGGTGTCCACCAAGGTCCGTCCCAGCCTTTCCGACAGGAGGGACCCGACGGTAGATTTGCCGCAGCCCATCATACCGATCAGTACAATGTTGTTCATAATCCGTCTCCACAGGCCTTGTAGTTGCCCAGAACCCGGAAACCGTCGGCGGTCTGGGTCAGTTCCCGGATGATGCCATCCATTTCGGGCGCATCCAGGTCACCGGAAAAGTCCAGAAAGAACAGGTACTCCCAGTTGCGGCCCGCCACGGGGCGGGATTCCAGTTTCATCAGATTCAGTCCGGCCACCGAAAAGACCGACAGGATGCGGTGCAGGGTGCCGCTCTTGTGGGGCAGGGTGAACAGGGCGCTGATTTTGTCGGCGCCGGCGCGGCGCTCCATGACGGGAGAGACCACCACGAAGCGGGTGGAATTGCTGCCGTTGAAGTTGATGTTCTCGGCCAGAATGTCCAGTCCGTACAGGGCGGCGGCACGCTTGCTGCCGATGGCGGCCCGGGAAGGGTCGGCCGATTGGGCCACAAACTTGGCAGCAGCCGCCGTGTTCAGCATGGCGTGGCGCTCCCAGGGGTGGGTTTTCAGATAGTCCTCACACTGGGACAGGCCCTGCTCGTGGGAATAGACGTCGGTGATGGAGTCCGGCGTGGCGCCCTTGGGGGCCATCAGACAGTGGTCCACCTTGACGATCTGTTCCCCCACGATGTGGGCCCCATAGCGGGCCAGCAGGTCATAGATGGGATTGATGGAGCCGGTGGAGCTGTTTTCGATGGGGACCACGCCGTAATCGGCCCGGCCTTCCTTGAGTGCGAGGAAAATTTCCTCCCACGTGCGCACGTGGTCGCGGGGGATATCTTCGCCAAAGAACAGGGCGGCGGCTTGGTCGGCGTAGGCGCCCGGCTCCCCCTGATAGAGGACGCGGGGATCGGTCAACGGCGCGCGGACCTGAGAGCGGTCAGCCAAATAGCGGTCAAACCAGGGGTCATTTTCCTGCACCATGCGGCGCTGCTGCTTGCGGCTGATGGACATGATGCCCTCAAACAGGGCGGTCAGGTCGGCCTGCAGGGCGGGGTCGTCCGTCAGAGCGGCCTTGGCGGCCAGCACTTCCTGTTCACGGCTTTCGTCCAGCACGTTCATGTGGTTGCGCACCTTGTACCGTCCCACCTTGTAGGTCACATCCATGCGCTGCTGGAACAGAGCGGCGATCTGTCGGTCAATGACGTCAATTTCGTCGCGCAATTGTTTCAGTTCACTCATATGCCCAGCACCTCGCAAGCCGCGAGAGCGGCGGCGGCCTCAATGACGGGCAGGGCGCGGTGGACGATGCAGGGGTCGTGGCGGCCTTCGATGACCAGCTTGGTGCTCTCACCGGTGGCCAGATTGACGGTGTCCTGCTCCTTGGCAATGGAGGGGGTGGGGCGGATGGCCACTTCAAAGGTAATGGGCATGCCGTTGGTGATGCCGCCGTTGATGCCGCCTGCGTGGTTGGTGCGGGTTTTGACAGTCTCGCCCTCCAGATAGAAGGGGTCGTTGGCGGCACTGCCCCGCATGGAGGCAAAGCCGAACCCGGCGCCGAAGGCCACCGCCTTGACGGCGGGAACGGCAAACAGATGCTGGGAGAAGATGCCCTCCACATTGCAGCCGAAATCGGGTGCGCCGAACCCGGCGGGCAGACCGCTCACCGTACAGGCAATGGCGCCGCCCACAGAGTCACAGTCAGCCTTGGCGGCCAGAATGATTTGTTCCACCTGTTCATCGGTGGGGTTTTCCACCCCTTCCAGCATGGAAATGCGGGCGGTGATTTCAGCCCCGCAGGATGCCTTGAGGATCAGCTTGGCCAGCGCGCCGGCAAAGACCAGCGGCGCGGTCAGACGGCCGGAAAAGTG
>RHMF01000381.1_pt1 | contig 18740 bp, 14 predicted proteins | sample 5365151 | NCBI WGS metagenome assembly RHMF01 (sample SAMN10266501, study PRJNA497801) | feces metagenome | isolation source: feces | host: Bos taurus | place: China: Prairie of Fairy Mountain | collected 2017-08-14 | reverse complement strand
GTTCTTTTTTCTCGCTCATAGCCTTTACTTTTTAATTTCATCATGAGATTCTACAATGCTATTCAACATTGTTTCGGTAAACGATGCATTTTCACCCAATGGGAAGGCGATCTGTTGTACAACTTTAAGGTTTCGCAATATAACTTCGCGTGTACGATTTATAACCAAATCTTTTCGCACTTCAGGCTCATGCATATTTTGTACTATACCGCACACAGTTTTCCCGGATTGGACAGTCATTACCGAAACATTTAAGTATTTATCATTGTATCTTACATCTTGTTCTATTTGGTCGGTTCCATTCTTCAATACTTTTTCAAACAAATAAGAGAATGGAATTAATTTTCTAGCATCGGCACCAACAAGATTTGGAACATTTTCGTGAATAAATTGCGCCTCTTCACCCAATATATTTATAAATTTCTCATTAGAATCCACTATTTGCATATTTTCATCTACGATAACAACTCCGTATGGTATTTTTCGCAATAATATATTTGTCTTACTAAACGCCACCGAACGCATAAATGATATACACATCGAACTTTCAGCTCTTCCATCTATAAGGGCTTTAGCAAACTCACGGCAATTATCGTATCCACAACCCGAACAATTTAATTCGGCTTGTTTCGAAAATTTATTTACCGACTGTAACGCCTCTTCTATCTTGGCATCGGGATATTCAATAACCGGAGGTGCTGCTATGGAATCAAAAGAAGTACTTACATCTATACCATCAAACAAACTTAAATTTTCCTCCACTGTGGGCAATGGATGCTCTTTTTTTAAAGATGAAAATACTTTTATACGTTTTGATGCCACCGATTTGTCATTTAATGTTCCGGGGCCCTTTATACACCCACCTTCACATATCATCAACTCTAAAAATAGTTTATTAGAAATCTCAAATCTATCGGCATCTTCTATTATTTCTTTTATATTTTTCACCCCGGAAAAAGTCATGTATGATATTGGACTGTTGTTATTGTTGATACTTGCCACCTCTTCACTTTTTATCATATTGGCTATCATACCACCATCTACAGGAAACAAACGCCCCTTATTCGCTCTTTGAGGAATAAATACATCATCTTCTGTAGGATTGGTAAAATCGAAATCTACACCAAACCAGTCCATCATCTCTACAAATTCTTTGTACGTAAGAGCATAATCCACTATCGAGTCGTTCATATCACTCTCTTTCTTCTTGGCCACACATGGCCCTACAAATACCACCTTACAATTGGGATAATGTTTCTTCAACATCTTAGCATGTGCTACCATTGGGGTATCGATAGGAGCTAATAAATGTTTCTTTTCGGGATAATATTTACAAATAAAATGCACTGCAGCAGTACAACATGATGATATATATATACCCTGCGGTTGCTGTTTTAACCATTCTTTGGTTGCTTTCGATACCTTTTCGGCACCTAACGCAGTTTCGCTAACACCATAAAAACCCATTTCTTTGGCAGCGGCTATAAAACTATCTTCATTTACATTAGGAAATTCTGATATATAACTTGGTGCCAACGATATAATAAGTTGCTCTTTATTTTGTAAAGCCGTTATTATCTCCTGAGTATCGTCACGAAGTTTTTTAGCATTGGCAGGACATATTGTGAGGCAGTGACCGCAATAAGTACAATATTCATAACGAATAGAAGCACTTGTATTTTCGATTTTTATCGATTTAACAGGGCATTCTTTTATACATTTATAACAATCTTGACAATTATTTTTTTCGGTATATAAAGGTTCCAATCTGTTCGACATAACAATTCTTTTTTTAATTTGTAGTTTGGGAATTTTCTTATTGAAAGGGAAAGGATTTAGGCTTCGTTGTCAAAATTTTCGTGCAATATTCGTTTCAACTTTGTTTCGTCAAGTTCAAAATACTCTACATCTCCAATCTGTATAACAGGACCTTTGCTACAATTATCACTGCACAACTGACCTTTAAAAACTATTTTATTCGTCAAATTATGTTCGTTTAGATACTTCTTTATTATCTCTACATAATTCTTATTACCTCGTGCAAAACACGAACTTCCCATGCAAATTATAATCTGTTTTTCCATACATTTATCTTTTAATATTCTTTATAACAATTATTTATATAGTATCTTTTCTTTAGATACGAGTTACAAATATACATCTTTTTTGCGATAATACAAATCTTTTTTCATTTTTCCGTATTATTATAAATAAAATAACAAAGTACAATAACATTATCTGTTGATGCTATTGTACTTGTATTATCATTTATATAATAGCAATTATTGTAAAAAGAAGTCGTAAAGTGTTTGAAGGTAAGCTTTGCCGTTTTTAAGTTCGATACTCAATAAGTTGCTATCTTGTATAGTATTATTCGATACACGTTTGTTTATGCCATCATATATGATATTACCTTGTGGTACCACCCAGCCAAACCCCATATTGGTTTCGTAATAGGCAAACTCTTTGCTGTACGGATTAAATATATTCTTACCCCTATAAGCATCGCAATCTTCTACTCCCATTTGAGCGGCAATAGTCGGATATATATCTATTTGCGAACATATAGTATTACATTCCTTTCCCCTATATACACTATCCAATGCACCACCCATCCATAACATTGGCACATGCATATATTCGGCACTATTCACATAGTGGTTCATATATGTTGCGTGGCTATGGTCTGAGACTATCACAAAAAGAGTATTATCATACCATGTCTCAGTTTTGCACTGTTCGATGTATTGAAACAACTCATAATCGGAGTATTTTACCGAGTTTAAATATGGAAGATTATCCACATCCCAATTCAATTGTGGTACTTTCTTAGGCTCATCGTATGGAGCATGAGAACTTGCCGTAAATAGAAACGAGAAAAATGGTTGTTGAATGGCTTGCAAATCTTTATAACTTTCAACAAAAAGATATTCATCTGGTATCGACAACTGACCTCGAGGATATTCAGAAGGAAAATCCTTATCTTCCATTATTTTATTAAACTCATTCCAAAGAATAAATGCCCTTATGTTTCCATAACGCAAATCACCTGCAAAATAATAGAATGTATTGTATCCCATATTATTAAACATCTTAGGCATACTGCCCAAATATTTGTATAGCGAAAATATATCCGTTACATCATGTCCCTGCATTGGGGGAAAACTACTCATCACACTACTCATAGCCTGCTGCGAACGATGGCCGTTTGCATAAAATTCTGTAAACATCAGACCCTCTTTTTCCAATTTAGCAAAGTATGGTGTTATACTATCGCGACCGCCAAGTGTGGCAATACAATCACCAGACCAACTTTCGAGTAATATAAATATCACATTAGGTCTGCGAGTATTCAGCACTTGTATCGTAGTGTCTTGTGGCGTTGCATACAATTTTTCCAATATTTCTGAAGCTTCTTCTGTGGACATTTCTTTGAAAGGATTATTATCATCCAATGTTTTAAAATGCACATAATTGAAGATAAAATTCCATTGAGTGTTTACAGCTACATCATTAAGTATGGCATGTTGCGAAAAAAAGGATTGACTTTGCGATATAGGAACTCCCTTTAATCCGCCTCTCATTCCACAAAATAGCAAAAATGCCAATACAATAAACATTATCGGAGACTTTATTGCACTATATTTCTGAGGTTCAACGGCCGGTTTTATAACCACTTTACAATAGAGTACTTGGAATATGGTTACATATACAACAAATCCTATAAGCAGAATTATCATTAAACCAGTGTCCACTGTATCTATAATTTCCTTAGGATTGCGTAAATACAATAATGCTTTATGACTTAGTTTAACCCTCCATTCATCATATATCCCTATTTCACCAAACAATATCATTGAAGTAATTACCAACACCATCAGCATTAACGCTTTCTTTATCACATTCCATCCTTTCCATTTAATAGCATATTGCAATGAGATAAACAACAAAAAGGGAGCCGACACCCAACAAGCCGTCGACAAATCCAATTTAAATGCATTGGGAAATACTTTCATAATTTCCCATATCGATACATCGGGCAGAAGATTAGAATATACCAAAATAAAAACTATCCTACCTGATATAAAAAACAAAAACCAAAATAAGATAGTTTTGAGTAGTTCTATTAAATATTTTCTCATATTTACTACGAACCTTAATGACAATAAAGTATTTTTTATCGTATATCTACGATTTTTATTGGCTTAGAAATTGATACCAAAACCAAATTTGATAAAGTTTTGAATTATTGATTCAGCACTTTTATGATAATTAGGATCTGTATTTGGTAAATTTGAATTTGCCAAACGTTCCACTCTCAACGATTGTAATTGATAACCCACAAATGCATTTATAGCTACATTTCTATTGAATGCATATCGTGCACCTACACTCAAACCTACCATTACACCACCACTTATAACTTCGCGTTTCATTTCTTTATTTCCATTTCGTCTACCCATTGGCAAAGTATAACCGGCTATCAACGATGTATAGGGTGTAACTTGATTGCGAAGATAATGCGAACGCAACTCAGCATATATAGGCATTTGCGAGAATACTCCTTCGGCATCAGAAAGATAAGAAATACCTAAACCAAATCCCGACTGTCTACGCCATTGCCAACCTCCTGAAATATTCATACCTTTAAGTGATACTTTTTCTACAAAATCGTAGGCCATCATTACATCTGTTACACAATATATTCCATGGTATTTAAATTCCACATGCTTTGCGGCTGTATATGGCAACGAAAAAGGCGTGACCTCATTGCTTTGCAATTTCATTATAGTTTCGCTATTTGAAAACATATCGGTTGCTGTACTTTCATTGAATTGTAACAACGTTCCTTGTGCCACAACTGTTGATGCATACAATGCAATCCCGGCTATTAATGACAATATTCGCTTCATGTAAATCCTATTTATTCGTTTTTCTACTTTGATACGTTTAACCTTGAAAAATGTTTCTTTCTTTGGCTTTTATTTTATAATTTCGAACAAGAGACATTATAAAACTATAGGCAATTCTAAATTGGTAATACCTTAAAAGAAATGCCTATAGACTTCATCCATATTGACTATTCAATAGATTTCAAGTTCTCATCAATAATAAGTTGAGCTTCGGTAGCTGCTTGTACTTGTTCTACTGTAAACTCTGGATTGATTTCTTTCAGTACTATACCCTTAGGAGTTATTTCCATAACACCCATTTCGGTAATAATCATATTTACTTGACCTTTAGCTGTTAGAGGCAATGTGCATTTTTTCAATATTTTTGGACTACCTTTTGCGGTATGTTCCATAGCCAATATCACTTTCTTGGCACCTACAAGCAAATCCATTGCACCGCCCATACCGGGAGTTTTTTTACCGGGAATCATCCAGTTTGCCAAGTCACCTTGCTCGTCAACTTGCATAGCTCCCAATATACTTACGTCTACATGGCCACCACGGATAATACCGAAACTTGTAGCACTATCAAACGAAGATGCACTATCTGTAGTAGTAATAAATCCACCACCGGCGTTGGTATAGAAAGGATTTTCTTTGCCTTCTTCAGGAGTAGGCCCCATCCCTATCAAACCATTCTCGCTTTGAAGTATAACATTAACACCTTGAGGTAAAAAGTTAGGAATTGCGGTTGGTAAACCTATACCTAAATTTACAACATCACCATCTCTTAATTCCTTTGCAGCTCTACGTGCTATAAAATTTCTTATTTCGTTTTTGTCCATTATTATTAGTGTTTATTATTATCTATCCGTTTATTCTTTTATCCAATTCTTGTGCAACAAAAGATGCAACATTATCGGCATATGTGTTCATACCAAAACCGGCATCATATCCAAGTTCTTTTGCCAATTCGTGACTAATACGAGGTCCACCGCATACCAATATAACTTTATCTCTCAATCCTTCAGCTTCCAACATTTCAACAAGTTCTGTCATATTTTGGATATGAACATCCTTTTGAGTAACAGTTTGCGACACCAACAAAGCATCAGCTTTCATTTCGATTGCTTTGGCTATAAACTCTTCGTTAGGTACTTGGCTACCCATATTCAATGCTTCTATCATTTCGTAACGTTCCAAACCATAGTGTCCGGCATAGCCTTTCATATTCATAATAGCGTCTATACCCACGGTATGTGCATCGGTACCGGTACTTGCCCCTACTATCACAATCTTACGGCCTATATGTTCTTTTATAAACTCGTCAGTTTCGTGCATATCCATTACACTACTTTCCACTTTTGGAACATATATAGATGTATAATCAACTGTATGAGTACAACTTCCATAGCAGTTAAAGAATGTAAATCCTTCTGTCAATTCTTTTGAATAAACTACCAAAGGATTTTCGAATCCCATCTTTTTCATTAATTGTTTTGCTGCTTCTATAGCTTCATCGCCATTAGGAACAGGCAATGTAAAACTTACTTGAGTTTTACCATCATTCATTGTATCACCATATGGTTTAATTTTGGTAAGGTCCAACGTTTTGTCGAAATCCTTACTTTCCATGCTATATAATCCTTCGCTCATTATATGTATCTTTTATTAGTTTTATACTTATATTTAGTCAATATTATTAGTATGTTTCTGCAACATAACCTTTATTTTCAGTCTACAAATAAAGAATTCTTTCGCTTTTTAGCCTTATATATTTCATTTCGAATGTTCGAAAAAATCATATATTATTCTGTTTTACACAATATTATATTCTCTACTAGTTTAAGACTTCAAAAAACAAAGATAATATTTTTATTATAAAAATGCAAGTATTTTTTTCTTCTTATACTCTTTAGAAAACAACAAACAATGCTTTTTCTTATTTGTTACCATAGTATGTACACTATAAAAAAAAGTTTTATGTTTCGATTCTACAACATGATAAAGTCAAAGAAGTCCACATTTAGAGCTATCGACAAAAGATATTTCAGAAATTTTGTATGCAAAAATATCATCCGAAAAAGCCTTATCTGTTTGACGTTTTTTATTTATCATTCACATATAAACGGACAGGGACAAGGTATTAGTTTTTCAGCTTCGCTTCAAGAAGTTTACGATAATAGCAATATCCTACAAATATCAGAAAAGAAAACCGAGATAATCAATACTCTTAAAGACGGTATTAATTCAGCATGGTGGCCTTCTATCAATATTTTGGGCGGCTATACTTGGATGAGCAACGACATCAATGTATCGCAACAATATAAAACCCTATTAGCTCCTTTTGATGAATACTTCGATAGAAATATAATATCGCAAGAAATAGGAAAACTTATATACAACTTTTTGGGCGACAAAAGTTTTACTGTACCCATAATAGACAATCAATGGGCTTCGATTGACGCCGTAATTACATACCCTATATTCGCAGGAGGCAAACGTTTGGCGGCCACAAAAATCGGCAACGAATTAATGAATATAGGTAAATTGGAACACTTGCGGGTTAGCGATGGTATATTCCTCAGTTGGGTGGAGATATACTATGGCTACCAACTCAGTAAACAATACGAAATTGTAAAGAAAGAGAACTATAATTCATTGAAAAATCATTTCGACGAAGTAGTATCATTTCAAGCAAACGGCATAGCCAACCAAATGGATTATTTAGTAGCCAAAGTAGCTATGGATGAAGCCGAAAGAGAATATAAATCGGCACAACGACACTACGTGCTACTCAAATACTCCTTCTGCAATATTATGGGACACGATAGCACATGCAACTATTATCCGATATCATCATTTTTTATCTATAAAAATATACCCGAATTAGATTGGTTTATCCAAAACTATCACAACTCTCCTATTGTCAAAATACTAGATTCAAAAAACAAAGTAGCAAAAAATACTATTAAAATAAATCAAGGAGATTATCTTCCCGTTATAGCTATATTTGGCAAACAAAATTTAGCCTCATACAATATGCCCCAAAACCTTAGTCCTCGCTCTACAATGGGAGCCACCTTGACATGGACCATATTTGATGGTTTAGCTCGCAAACAGAGAGTGAAACAAAGCAAAATAGAACTCGAAATAAACAAAAAACAATACAACGAAGCCGAAAGGCAACTTAAAGCAAGTATACACAAGGCATACTACGAACTCCTTGATGCAGAACAAAATATTAAAACACTTTCGAGCACATTGGAAATGACAGAAGAATTGATAAGGATAAGAAAAGTGGCATATAGCGAAGGTATGGCAACAGCATCCGAAGTGGTAGATGCTTTATTAGCCAATTCAAAAGTTCAACTACTGCAATTATCAGCATCTTACCAATATGATTTAATGCTTGCCACTCTTTTGACACTTTGTGGCATGCCCGAATATTTCGAAAAATGGAGTATAGAACAATAACATAACACATATATGAAAAAGAAAATAGGTTTAATAATCTTTTCGGCTGTTTTGCTGATACTTTTGGGTATATCTGTGATAGGTGTCATTTTGCATACCGAAAAGGAAACGATACTACAAGGACAGATAGAAAGTATCGAAATCGAGATATCAGGCACTCTACCCGGAAGAATAGAAAAATACTATGTAGAAGAAGGTCAACATGTAGAATCCGGAGATACATTGGTAGTAATTTCTTCACCTCAAGCAGAGGCTAAATACAATCAAGCTAAAGCTCTGGAATCGGCATCATTGGCTCAAAACGAAAAAGTAGATGCAGGCACCAGAATACAACTGATAAATATCACAAAGGAAGTATGGAAGAAAGCAAAAGCAGATCTTGCGTTGGCAACACATACCCGCGAAAGAATGAATAAATTATACGATGCAAAAGTAATAAGCATACAACGTAAAGAGGAGATGGAAGCCCTGTATCAATCAGCTTTATCCGAAGAAAAAGCAGCCTACTATCAATACGAAATGGCAAAAGCCGGCATGCAAATCGAAGACAAAGTTACTTCTTATTCGATAGTAATGGCAGCCCAAAGTACAGTCGATGAGGTTATGTCAGTGCTAAGAGACGGTGCATTAACTTCGCCGATAAGTGGCGAAGTTGGACAAAAATATTTGAATGAAAGCGAATTGGTAGGCGTAGGCACTCCTTTAATGAAGATAATAATGATAGACAAATGCTATTTGGTGCTGAACATACGCGAAGATTTGATGCCCGACTTTGAAATGGGAAAAATCATCTATGCAGACATTCCGGCCATAGATTCCGTCAACGTTCCTTTTAAAATAAACTATATCAGCCCTATGGGAAGTTTTGCAACTTGGAAATCGACCAAAGAAAAAGGAAGTTACGATTTAAAGACATTCGAAATACATGCCGTTCCGACTAGCAATATAAAAGGCTTGAGACCGGGAATGTCGGCGCTGCTGCATATCAAGAACAAATAATAACACTATGAGAGTTTTAAGCAGGGTAATAGTACGAGAAACATACCGAATAGTAAAAAATCCAACTTATTGGTTTGCAATAATAATATTACCGTTATTTACACTATTGGTTTTATCTACTATATTCAATAACGGACTCATCAGAGAACTGCCAATAGGCGTGGTAGACAATGATAATGGACAACTATCGAGGTCTGTTATCCAAGACATTGAATCGGTGCCGGAACTCAGTGTAAAAAAGGTATATACCAACACATACGAAGCCCAAAACGACATACTGAAAAAAGATATTTATGGCTATCTGATAATCCCTCATAACTTTGAAAAAAATATAGTTAGCAACAAGGCAACCCAAATACCTTTTTACTACCACTACGCATTGCTAAGCGTAGGCGGCGAAGTATTGAGCGGTTTTTATTCATATCTCTCAAACCTTGCCACATTACCCCTACAAAACATTGCAAAACAACTTGATATCGACAAAGAAAAGATAAAAGTAATAACCATGCCCATATCAGCCGATTTTCACCCTCTCAACAATCCATCACTCGACTACGAAATATATCTGTCTTTCACATACTTTTACGTCTTATTTCAAATAATCATACTGCTTACGATTGCCTACAGCATAGGTCGCGAATTTAAAGAAGATAATGCCAATGAATGGCTTTATTCTTCAGACCACCATCGATTTAAAGCCTTATTTGGCAAATTATTGCCTTACTTCGTTTCGTATTCCATAATAGCATGCTTTGGCAACTATGTGTTATTCTATGTAATAAACATTCCGTTGGCATCGAGCTTTTTATCTATTTTGTTTGCATCTGTTTTGTTTATTGCTGCCACTATTTCCGTTTCGGTATTTTTGTTTAGCATCCATCCCAAATTGGCTTTTATTATCAGTTTTATTTCCATGTTTGGATCGATGAGTGCCACAATGGTGGGTGTTACATTTCCGGTTACCGCCATGCCACCTATTATCAACCTGTTATCCAATCTTTTTCCGGCCAGACACTTCACAGTGATATCACAAAATCTATGCTACGAAAATTTGGATATCATACATGTTTGGAAACACTATGCAGCCTTATTCATTTTCTTATTTCTACCACTTATATCTACACTTAAATTGTTTCCAAATAAACTATTGATAAATAGGAAAAACAATAGCAATGAAAAAGATAATAATCGAGATATTACAGAATTCGAAAGCCGAATATAAATTTATAGCCACCAACATACCGCTGCTTCTGGTTTTGCTTGGTGGAAATATCGGCTATGGAGTGCTATACAACTACATGTACAACCCAAACATCGTAAGGGATGTACCCATAGCTGTGGTAGACATGGCCGACAATAAGCTAAGCCGTACTTTTATAAAAAACATCGACGCCACCGAGCAAGTAGCAGTAAAACACGTAATTTCGGATTATGCCGAAGCCGAAACCATGGTAAAAGAAAACAAAATCGTGGGATTTTTGTACCTACCTCGAAGTTTTTCACACTTGGGACTGGAATACAACAAAAGCAATATAATGACATATGGCTCCACTCTTTCGTTTTTGGACTTTCTTATGATACAAGAAGCCACAACATATACGCTTCTCGATTTCAACGCTATGCTACGCCCCATTTATGTAAGCCAACTACCTGATAAAGACAAATTTGCCATAGCCCAACTACAACCCGTAGAAATTATCCCCAATGTAATGTTCAACACCGAAGAGGGATACGGCACATACCTACTTCCTCCGGTTCTGATAATCATCATATTCCAAACAATGATGATATGCATAAGCAATAGTTGCGGCAACGAACGAGAAAACAAAAAACTACATATTTCAAACCTAAAGCACAACTTTAAATATAATACAATAAGTATTGTATTAGGAAAGATTTTAGCATACTTTATTATCTTTTCTATCATATCCACTTTTATGCTTGGACTCTTACCCATAATTTTCAATCTGCCACACATCGGCAAGCCTTTCACCATAGTATTCATGATGATACCCTTTCTTATAGCATCGGCAGCCTTCGCTTTATGTTTGCTCCCCCTATACACCGACTCCGAAAAACCACTTATATTTATAGTGTTTATGTCGATAATACTATTATTTTTTTCGGGAATTTCATACCCTTTGGAACTCATGTCGTGGTATTGGAAAATAATGCATTACATATTTCCGGCAGCATCGGCGGCGCTATGCTTTGTAAAAGTAAACACCATGGGAGCCGATATATCGCAAATACTTCCCGAAATAACAACTTTATGGATACAAAGCATTGTATATCTTATAATTTCAACACTTGTATTCAAGTTTTCCATAAAGAAAAAGTATTGGCAGTAAAAAGCGTAAAAAACGAGTTTCGACATATCAGATTTTCCCTCGCGAGGAAGTTTTTTCTTCCTCGCGATGTTGTTCGAAAAACATCGTGAGGAAATTTCAACGCCATCGCGAGGAAAAATCACGCGACATTTGTATGTCTAAAATCAGATATAACAAGCCGTTTATAGCAGTAAAATTCTTGCATTTTTGACAGTATACCACCATTTCATTCACAATATGGTATAAATTCATTCATGGTATATCATGAAATTTATCGCAATATACCATCTTTTTACGAGTTTTTTTTTGAGAGTTGCATAGGCCCTATGGGCGATATTTCGACACAAAGAAAATAAATATGCTCCAAAAACGTTAAGTAAAAATATTCAGTAAAAAGAAATATAAAATGATTAAAGCAAACTATCACACCCACTCACACTACTGCGACGGCAAAGGAAATATTAAAGAATACATCGAAATGGCAATAAGTAAAGGATTGACGCACTTAGGCTTTTCGGGTCATGCTCCTGTACCTTTCGAGAACACTTTTGCCATATCGAACAACAAATACAACGACTACTGCTCCGAAATCAAGCGTCTTAAAGAGGAATACAGCGATAAGATAAAGATATTCCTTGGATTAGAAATTGATTATATTCCGGGTATATCAGACAACTTTTCGACACTTATCGACGAGGGCAACCTTGATTATTGCATAGGCTCGGTACACTTGGTTAACAAAAACAAGGATAACAACTTATGGTTTATCGATGGCAGCAAACAAGAAACCTATGATGAAGGACTAAACCGAGTGTTTGGTGGCGATATAAAAGCTGCCGTTAAAGCCTTTTTCCACCAAACAAACGACATGCTAACATCACAACATCCCGATATTTTGGGGCACTTCAACAAAGTGGTAATGCATAATAAGGAACGCTATTTCAGCAGTTCAGACAAATGGTTCATTAATCTGGTGTGCGAAACATTGGAAATAGTAAAAAGCGTCGATTGTGTGTGCGAAATAAACACTCGCGGACTATACAAAGGCAGATATTACGATTATTATCCTTCAAAAGATATAATACAGATTATGAACGACATGGAAATACCCGTTGTAGTATCAACCGACGCCCATTGTCCCGACGAGTTAGATAAGTACGAAGGAGTGTTTGAATTCTTGAAAGCCATAAAATATCGCCACATAATGTACTTTGATAAAATATGGCGCGAAATAGTTTTTTAATAAATAAAAAAAGCGTATCTTTGCACAAGTGTTCGAATGTACAATAGACGTTATATTCATCTTATATCCAAGTGACTATAGAGAAAAATAATGATTTATCGGCATTCGATTTTATTATTAAAACCAATTATAAAATACAAAAAACAAACAAAATTGATATGAGTTTTATATCTACAAAAAATTTAAAAGGAGATATTTTCGGAGGTATTACCGCCGGTATAGTGGCATTGCCTTTGGCATTGGCATTCGGTATACAAGCCTTTGGAGGTATCAACGATCCGGCAGCCAGTTCTATAGGAGCATTAGCTGGATTGGTAGGTGCTACAATGCTTGGGTTCTTTGCAGCCTTGTTTGGTGGCACTCATTCTCAAATCAGCGGTCCTACAGGACCTATGACAGTTATCACAGCCACATTGATATCGGGTGTATGGGCCTCATCGGCAAACCCTAGCATATCTGAAGTGCTTATCTCTATGTCGTTGGCAGGCGTATTCTGCGGATTGTTTCAAATTTTATTTGGCACTATCAAAATAGGCAAATATGTTCGTTACATCCCCTACCCTGTGCTTTCGGGATTTATGAGCGGTATAGGCGTGATTATCATCTTGCAACAGATTTATCCTCTATTCGGACTTAAATCGCCTGTATTGGTGGTGGATATGATTACCCAACTACCCAGCCGCATACAAGAAGGGTTCAACTTCGTAGCCTTAATATTGGGTATAGCCACAATAGCAATAATATATTTATTCCCATTGATAACCAAAAAGGTACCTTCCACCTTGGTGGCTCTTATCGTTGTAAGTGTGGTATCAATATTTATCGATTTTCCTTCTCGCCTTACCATTGGCGAAATTCCATCGGGTTTCCCAATGCCATTCTTTGCCAAAGAAGGTATCGACTTAGCCGGTATTGATTGGATGACAGTGCTTAAAGCATCTATAATACCCGGACTTACATTGGCAGGTTTAGGCTCGATAGATACTTTATTGACTTCGGTGGTGGCCGACAATATTACCAAAACCAAACACAACAGCAACAAAGAACTTATCGGACAAGGTATCGGTAATATGATAGCAGGTTTATTCTGCGGTTTGTCGGGTGCCGGTGCCACTATGCGTACAGTGGTAAATGTAAAAAGTGGTGGTCGCACTCAAATATCGGGTATGATACACTCGTTGTTATTGTTGGCAATACTATTGGGATTGGGTTCATTGGTAAAATATGTACCGCTATCGGTATTGGCAGGCATCCTTATCACCGTAGGTTGGGGTATCATCGACTTTAAAGGCTTTAAAGATTTACTCAAAATACCACGTGCCGACGCTGTAGTGCTTCTTACCGTATTTATCCTTACAGTGTTTGTTGATTTGCTTGTAGCAGTGGGTATCGGTATGGTTATAGCATGTGTGTTGTTTATGAAACGTGCCGGCGATTTGGTAGAAGAAAGCTATCAATCGGGCGAAATATCCAATTTCGACAAAGAGTCGCCATGGGCCGACGAACACGGAATACCCGAAGAAATACGTCATCAAATATACATCCAACGCCTCAATGGTCCTATATTCTTTGGTTCTATCACTCGATTCCAAGAAGTTATGCACGATGTTCCGGATGATGTAAAAATAGTAATCATACGTATGAGATTGGTATCGTTTATGGACCAATCCGGACTTTATGCCATGGAAACCGCTATAAAAGACCTACAAGCCCAAGGCATAACAGTGTTGATGACCATAATACAACCGCAACCAATGTATATGCTTAAGAATATGAATCTTATACCCGATGTTGTTCCCGAAGAAAACACATTCAAAACCTTCGAAGAATGTACCGTTTTCTTAAAGAACTACTTCGAGAAAAAATAATGATAATAATATTCTGATATATAAGATATTATAAAGAATAAAATAATTAAGTTGCAATATTTTGTCAATAATCGAAAAAAAAATTGTAACTTCGTATTTCGAAACAAAACAAGAAAATAATATAAAAACACGTATTATGAATAATATAGATTGGAAAAACCTTCCATTTGGTTACATGAAAACGGATTACAACGTACGTTGTTACTACCGTGATGGAAAATGGGGCAAAATAGAAACATCTTCATCTGAAGAGATATCTATTCACATGGCAGCAACATGCTTGCACTATGGTCAAGAAGCATTCGAAGGCTTAAAAGCTTTCCGTTGCAAAGATGGTAAAATCCGCATCTTCCGTTTGGAAGAAAATGCTGCACGTTTGCAAAGCACTTGTCGCGGTATAATGATGCCTGAATTGCCAACAGAATTGTTCCGCGAAATGTGTATTCAAGTTATCAAAATGAACGAAAGATTCTTACCTCCTTACGGCGAAGGTGCTTCTTTGTATTTACGTCCATTGTTGATAGGAACAGGTGCTCAAGTAGGTGTAAAACCTGCTAACGAATACTTATTTATGATTTTCGTTACTCCTGTAGGACCATACTTCAAAGGTGGTTTTATGGCTAACCCATACGTAGTAACTCGTAAATACGACCGTTCTGCTCCTCTTGGAACAGGTGTTTACAAAGTGGGTGGTAACTATGCAGCCAGCTTGCGCGCTCATACCGAAGCATGTGCAGGTGGTCAATATGCATGCGAATTCTACTTAGACGCTAAAGAAAAGAAATACATCGACGAAGCAGGTGCTGCTAACTTCTTCGGTATCAAAAACGATACTTATATCACTCCTGAGTCGACTTCTATCCTACCTTCTATCACCAACAAGAGCTTGATGCAATTGGCTCAAGATATGGGTATGAAAGTTGAACGTCGTCCAATAGCTATCGAAGAACTTGCCACTTTCGAAGAAGCTGGTGCTTGCGGTACTGCTGCTGTTATCAGCCCTATCGAACGTGTTGATGATCCTGAAATGGGTACATCGTACAACTTCGGTAAAGAACCAGGTCCATGGTCGAAAAAATTGTACGAACGTCTACGCGGCATCCAACTTGGCGAATGCGAAGACACTCACAATTGGAATACAGTTATTGACTAATTTTAGTTATACAATTATCCATAATAAGAGAGGAGAAACATTTGTTTCTCCTCTCTTTCTTTTAATAAAGGCAACTTCTAAAAATTGCTTTGCAAGTGATTTGTGGAATTTTCTTGAGTAGATTTCTACTTTCTTTTGATTGAGCATAGCGGGATATGTGATTGAAAAAGAAATAGAAAGATTTCGGTGAAAAACGTAAACGTTGCGATTAAGCGAGTAAAGAGCAATGCCTAAGCATTAGCTCTTTCGAGCGATAGCAACATCGACGAAGTCAACTACGCAAAAGTTTCAAAGAACAATCTTTTGTTTATCCGAAACGTGGTTTTTTTAGAAGTTGCCTAAATATTTATTCTAATTTTCCTTTCAGATATTTACCGGTATAAGATTCGGGGCATTGTACCAATTGTTCGGGTGTGCCTTGAAATACCACTTTTCCCCCACTCTTTCCGCCTTCGGGTCCCATATCTATAATCCAATCGGCTGTTTTTATAATATCGGGATGATGTTCTATAACCACTATCGAATGGCCATTAAGCAACAAGGTATCGAAAGCTTTGAGCAGCTTTTTTATGTCGTGAAAGTGCAACCCGGTGCTGGGCTCATCAAAGATAAATAGTTTGGGTTTATCCGATGCTCCTCTTATCAGATACGACGCCAACTTTATACGCTGTGCTTCTCCACCACTAAGCGAACTCGAAGCCTGTCCCATCTTCAGATATCCCAATCCCACGTCTTGCAAAGGTTTCAACCGCTCTACCACTCGCTGTGGAGAGGCAGCACTATCTTTAGCAAAGAAATCGATGGCTTGGTCGATGGTCATATCCAATATTTCGCTTATATTCTTGCCATTATATAGTATTTCAAGTACCTCTTCCTTATATCTGGAACCATGACATTCTTCGCACACCAAATGCACATCGGCCATAAACTGCATGCCTATGGTTACCACACCCTCGCCTTGACACACCTCGCAACGGCCTCCTTCTACATTAAACGAAAAATACCCCGCTTTGTAGCCACGTGCTTTGGCCAACGGCTGCATGGCATATATCTGACGTATCTCGTCGAATGCTTTGGTATAACTGGCCGGATTGGAACGCGACGAACGGCCTATAGGATTTTGGTCGATGAGTTCTACGCCGGCTATCCGCGACAAATCGCCCGATATATTGCTACATTTGCCTACATAGTCGTTGGCTCCATCAAAACGTTTCTGCAACACATCATACAACACGTGCTTGATAAGCGATGTTTTGCCCGAGCCACTAACGCCCGTAACCACTACCATATTTTGCAGCGGAATGCTGACATCTATGTTTTTAAGATTGTTTTCCCATGCACCTTCTATGGTTATATGATCTATTGCTTTTCGGCGCAGTGTGGGAACCTCTATACATTCCTCTCCTTTAAGGTATGCTGCCGTAAGCGATTTCGACTTCTTGCCCACAAGTTGCTTGTAGTTGCCTTCAAACACCACTTCGCCGCCCAAACGGCCGGCATATGGACCTATATCAATAATATAATCGGCGGCTTGTATTATTTCTTCATCGTGTTCCACCACTATAACCGTATTGCCCAAATCTCGGAGTTGCTTCAACACCTTTATCAGGCGTTCGGTATCGCGAGAGTGGAGTCCTATGCTTGGCTCGTCCAATATATAGGTAGAGCCCACCAACGAACTACCCAAACTTGTAGCCAGATTGATACGTTGCGACTCACCGCCCGACAGCGTATTACTCAATCTGTTAAGAGTAAGATAGCCCAAACCCACATCCAGCAGATAACCCAAACGGTTGTTTAGTTCGATAAGTATGCGGTGCGTCACCTCCTGCTCGTAATCCGTAAGGGCAAGATTTTTGATAAACGAGGCCAACTCGCTTACCGGCATCAGCACCAAATCTATTATCGATTTGCCGTTTACCTTCACATATCCCGCATCTTTTCTGAGGCGTGTACCCTTGCAGTCGGGGCAGATGGTTTTGCCTCTGTAGCGCGACATCATCACCCTATACTGTATCTTGTACGACTGACTTTCTATCCATTCAAAAAAGCCATATATACCCGGAAAATTGACGTCGCCGTTCCATAATTTATCCAATTGCTCGTCGGTAAGCTCGCAATAAGGACGATGTATGGGAAAGTCCATCTTGGAGGCCACCCTTATCAGTTTGCTTTTCCATTCGCCCATTTTGTCGCCGCGCCAACACACCACTGCATCTTCGTATATCGACAGTTTTTTGTTGGGAACCACTATATCCTTGTCTATCCCCACCACATTGCCATAACCTTGACATTTCGAGCATGCTCCGTATGGGTTGTTGAAACTAAAAAAGTTGGGGTTCGGTTTTTCGAATGTCATACCATCGGCTTCAAAGCGATTCGAAAACTGATGGCGTTGCACTGCTTGGTCGTGTGTGTGCACTTCCACTATACAACTGCCGTTACCTTCAAAAAAGGCCGTTTGCACCGAATCGGACAGTCGCATGATTTGTTCCTCGTCGGAATGGCGTATGGTCATCCTATCCACTATAAGCAGTATATCGGCATCCGATTGGCCGTCGGTCCAATTGTCGAGCACATCTTCTATGCGTGCCACCTCGCCATCAACATACACCCTTACAAAGCCCTCTTGCAACAGTGTTTTGAGGTATTCTTTGGCGTTGTCCTTCTTGGTAGCCAATGGTGCCAAAAACATTATCTTCGTGCCGTCGGCGAGCGACGATACAAAATCCACCACATCATGCACCGAATGACGTTTCACTTCGGCGCCCGATATGG
>RHMF01000380.1_pt1 | contig 18760 bp, 10 predicted proteins | sample 5365151 | NCBI WGS metagenome assembly RHMF01 (sample SAMN10266501, study PRJNA497801) | feces metagenome | isolation source: feces | host: Bos taurus | place: China: Prairie of Fairy Mountain | collected 2017-08-14 | reverse complement strand
CAGGCGCTCGAAGCCGAGACCGAAGCCCGAGTGGGGACATGTACCATACTTGCGGGTATCGAGATACCACCACATATCCTTCATAGGAATGCCCAGTTCCTCTACGCGAGCGAGCAACTTATCGTAGTCGGCCTCACGCTCTGAACCGCCAATAATTTCGCCAATCTTGGGGAAGAGCACGTCCATGGCACGTACGGTCTTGCCATCTTCGTTCTGCTTCATGTAGAAGGCCTTGATTTCCTTGGGGTAGTCGGTGAGGATAACGGGACGCTTGAAGTGCTCCTCTACGAGGTAACGCTCGTGCTCTGATGCGAGGTCGGCACCCCAGAAGATGGGGAACTCAAACTTATGACCGTTGGCCACAGCTGCCTCGAGAATCTCAATACCCTGGGTGTAGGGGAGGCGTACGAAGTCCTCCTTGATAACACCTTCAAGGCGAGCGATGAGCTCCTTGTCGAACATGTCGTTGAGGAACTTCACATCGTCGTAGCAGTGCTCGAGTGCCCAACGTACGCAGTGCTTGATGAAGTCCTCGGCGAGCTGCATGTTGTCGAAGATATCATTGAAGGCAACCTCGGGCTCGATCATCCAGAACTCGGCGAGGTGACGCGGAGTGTTGGAGTTCTCGGCACGGAAGGTAGGACCGAAGGTGTAGATGGCACCCAAAGCGGTGGCTGCGAGCTCACCCTCGAGCTGGCCCGATACGGTGAGCGAAGCCTGCTTGCCGAAGAAGTCGTTGTCGTAGTTGATGCTGCCGTTCTCGTCCTTCTTCAGGTCGTAGAGGTTCATGGTGGTTACCTGGAACATCTGACCGGCACCCTCACAGTCCGAAGCGGTGATGATGGGGGTGTGGAAGTAGAAGAAGCCACGCTCGTGGAAGAACTGGTGGATGGCAATGGCCATATTGTGACGGATGCGGTATACGGCACCGAAGGTGTTGGTGCGGGGACGCAGGTGGGCAATCTCGCGGAGGAACTCCATGGAGTGGCCCTTCTTCTGCAAGGGATAGGTATTGTCGCACTCGCCCAATACCTCAATCTCACGTGCCTGAATCTCGGCTGCTTGACCTGCACCTACCGACTGTACCAGCTCACCATTGATGCTGAGGCAAGCACCGGTAGTGATTTTCTTGAGCATCTCCTCGTCGAAGTTGGCGAGGTCCACTACAATCTGTATGTTCTTGATGGTAGAACCGTCATTCAGTGCAATGAAGTTTACCTGCTTGCTACCACGACGGGTACGTACCCATCCTTTGACGTTGACCATGGCACCGAAGTCGGTACGTTGCAGAAGGTCAACAATACGTGTTCTGATGATTGTGTCCATTTCTTGATTTTTTAATTGTCAATTGTCAATTATCCATTGTCAATTACTCATACGCTCCCATGCGCAGCATGTTGACCTCCTTCTCGGTGAGGAAGCGCCAGTCGCCACGGCGAACGTTCTTCTTGGTGAGTCCGGCAAACTGTACGCGGTCGAGGCGGAGCACACGGTATCCGAGGTGCTCGAACATACGACGTACGATACGGTTGCGGCCGCTGTGAATCTCCACGCCTACGAGCGTCTTGTCTGTCTCGTGGGTGTAGCTCACCTCATCGGCATGAATCTCGCCGTCCTCAAGCTGTATGCCAGTAGCCAACTGCTCCATATCGGCAGCAGTGAGGTTCTTGTCGAGACGCACGTGGTAAATTTTCTTCTTGAGGAAGCGGGGATGTGTCAGCTTTGAGGCCAACTCGCCATCGTTAGTGAGCAGAAGCACACCCGTGGTATTGCGGTCGAGACGACCTACGGGATAGATACGCTCCTTGCAAGCGCCCTTCACGAGGTCCATCACGGTCTTGCGGTCCTGAGGATCCTCTACGGTGGTCACATAATCCTTCGGCTTGTTGAGCAGGATATAAATCTTGCGCTCGATGCTGATGGTCTGGTCGTGGAAACGCACCTCATCGCCACGCTTCACCTTGGTGCCGAGCTCGGTCACAATCTGCCCGTTGACAGTCACTACACCGGCAGTGATGAAATCATCGGCCTCGCGACGTGAGCATACACCGGCATTGGCAAGGTATTTGTTCAAGCGGATAGGCTCGTTGGGGTCACGCAACTCCTCGCGATACTGTATCTGCTTTTTCTTACTGTATTTCTTGTCGCCGAAAGCGCCTTTCTGCTGCTTGCCGCCAAAGGCAGGACGCTGGCCATAGCCACCTGCGGCTCCACCCTCGCGGTTGAAGCGGGGACGCTGACTATAGCCTTCACCACCGTCACGCTTGTAGCTCGGGCGGAAAGTGTTCTCGGCATCGGAGTTCCACGCATTGCCTGGTTCGGGACGATCATAGGAGGGACGGCTATAGGGCTTGCCTGCAGGGCGATAGCCATTGCCTTCTCCATCATTGAAGCGACGACGGCTGTAGTCGCTATTATAGCTGCTGCTACGGCTATAGGTGCGCTCACCATTATAAGAACGCTCAGAGTTGTATGAACGTTCACCATTGTACTGGCGCTCGCCATCAAAGCTGCGCTCACGGTTAAAGCGGGGGCGATTGCCCTCAAAGTTAGGGTTATAAGAACTGCGCTGTGGGCGCTCTACCTTGGCATAACGAGGTGCTCCTTCCTCACGATTGAAGCGAGGACGCTGCGGACGTGTGGTGCCATCGGCGTTTCTCACGAAACGTTGTCTGGGCGCACGGTCACCTTCGCCATTCCAACTACTACTGCGGCTGTAGGGCTTACGCTCGCCGCCATTCTCTGATTCGAATCCCTCGAATCGGTTTACATTGTCTGTACTCATTACTGTTAGGTTAGTTTTATTGTTTCCAGCCTCACGGCCTTAAAAGATGCAATCTTTAATTCTGAATTGTGAATTATGAATTCTTAAACAAAGTGTCTAAAACTTAGTTCTCAATTTGTCTGAAAATTCATAATTCATAATTCAGAATTCAAAATTCAGAATTTCCCTTACACTCCCGTGTAGTTCCAGGGAGCAATTTCCTTGAGCTCGGCCTTCACGGCATCGCTCACGTCGAGACCATCGATAAACTCCTGCATCGACTCGCCTGTCACCGTCGTATTGGTACGGGTGAGTGCTTTCAATGCCTCGTAGGGATTGGGATAACCCTCACGACGAAGGATGGTCTGTATAGCTTCTGCTGCTACGTTCCAGCTGTTGTCGAGGTCACGACGGATAGCCGCCTCGTTGAGGAGCAGCTTGCCGAGGCCCTTGAGCGAGCTCTGGATAGCGATGGCGATATGACCGAAGGGCACACCCACATTGCGGAGCACGGTAGAGTCGGTAAGGTCGCGCTGCAGGCGGCTGATGGGTAGCTTGCTTGCCAAGTGCTCGAGGATGGCATTGGCAATACCGAGGTTACCCTCAGCATTCTCGAAGTCGATGGGGTTCACCTTGTGGGGCATAGCGCTTGAGCCTACCTCACCGGCCTTGATCTTCTGCTTGAAGTACTCCATGGAGATGTACTGCCAGAAGTCGCGGTTCATATCGATCATGATGGTATTGATGCGCTTGAGGGCATCGAAGATACCGGCCAAGTAGTCATAGTTAGAGATCTGTGTGGTATACTGCTCGCGCTGCAAGCCGAGATACTCGGCCACGAAGCGGTTGCCCACAGCTTTCCAGTCGTGTGTCGGGTAGGCCACGTGGTGAGCGTTGTAGTTACCGGTGGCACCTCCAAACTTGGCTGTGATGGGGCACGCCTTAAGCACGGCCAACTGCTGCTCCAGACGGTAGGCAAACACGCGCACCTCCTTGCCCAAACGGGTGGGCGAAGCGGGCTGACCATGGGTCTTGGCGAGCATGGGGATAGCGTCCCACTCGTCAGCATATGTATTGAGCTGTGCGATGAGCCGCTCAATGAGCGGATAGTATACATCGGCCAACGCCTCCTTTACAGAGAGGGGCACAGAAGTGTTGTTGATGTCCTGTGAGGTAAGGCCGAAGTGTACGAACTCCTTGAAAGGCACGAGAGCAGGTTCCTTGTCGAACTGCTCCTTGATGAAGTATTCCACAGCCTTCACGTCGTGGTTGGTAACACTCTCAATCTCCTTCACGCGAGCAGCATCGGCCTCACTGAACTGCTGATAGATACCACGCAGGTAGGGGAACAATGCCTTATCTACACCCTGCAACTGAGGTAGGGGAAGCTCGCAAAGCATAATGAAATATTCGATTTCTACACGTACGCGATAACGGATGAGTGCGTACTCGGAAAAATACTCGGCCAACTGAGCGGTCTTGCCGCGATAGCGGCCATCAATGGGCGAAACTGCTGTAAGAATGTCCAAATTCATATTCTAAATGATAATTATTTCGTGTCTTTCCTATACCCAAAACAAGCCTTGCATCCCTGCATGCCAGTTTGAGTCTGCAAAGTTACGCTTTTTTATTCATATAACGCGCGCGAAAGAGGGAAAGTTTGCTCGTCTGAGGTAAAATTACCACCAAGAGAGCACGTATAGGTAGATAACCGAGGCAGGAATAGCAAAAAGCATGCTGTCTAACCGGTCAAGGATGCCTCCATGCCCAGGGAGCATGCGACCCGAATCTTTGACATCCAAGCTACGCTTGATCATCGATTCAGTAAGGTCGCCATAAGTACCGGCCACCACGACAACCAAAGCCATGCCTACCCACTGCCACACATTCAGTACAGGGAAGAAATGGGCAACAGCTACTGCACTTGCCATAGCCACTATGGCACCACCTATAGATCCCTCCCAAGACTTCTTGGGTGATATTCGAGGAAAGAGCTTATGCTTGCCCAACAATGAGCCGCAAAGGTAGGCACCCGTGTCGTTCAACCAAAGGAAGACATACATAGCCAAGGGAAAGACATAGTACTTAATCGAGCAATCATATAAGTAACAGTCAGAGAATGCCAGCAGGTTGATTAGCGAGAGTGGCAACGCTACATACAACTGACTGAGCATGATGGCTCCAAGATTGACAATAGGATTTCCATCATCGTTGTATAACTCCCTGACACAGCAGAAGATAATAAACAGCAGATAAGGGAGAAAAAGCGCCAGCAACGATGCCTCGGTAAGGCAATTGAGCCAAACGGCAAAGAAAAGATAACAGCTGCCTGCCACAATCAGTGGGCGGCCTATCCTTACCCCCCCCTTTTTAATCAACAATCCCAAGAACTCATTTACCGCAAGAGCGGTCAGCAACAGAAACAGCGCAGCCAAACTTATAGGGCTAAGATATGTGCATAGCACTTGCACTGCAACAATAGCTATGCCTGTGAGAGCGCGGATAATAAAGTTCTTCATATCGTCGTGTGCTTTTATGGTTATTGCGGTCGAAACATTTTATTTGTCGTCTTGGTCAAAATCGAAGCCACCAAAGAGATTGTCCTCCTTAGGCTTACGAGCCCGTTCTGTTTTGGGCTTGGCGGGTTTGGCATATTCAGGAGCATCAGAGAGCGAAGGCACCTCGTTGCCCTCAGATTGCTCAAGCGGTTTCTTGGGCGATTCGGGAGTTTCAGGCACAGATGGTGCAGGAGAGGCCTCAATGGTTTCTTCTGCTTTCTTCTTCTTAGCAGGCTTATGTTCCTCCACTTTATCTTTCTCCTCTGCATCCGGCTCTAAAATCTCTTCGCTGCGCGAAGCCCAAGGGCGCTTACCAAAGATACGCTCGGCATCCTCTGCAAAGATCACCTCACGCTCAAGCAGCAATTCGGCCAACTGGCGATGTCCATCACGATACTGGAGGAGCATACGTTTGGCGCGTTCGTACTGCTCGGCAATAAGTGCCTTCACCTCATTGTCTATCAGTTCGGCAGTCTTCTCGCTATAGGGTTTGTGGAACTGCTCCTGTGTGTTGTAATAGCAAAGATTCGGCAACTTGTCGCCCATACCCGCATAGGCTATCATGCCATAAGCCTGCTTGGTGACACGCTCCAAGTCGTTCATAGCGCCTGTAGAGATGCGGCCTGTAAACAATTCCTCGGCAGCACGACCGCCAAGAATGGCACACATTTCATCCAGCATCTGCTCCTTGGTGGTAATCTGACGCTCCTCGGGCAAGTACCAAGCAGCACCAAGAGCACGGCCACGAGGCACGATGGTCACCTTTACCAAGGGGTCTGCATATTGCAGATGCCATGAAAGGGTTGCATGCCCGGCTTCATGGAGAGCGATAGTGCGTTTCTCCTCTGCGGTGAGCACCTTTGTCTTCTTTTCCAGACCACCGATGATACGGTCTACGGCAGCGAGGAAGTCGTCCTTACCCACCGTCTTCTTGCCATGGCGGGCAGCTATCAGTGCAGCCTCGTTGCAGACATTGGCAATGTCGGCACCCGAGAATCCTGGAGTCTGTCGGGCAAGGAGATCCACATCAAGCGATTTGTCAAGCTTCAGCGGACGCAGATGCACGCCGAACACCTCCTTGCGCTCATTGAGGTCGGGCAGGTCAACATGTATCTGGCGGTCGAAACGTCCGGCACGCAACAAAGCCTTATCAAGAATATCTACGCGGTTTGTAGCAGCCAAAATGATGACACCGCTATTGGTACCGAAACCATCCATCTCGGTAAGGAGCTGGTTGAGGGTATTCTCGCGCTCATCGTTGCCACCCATTGCAGGATTCTTTCCACGGGCACGACCAACCGCGTCAATCTCATCTATGAAAATGATGCAAGGTGCCTTCTCCTTTGCTTGACGGAAAAGATCGCGTACACGCGAAGCACCTACTCCGACAAACATCTCCACAAAATCGGAGCCTGAGAGTGAGAAGAAAGGCACGTCGGCTTCTCCTGCTACAGCCTTGGCCAGCAGGGTCTTACCCGTACCCGGAGGTCCTACAAGCAGTGCACCCTTGGGAATCTTACCACCCAATTCGGTATATTTCTCTGGTTTCTTGAGGAACTCGACAATCTCCTGCACCTCCTGTTTGGCCTCTGCCTGGCCAGCCACATCCTTGAAGGTGATGCGATTGGCACCACCCTTTTCAAAAAGCTGCGCCTTCGACTTACCTACACTGAACACCCCACCAGGGCCTCCAGCTCCTCCACCACTCATGCGGCGCATGATGAATATCCATACACCTATCAGCAGGACAAAGGGGAAGAGGTTCCAAAACAGGTTGCTCAAAGTGTTGTCTTTTTTCTTATAATCCAATTTACCCTCGAACGCACCAGCCTTTCCCTGTTCATCAAGGAACCTGTCGAGCGATTCAATGGACCCCACCTCTACCGTCATCACTACAGGCATGCCACTTTGCGCCATAGACTCGCCAAAGATACGCGCCACCGAATCAGGAATGATGGTCAGTTCCACTTTATTATCATCGTATGCGACAACTTTCTCCACATAACCGTTGCTCACATACTCCTTAAACTCCGAGTAGGAAATCTTGCGTGTCGCGCCCTCCTCGGATGGGTTCTTCATCAACAAGAACATCAACACCATGAAAATAATGGCATACACCCACGAAAGACTAAATTTCGGTGTCTTCCTTGGGGGCTGGTTCGAATTATTAGGTCGTTGCGGTTGATTACTCATACTTATTAGTCAAGGTTAGGAATCATGTTCAAGCGGGCATCTGCCCACAAATTTTCAAGGTTATAGAAGGCACGGTCCTCGGGCACAAAGATATGCACCAGCACATCACCGTAATCCATAGCCACCCAACGGGCATTGCGCAACCCCTCTACTGCAGTAGGCTTCGCACTGGCATTGATACGCACATAATCGCTCACAGAATCAGCTATTGCTGCAACTTGTGTGGGGGTATTGCCCTCACATATAACAAAATATTTACAAACCGTGTTGTCCGTATCCGTGAGATCGGCCACAACAATATTTCTACCCTTCTTTTCTTGAATGCCCTCGGCGATTCGCTTAACCAGTTCTTCGGTTTCGTTCATGCTTTTTCTATTCATATACTATATTAACATGCAAAGATAGGTTGTTTTCCCGAAAACAGCCTCTTATAAACAACAAAAAAAACTTTATTTGACCTTTTTTAGGGAAAGAATCAAAAAAAATAAAAAAAAATCTCCAATTATTTTGTGTATTTCCCGAATTGCACTACCTTTGCACCCACAAACCGATTGGGCTATGGTGTAATGGTAACACTGCAGATTCTGGTCCTGCCTTTCCTGGTTCGAGTCCGGGTAGCCCAACGAAGAGAAATCGAGTCGATGCATGCATCGACTCGATTTTTTTGGTTCACGCCACAAAGCCAATGCGGCGATGTAGTGCAAGGTTGCGCGGTTTGTTCTGCAAGGCATATTGCATGGCCGCAGATTCCACATCACACCTTTCGATGGTGCTCAGCAAAGCTCTGTCAACGCCGTCACTATCGGCCTGCATCACACGGCGTGCCATAGCAGGCAGTATGCCCGACTCGACAAACTGCTTTATCCAACGAGCATTGCAAAAATAGCGATCCCGACAAGACAACACCTGCCCGACAATCTCCACCAGCCGTTGGCGAGCATCCTCAGAGAGCACGTAGCCCAATCTCTGCAGCAAATCATCGCCAATCTGCATCAGTTCATCAGCCGTGTAGTCCGGGAAGTTGAACTGATGTGGGAAACGGCCTTTCAACCCTTGGTTCATCTGCATAAGGCGCTGCATTTCATCTTCATATCCGGCCATAATGACAAGCATGTTCGGATTCGGCTCTGCAAGGATTGGCAGCAATGCCTCTATCACGTGATTGCCAAAGTCCTTACGGTCACTTGTAGAGTCACATAGTGCATAGGCTTCATCAATAAAGAGCACATTCCCTCTGGCTTTTTCAAGAACTTCCAGCATTTTCTCCTCAGTGTGGCCAATATATGGTCCTACCAGTGTCGTTCGGTCCATGCAGACAACCTGACCTTTCGAAAGCAGCCCCATTGAACGGTATATCTGCCCAATCAACTTGGCCACCGTTGTCTTTCCCGTTCCTGGATTTCCAGTAAACAGCATATGGTGCGAACCGCAGATATCGGCAGGGAGGCCCAGCGCACGACGCCGTTCATTGAAACGGATCTGCAGGAAAGTATTGGCCAAGCGCTCTTTCAGTTCAGCAAGTCCCACCATCCTGTTCAGTTCCTCCATACTTTCCTCAAAGCCAGGTTCCTTGCTGGTGTTCTTTACAGAAACAGGCTTACATACACATTCAGCAAGGGCAATGTCCTCGGCAAGGATTGTACTGAACTGATCATCCTTCAAGTCATCCTGATTCTTGACATATTCACATATCCGCTGACGCAGTCTTGCCAGCAGGTGCCTGTTTATAAAATCAAGACGTTGCTCCCGTCCCCACTGACACACAGTTTCATAGTTGGCAATGACCTGCTCGGCCAGTGCATTCTCCGCCTCAGGGGTAAGACTGAGATAGGAAGCCTTCACGTCATCGTAGATAAGGCCCACTGTTTCAGCCACCGACGGCCAAGTCTGTTCGAAGTGCGGTGCGTCGGCCAAGGCCTCATCAATCAGTCGGGATTGCGCACGCAACTGGCGCAGCGTCTCAGCATCAGCAATGAAGATAAGGCTGCGCACTACGCTTTGGTCAGCAATGGCCTCTTCCAGAAGCTGCACTTTGTCTGCCGCATCAGGACTTACAAGTTTGCCAGCCTCACACAGCACCAGCGTTTTTTCTTCACAGTCATCGATAGCCTCACGCAAGGACTCCACGTGTTCTCGGCAGTCGACCGTTTCAACTCCCTCCATACCGAAACCCAAGAAATCTGGCAGTATCTGCGCCAAGTCTTCGGCATTGCATGAAGTGGGCGCATTGACACTGGCATAGCAGTTGGCCTGCAGCATTTCAAAGCCCTTCGCCCTGCACAGACTGTTAAAGCTCTTCTTGCTACATGCCCTGATGAGTTGGGGCCTCACACTCTTCACCCCTCTACATTTCTCTACCGACTGCCATCTATCCTGTTCGTCGCGCTCCACATGCTTCACCAGTAGATATTCCGTATCTGTCGCGGCCAAAGAGCGGATCTCGCAATTCGTAACAGTCTCTCCTTCAAAATGGAATGTGACAAGTGCATAGGGTTCACGGTTGTGCGACAGCACCACAAAATAGTCACCGGGCATCCAAATGCATTTGCTACGCAGCGTGATGCCTATCGTATCGCCCGCATTTCGCCCCTTGGGATGATAGCAGTCACTCTTTGCCATCAATGCCCAATCGTCAGAGTAGCACGATGCACTCAGCTCCCCTTTCGAATTCAAGTTGCTGCCCAACACGAGCCTCAAATGCAACGCACCGGAAGTATACCTGCCAGCACGCACCGCATCGGCTTTTCGGCGCACTTCAGCCGAGCGCATTACAGGATGAGACTCCGCCCTCCCTGTCGGGAGCACATCAAACATACAATAGAAGCGCTCTCCGCCAGCGCCAACAAGTTTCGAATCACATTCGCTCGACACATTGCCCCCCAAGAGGATATATCGGCCTACAGTCAACGGAGCGAAGCTTTTCTTTGGATAAACTCTGGTACCGGACAACTTCTCTATCTCTTCTTCGTAGATGGCTATAGGGTCGCTTTCTCCCTCCCGGTAGAGAGCAAAATTCACCGTAGGAGACATAAACGACGCTTCTTGATTACTTGAGACAAAAAGCGACAGTTCATTATTTTCCTGTTCTGTCTCAGGTATAACAAAGCGGGGGATTCCCGCAGCTGCATTGATGTTTCTACCGTAGAGTTTCAGGTATAGTTTTGACAACACGAACACGTGTGGCCAGGTTTCACATTGAGGTATATTATAGGTTCTGCCGCAGATAGTCACCTGCTCGGCATTAATATCAAAAGTTATATTGTTTGTATGCATAAGAATAATGAATTTAGTGATTTAACAATTAGTAGATACACACACTACATATGCTCGGCTTCCATTAGCCACAGCAATAATTGAGAGACGCAGGCCCTCCTGCATCCCCTACCGACCCCATACTTCTGGCACACCGAGCCACGAAGCCGTCGGAGGGTGTCCAACCGCTCAAAGAACGAAACTAACGACAATGCATACACGACGACTTACGTCACCGTGAAGCACGTTCCGATAGTTTCCTTTGAGTGTTGAAAATGTAAATCTTGATTCATTATTCGATACAGCTTTCGCTTTCGGCTGCAAATATAGAGCACAAAAAGGAATCCGCCAAATAATCTGCAGAAAAAGTTACGTACAACAAACCAAGCGCCTTCGTTGTTATACTCCACGTCCCCCGATGGGTTAAAAAGTGTAACGATATACTATAATATATAAGAATGAATCTCTTACGTAAACGTATGGCTCGCTACGACCAGCCTCAACAGATTAAGGCAAAAGGCGTATACCCCTATTTCCGCTGTATAGAGAGCGAGCAGGACACCGAAGTGATTATGAATGGCCGTCGCGTATTGATGTTCGGCTCCAACTCCTACCTCGGACTCACCAATCACCCCCGAGTGATAGCAGCCGCTATTGAGGCCACCCGACGATATGGCACAGGGTGTGCCGGTTCGCGCTTTCTTAACGGCACCATCGACCTACACCTGCAGCTCGAGCACGAACTGGCCCAATGGGTAGGAAAAGAAGATGCCATGGTATACTCCACCGGTTTTCAGGTAAATCTCGGAGTGGTATCCTGCGTGACAGGCAAGGACGACTATGTCATCTGCGACGAGCTGGACCACGCATCCATCGTGGAGGGACGGCGCCTCTCCTTCTCCACCCCACGCAAATATCACCATGGAGATATGGTCTCGCTCGAGCGTGAGCTCGCGCGATGCCGCCCCGACGCCATCAAACTCATCGTTACCGACGGCGTGTTCTCTATGGAGGGCGACATAGCCCCTATGTCAGAGATTGTGCGCTTGGCGCATAAGTACAACGCCAACATCATGGTCGATGAGGCACACGGCTTCGGTGTCTTAGGCCCTGGAGGGCGTGGCACCTGCCATCACTTCGGCGTGGCTGGCGATGTAGACCTTCTGATGGGCACCTTCAGCAAATCGTTTGCCTCCATCGGCGGTTTCATTGCCTCCGACCGCGACACCATCAACTACCTGCGCCACAACTCGCGTTCCTACATCTTCAGCGCTTCGCTTACTCCTGCCGCCACAGCCGCAGCCTTGGAGTCGCTTCACATCATGCAAGAGGAGCCCGAACGCATCGAACACCTTTGGGACGTTACTCGCTACGCCCTCAGCGGCTTTCGCGCTTTGGGATTTGAGATTGGCGCCACAGAAACTCCCATCATACCGCTCTACGTCCGCGATATGGAGAAAACCTTCCTCGTCACCCGCATGCTCTTCGACGAAGGCATCTTCGTCAACCCTGTGGTGCCACCCGCTTGCGCACCCAACGACACGCTCATCCGCTTCTCCCTGATGGCTACCCACACTAAGAGACAGGTCGACTATGCGTTAAACAAGATGCAAAAATGTTTCAAAGCACTTGAAATTTTTGGATGATTGCGCTATTATGATTATCTTTGTCCGATTTTAGACAAATTATAATCATTAATTAATAACGCAATTATGTTTGAAGGACATCCAAAAGGTTTATGGGCGCTTGCCCTTGCCAACACAGGTGAACGCTTCGGCTACTACACCATGTTGGCTGTGTTCCTGTTCTTTTTGCAGGACAATTTCGGTTTCTCAATGGGAACATCCAGTTCTATCCAGGCCACATTCCTTGGTATAGTTTATTTCGTTCCTCTCTTTGGCGGTATGTTGGCCGACAAGTTCGGCTTCGGCAAGATGGTGACAAGCGGTATCGTCATCATGTTCCTCGGCTACCTGCTGCTCGCTTTGCCCCTTGGCACAGGTGCTATGGCACTCGGTGTTATGGCATTGGCACTGCTCTTCATCTGTATCGGTACCGGTCTCTTTAAGGGCAACCTGCAGGTGCTTGTAGGTAACCTCTACGACGACCCCAAGTATTCGGCCAAGCGTGACGAAGGTTTCAGCATCTTCTACATGGCCATCAACCTTGGTTCAATGTTTGCAGCCGCTGTAGCCCTTTCTATCATGGCTTGGGCACAAGAGTCTCTCGGCATCAGCAAGGCCGATTCGTATCACTATGCCTTTGCTGTAGCTTGCATCTCACTGATACTTTCTATCATCATCTACTACGCATTCCGCAAGACATTTGCTCATGCTGACCGTGCCAAGGTGCCCGCCAATGGCGCTGCTGAGGTGGTAGAGGAGGAGTTGACCCCTGCTCAAACCAAGGAGCGCATCATCTGCCTCTGCCTCGTGTTTGCCGTAGTTATCTTCTTCTGGATGGCCTTCCACCAGAACGGTATCACCATGAACCAGTTTGCCCGCGAGTATACAGCTACCTCTGAGTCAGGCTTCATGAGCCTCTTCCTCAGCAGTTCGTTGAGCTTCACCGAAGTACGTAGCTTCTGGAACCTCCTGCTGTGCGTAATCGCTGTTTATGGCATATTGAATATTTTCCAATCTAAGACCATCAAGGGCAAGACTATTGCCGCTGTCATTGCTATTGCTGCAGTTGGTGTTGTTGTAACCAGAGCCATGAATGTTACTGGCTCAGTAGCTGTTGAAGCTCCCATCTTCCAGCAGTTCAACCCCTGCTTCGTTGTAGCGCTGACTCCCATCATCGGCATCATCTTTGGCGCGTTGGCCAAGAAGGGCAAGGAACCCTCTTCACCCATGAAGATAGGTCTCGGTATGCTTGTGGCTGCATGCGCGTTCGTTATCCTCTTGGTAGCTTCATGGTCGCTCCCCGCAGCAGAGGAGCAGGCAGCTGCAGTAGCAGCAGGTACAGCAACCCTGGTATCGCCCAACTGGCTCATCGGCACCTACTTCGTGCTTACCATTGCTGAGCTCTTGCTCTCGCCCATTGGTATCTCATTCGTATCTAAGGTAGCACCTCCCAAGTACAAGGGTATGATGATGGGTGGCTGGTTTGTAGCCACTGCTATCGGCAACTTCCTCATCATGGTTCCCGGTCTCATGTGGGGCATGGATCTCACGCTCATCTGGGGTGTACTCATCGGCATCTGCCTCCTGTCGGCAGCATTCATCTTCTCTATCCTCAAGCGTCTTGAGGCTGTAGCGAAGTAATCTGAAAGAGATCACAAGAGACAAAAGGAGGGAAGCCAGCTGGCTTCCCTCCTTTGCTTTATCTCCTTACAACCAATACACGGAAAGGCCTTATAGGGTATCGGAAAGATATCGGTAAACATAGCAAACACTATCATTTACAACAACTGGGATGATATACTTTTCAAGCAACTCCTTAGCCTTGTCCACGGTATTGCCTTCGGGCTCACGAGTATAGCTGTCGGTATAGCCGGCCTGCCCTGCAGCAAGTTCCACATTGCTTACTGCAGTCTGCCCCACATAATGTTCCTTACCATGCGCCCAGTTCCACTCAAAATAGCCATACTCCCCAGCCGTACAATCCTTGTCAAAGTAATGCCTCCAGCGAGGCAGGTAGAGGTCCTTCATTAGCCCCTGCCATGAGCGGTACGAATAGTCGTTCAGATTGGTATTGGGCGACGACCAAGTAGACACGACGGTACGCGCATTGTTGTATTCGTACCAGTCGGGAGTAGCGGTCGTAGCGCCCTCCACCTCAGCGGCCGCATCACGCGCCTCCTGTGTCCACTTGCCGAGACGGAAGTTTAGGTTAGTACCCTTGAAGGCATCTACATCCTCAATCAGTGCGAGGAAGGCGTCGCGACGAGCCATGTAGGTGGCATCGGTGGCAAAGCCTTCCCCAGCCGCCTCTTTAGCCCTCTTTATACCCATCAACAGCTCATAAGCATAATCGGCCATCACGGCGCCACCCAGTTCCACGAGGTCGTAGTTATAGTTGCTCTCATACACAGAGCCCTCGGCAAGATTAAGCACATCGTTCAGACTGACCAATTTATAAGTAGCAGCGATGAGCTTTTGGCGGCGAGCCTTGGTATAAGTACTACCGGCATGACCGATGGTTACACCCCATGCACTGGCCGCCTTAGCCTCCAAATTGGGACGTGCAGCCCACACATCCTCTACAGGACCTTGGATACCATCAGCTCCGTAGTTGAGCGGGCCTTGGCGAAGCAGCTCCCACGCCTCCTGTGCAACCTCATTCTCCACTCCATAGCGTGCCGTAGCATAATCTTTAATCCACTCGCCCACATCGGGCTTGGCACCCATCCAAGGCAATTGGAAGAGCAGGTCGTAGGTGACGGGAGTCTGCTCGATAGCTTCGGGAGCAGCACCGATACCCTTGATGCCGGCATACTTGGCCTTATAGGTAAAATAGTTATCTGCCAAGTTATTGAGACGGCCCATCAATCCCGAGCGACCACCGAAGTTGGGAATAGCGCAGAACACGGCATCTTGCGGAGCATAGCCATTGTAGGCATCGAATGCGGGCCTACCATCCGAGAAAAGGTCAAGCACAATGAGACGACCTACAGGCACAGCACCGACAGAACGCCGTTGGTTGCCATCCCACTGCCATTGTTGAATGACCCATTGCGAGCCCTTCTTCGCTGCCTCCATAGCTTCGTAGATAGCATAGTAGGCCTCGGCATACTTACCGCTACTGATGCTCCCCCCCTCATGGAAGGGGTCCATAGAGTAGTACTGGCTCTTGCCCATCACAGCATCAAGGCAAGCATAATAGTCGGCAGCAATCTCGCCAAAACGAGCAGCCGTAGGGTCAATGATGCGGGGGCGCTGGAAGCCTCCTGCCCACCTGCCGCCATTGGCATCGGTAGCGACCCCAGTCTTGGCTGTAAAATTAGTGGGAACCATACCCGAGAAACCAGGCAGCACAGGCTGCATGCCAAGCTCGCGCTGACGGTCTACAATCTTCTTGGCAAGATTGGCCTGACGGGCATACCACGCATCGTCCTGCACGCCACCGGCACCTTCCCATATTCCCCCGTTCAGGGAACCTGCAGTCGTGCCGCCCCACCCTTCGAGGTTATTCATACCCCACCAGGCAATAAAAGCAGGTCCTGCCACGAAAGCCTTAGCCTCCTTGTCGGTGTAGCCATACTTACGGTTGCCGTTACCATCTTCCATGGTGAGGAGCTTACGCCACACCTCTTCGAGGCCTACAATCTGAAGCGGCATATTGATGCCATGCAGAGCCATCCAGTCAATCTCCTGCTGCCAGCGTTTCCAAGTCCACGAGGTCATAGAATACCCGAAGGTGCAGTAATTGAGGAAGTAACGATACTTGGCGTCACAGGTACGAAGTTCTTCGGTCGAGGGCACAGGGAGGCTGGACAGATCAGCATAGGCTTCACCATCTCCCTTCTCATTGAGCACATTCCACGCAATATTGATATGCGCATAATGGTTGAGATACCAACCAAGCCCCGTAGTAATAGCACTGAGGGTGTTGCCTTTAATCACTATCTTCCGTCTCTTAGCACCGATGCTAAACGCCTCCTGCTCAGGGTTCATCAAGGGGTCAAGCACAAACTCAAACCTCTTCGCAGCCTTTTCGCCACCCACACGTTTGAGCAAGTCTACTACCGGCTGAGGATTACGCACACTGGCACAATCCGGCACCTCTGCAGCGGCAACATTCCCAGCCCATCCTTCGGCCATTCCCAACAAAACAAATAAAAACGCTAAAAGAGTTATCTTTTTCATAAGCAGCATATTCAAAGATTGAGTTGCAAATATATAAATTTTAAATTAAAAAAACGGAGAGATGCTATTAGTGTCGTTTTTTTTTTGTATTTTTGTTCCGTTTTAGGCCGTACCTTAACCACAGGCCACTCAAAGACTGAAAATATAGCAAAAACATGGACATAAACGAAGAAATCAAAGCAAACGCAGCGAGCAACTACTCGGCAGAAAACATCCAGGTACTCGAAGGACTTGAAGCCGTACGTAAGCGCCCTGCGATGTACATTGGCGACATCTCGGCGAAGGGTCTGCACCACCTCGTATATGAGGTAGTGGACAACTCTATCGACGAGGCGCTGGCAGGCTATTGCAGCCACATCGAGGTATATATCAACGAGGACAACTCCATCACCGTACAGGACAATGGTCGCGGTATTCCCGTAGACTGGCACGAGAAAGAGCAGCGCTCGGCACTCGAGGTAGTAATGACCGTGCTGCACGCCGGTGGTAAGTTCGACAAAGGCTCATACAAGGTATCAGGCGGTCTGCACGGTGTAGGTGTATCGTGCGTAAACGCCCTGTCAACCCACATGATGACCCAAGTATTCCGCGGTGGCAAAATCTACCAGCAGGAGTACTCTTGCGGTAAGCCCCTCTACGCTGTGAAGACCGTGGGCGATGCCGACCGCACCGGTACACGCCAGCAGTTCTGGCCCGACCGCACCATCTTCACCGCGCACGAGTATAGCTACGACATCCTGGCCAACCGTATGCGCGAGCTGGCATTCCTCAATGCCGGTATCACCATCACCCTCACCGACTTGCGCAAGGACGAAGAGGGCAACATCCGCACCGAGACCTTCCACTCGGAGGAGGGCTTGAAGGAGTTTGTTCGCTACGTAGACTCCTCGCGCGAGCACCTCTTCAACGACATCATCTACCTCAACACCGAGAAGCAGGGCGTGCCCATCGAGGTGGCCATCATGTACAACACTTCGTACTCGGAGAACATACACTCCTACGTCAACAACATCAACACCATAGAGGGCGGTACCCACCTTGCCGGTTTCCGCACCGCGCTGACCCGCACCCTCAAGAAGTATGCCGAAGACACCAAGGCCCTGGAGAAGGCCAAGGTAGAAATTGCCGGCGAGGACTTCCGTGAGGGTCTCACCGCCGTCATCTCCATCAAGGTGGCCGAGCCTCAGTTCGAGGGACAGACCAAGACCAAGCTCGGCAACTCCGAGGTGGCAGGTGCTGTGCAGCAGGCCGTGGGCGAGACACTCGCCAACTACCTTGAGGAGCATCCGAAAGAGGCCAAGATGATTGTAGACAAGGTAGTGCTGGCCGCACAGGCTCGTATCGCAGCCCGCAAGGCCCGCGAGAGCGTACAGCGCAAGAACCCCATGAGCGGTGGCGGTCTGCCCGGTAAGCTGGCCGACTGCTCCGACAAGGATCCCATGAACTGCGAGCTCTTCATCGTCGAGGGAGACTCGGCCGGTGGATCGGCCAAGCAGGGTCGCTCACGACTCACACAGGCTATCCTCCCCATCCGCGGTAAGATCTTCAACGTAGAGCGCGTGATGTGGCACAAGGCCTTCGAGCACGAGGAGGTGAACAACATCATCCAGGCACTCGGCGTACGCTTCGGTCTCAACCCCGAGGACAGCAAGGAGGCCAACTACGACAAGTTGCGCTACTACAAGACCATCATCATGACCGATGCCGACGTCGATGGTTCACACATCGACACCCTCTTGATGACACTCTTCTACCGCTACATGCCCGAACTCATCGAGAACGGACACCTCTTCATCGCTACACCGCCCCTCTACCTCTGCAGCAAGGGTAAGAACAAGCGCTACTGCTACGACGACGCCGACAAGGACCGTTTCATTGCCGAGTTCGGTAACGGTAGCGAGAGCGGCATCACCATCCAGCGCTATAAGGGTCTTGGTGAGATGAACCCCGAGCAGTTGTGGGAGACAACCATGAACCCCGAGACACGCCTCCTCAAGCAGGTGACCATCGAAAATGCGGCCGCAGCCGATTATGTATTCTCTATGCTCATGGGTGAGGATGTAGGCCCACGCCGCGAGTTCATCGAGAAGAACGCTACCTATGCGAATATTGATGCATAAATATATCAAAGAACTATAAAAGAAAGAGGGTGTGTCAAAACGACGCACCCTCTTGTTATATTC
>RHMF01000379.1_pt1 | contig 18766 bp, 10 predicted proteins | sample 5365151 | NCBI WGS metagenome assembly RHMF01 (sample SAMN10266501, study PRJNA497801) | feces metagenome | isolation source: feces | host: Bos taurus | place: China: Prairie of Fairy Mountain | collected 2017-08-14 | reverse complement strand
CCGCCGATTCCGAGTGCTGCATCAAGCGCAATGGAACCGCTCGGGATCACCGATACCTCCCATTTAGGCTGATCTCCCAGCTTCATGATCGTACCTTTGCCATAATCTTTCTCAATCTTGTCAATCGTCGCCTGCAATGCTTTGAGTTTCGCAGCATTGATGCCGGTACCTTCCTGTACTTCTTTAGCCATAAATGTTAAAAATTAAAAAGTTATCCTGCAGGTAGAACTTTTCTTCCTGCGGTAGCAAAAGTAATGAAAAAAGCCGATACTCAATGCATAATTTTTGTGTATTTTTGCAACAGATATTGAAACTGATAATGATGAAGATAAAACTTTTAGGAAAGAATCTTGACGAACTGAAGAAGCTGGTTGCCGAGGAAGGTCTGCCGGGCTTTACGGCCAAGCAGATAGCACAGTGGCTGTATGTGAAGAAGGTGCGGTCCATCGATGAAATGACTAATCTTTCGAAGGCTGCCAGAGCCCGACTTTCGGAGAGATACGAAGTCGGTGTCACTCCATATGCAGGCCTTCAGATATCATCTGACGGAACAAAGAAATATCTTTTCCCTGTCAAGTGCTCCCATAAGCGCGGATTGAATCTGAGAATCGAAGAGGAAGAACTTGAGGAAGGTGCGATTGAAGCTGTAATGATACCAGATGATGATCGTGCGACTCTTTGTGTGTCATCACAGTCCGGATGCCGTATGGGTTGCAAGTTCTGCATGACTGGACGTCAGGGCTTCCATGGACATATGTCAGCAGCCGACATCATATCTCAGTTCATAGCTGTCGATGAGTCAGATAAGCTTACGAATGCGGTGTTCATGGGAATGGGTGAACCGCTTGATAACTATGATAATGTGATGAGGACTATCGAGATCCTTACTGCTGATTGGGGATTCGCATGGAGCCCTAAGAGGATCACTCTTTCTACGATAGGAGTCCTGCCGAACCTCAAGCGTTATCTTGAGGAATGCAAATGCCATCTGGCTGTCAGTCTGCATAATCCTTTCGGACCGGAACGTCTTTCTATGATGCCTGTCCAGGGGGCATGGCCTATAGAGGAAGTGATAGCCCTGATAAAGCAATATGACTTTTCCGGCCAGCGACGTGTAAGCTTCGAATATACGATGTTTGCCGGATTCAATGATACCAAAGCGCATGCTGATGCCCTTATCCGTTTGTTGCGTGGACTGGAATGCCGTATGAATCTGATACGCTTCCATAAGATTCCTGATTTTCCGTATGATACATCGCCGGATGTGATCATGGAGAATTTCAAGACGCGTCTTAACAATTCCGGAATAATGACCACCATCCGTGCGTCCCGAGGCGAGGATATACTTGCCGCCTGCGGAATGCTTGCAGGGCAGCATTCCCAGAAACAGGCTTGATTACCAGTCCTGAAACTTTACCTTGGAAAGACCTCTTGATCGTTTATTTAACAGATGTTTGAATGAAGAGATTTCTTTCATTATTGCTGCTTCTTCTGATTGCGTTTGCCGCCAAAGGCAATCCGTTTACTTATGGGATCAATGAAGCGGAGGATTCTGCGGCTATAGCCCGCATGAGGCTCAAGATGGACGAAATCCGTCAGTACAGGCCTACAGTGGCCCTTGTACTCAGCGGTGGCGGCGCCAAAGGTACAGCTCATGTGGGAGTAATAAGATATCTGGAGGAACTGGGTATTCCTGTGGATATGGTATTGGGTACGAGCATGGGAGGTCTGATTGGTGGCCTTTATGCCTTGGGATATACTGTCGATCAGATGGATACCATCGTGCGCAATATGGATTGGGATTGGGCGTTGAGTGACAGACTTGCCAGAGAGTATATATCTTATTCCGATATGAGATATAAGGAAAAGTATCTCTTGTCTGTCCCTTTCTATTATGAGAAGGATTATTTCAGGATGAAGCTTCAGGATGAGAACCGTTTTGACCATATCCATAAATATGATATGCTTCATATCGGTGCTGATAATGAAGACGGTGCTGATTTTCTTAAAAGGAACATTCTCGGCAGTCTTCCTTCCGGATATATCTATGGACAGAATGTCAGCAATCTGATAAGTTCGCTGACAATAGGTTACCAGGACCCGATGAATTTTCAGGACCTTCCTGTACCGTTCTTCTGCGTGGCATCGGATATGGTGTCCGGAAAGGCGAAGATATGGCATAATGGAAAGATAAATGATGCCTTGCGTTCTACAATGTCAATTCCAGGAGTCTTCGCTCCTGTGAGGATAGATGGTATGGTATTGGTGGACGGAGGTCTTAGAGATAATTATCCGACGGCTCTCGCCCGCGATATGGGTGCGGATATAATCATCGGTGTGGATCTTTCGGATGCACGCCGGTCTTACATGGATGTCAATAATCTGGGAGATATTCTGGGGCAGGGAATAGACATGCTTATGCGTGATTCATATAACAGGAATGTCACGATACCTGATGTCAAGATAAAGCCCGACCTGCATGAGTTCAATATGATGAGTTTCAATTCACGGAGCGTTGATACGATAATGGTCCGTGGATATGAGGCAGCTGCTGCCAATGATTCTTTGCTGCGTGAAGTGGCTGCCAGAACTACGGTAGGCTATTCGGCTCCCAGAAAGAAGGCTGCATATGGCTTTGAGTCAGATTCTCTTGTTATAGCAGAAGTCGAGGTCGTGGGGGTACTCCCTCAGGAGAAGGAACTCCTGAAGGACCGTCTTCATCTGAAGTTCGGACAGAAGATAAGCAAGGAAGACCTGAATGAGATAGTGGCTCAGATATATGGTACGCAGGCTTATGACTTCGTTACATATGAACTTCATGGTGAAAGTGAACCTTTCAAGCTTGTGCTGAATTGCAGAAAGGGACCTGTGCATCAGTTCGGTCTGGGTGTCCGTGCAGATACAGAAGAGATTGTATCAGTATTGCTGAATATCGGCCTTAATGTACATAAGCTGCATGGTCATATGTATGATTTTACAGCAAAGATCAGTGCCAATCCTTATATACAGCTTCATTGGTCATATGACCTTCCGAAGATGCCTACGATAAATGCCATGGCATCAGTACGATGGACTGATATGAATATGCTTGACTTCGGTGACAACCGCTTGAGCCTCAGTTATCTGAGTGCGAAGCAGGAGGTGTGTCTGTCAAATATCAAATGGAAACAGTTTGACATAAAGGGAGGAATACGTAACGAAATCTTCGACATCAGGGATATAAAGTCATCACAGTTCATCGGAGACTATGATTTCAATCAGTTGAACAATGATTTCATGTCGTTGTTCCTTGATGCACGTGCTGATACTTTTGATGACGGCTATTTCCCTGCCAAGGGCTTCAATGCCGGGGTCTCTTATGACTGGACATTTGCCGGATTTCCTCATAAGGTGGATAATTTCCATATAATTCAGATGGACGCAAAGGTTGTGGCCCCTATTACAAGAAAGCTTGCTTTCATTCCGTCTGTGAATTTCCGTTTCCTTTTGGGTAAGGATATTCCTGTAGCTTACTTCAATGCCATATGTGGCTCGTTGCGAGGACGTTTTGTCGATCAGCAGATGCCTTTCCTGGGAGTGACCAACCTTTCTGCCATGGAGAATATCCTCACTATTTACAGGGCTGATCTCAGATATACGGTGGCTAAGAACCATTATGTCACAGCAACGGTGAATTATGCGAGAGACTGTAACATTTTCAGTGAGTATGCATATGGACCAGGATATACCGGAGTAGCATTGGAGTATTCGTTTGATACCATTTTCGGCCCTATAAGTGCTAATGTACATTGGTCTGATCTGACGAAGAAGACAGGCTTCTATCTTAGCGCAGGGTATAATTTTTAGCTGTATGAGTGTTGATATGACAGAGGAGCAGATTAAGGTCACAGATAAGATGAGGGCTTTGTGCTCGCGTAGAGAGTACTGCAGCTCGGATATTTTTGCGAAGGTTGTCAAGGCTTTGGATGGTGATAAGGAGGCTTCGCGAACGGTGGTTGACAGACTGATATCTGAAAAATATATCGATGATTCACGTTATGCTGCGGCTTTCGTGCGTGACAAATCTTCCATATCAGGTTGGGGTGAAACAAAAATCAGGTATATGCTTTCAGCTAAAGGGATTGCAAGAGACGTGATTTCTCAAGCTTTGAATGAGACTGATCCTGATAAGGCTTCATCCCGTCTTGAAAAACTTATGGTGAGAAAGGCTGCGGCTTTAAAAGATGACCCTCAGCGCAGGCTGAAACTTCTCAGATACGGTTTGGGACGAGGATATCTTTATGAAGAGGTGTCTTCTGTCGTTGACAGAATTGAAAAGCAGCAATGGTAAGATAAAAGACTTTGAATTGCCTGTTGCTTCTTTGATTTTTGTGAGATATGTGCCATGTTTTGACCATGTTTGATTAATTTTACAATATCGGACACACAGGTCCTGAAATCAGTAATTTAATCAATCAAATGTTTCATGAAGACTATCAATTATCTGATCGCATGTCTTATGGTAGCTGCAGCTTTTGTTTCATGCAGCAATGAAGAACCGAAGTATTCCAATACCAATGCAATCTGGTTGTGGGGATCTCATATGAAGGAGGCTCCTATTCAGGAATGGGCTGAAAAGGGTTACGGCCATGTTCTTCTCAATGAAGCAGCTTTCAGCAAATGGACTGCTGAGGAAGTATATGCCTTTGTAGAGGACTGCAAGGAAATCGGGATTGTACCTCATGTGTGGTTCCAGTGTTTCTATAAGGACGGGAAATGGGCTTATCCTGTAGATGATGAGAACAAGGTCATCAAGCAGGATTTCTTTGACGATCTGGTAGCGCGTGCATCAGATTATGTAAGCAAAGGTTTTCAGGGCGTACATCTTGACTACATCAGATTCGGAGGAACAGCTCATAAACATGATTATCCTGAAGCAGGACTTCGCGCTACTGATGTCGTGACAGAGTGCTGCCGTCAGCTTAATGTGGCTCTGAAGGCCATCGATCCGAAGGTTATCCTTTCGGCCGCTCTTATGCCGGAAATCGGAAGTGAGCATCTTTACGGACAGAATCCGGCTGCCATGGGCAAATATCTTGACGTGCTTATGCCTATGGTATATCGTTATGGCTATGCCGGCGAAGATAAGAGCCTTGAGTGGGTTTATGAAGTGACTGACTGGTTTGAAGCTAATTCCGATCAGGCTGACGTATGGGTGGGAATCCAGACATATAGTGTGAATCTTGAAGATGGAAGCGTAATTCCTTTGGATAAGGAACAGCTTCTTTCTGATTGTGAGGATCTTAAGAATACAAACGCTACAGGTGTAGTGTTGTTCAGACATGGTCTCGGAGATTTCCCTGATCTTAACGGTTTCTGGAAATAATACTAAAACATCAATATTATGAAGACTATCAGGTATTTTCTTGCTTGCGTTTTTACGCTCGCTTTTTTCGCTTCATGTAACGAAGCGCAGGACGATCGTTATGAGAACCGTAACGCCATTTGGCTTTGGGGTAAGCACATGAAGGAGGCTCCGATTCAGGAATGGGCTGACAAGGGCTACGGACATATCCTTCTGAATGAGGCTGCCTTTGACAAATGGGGAGAAGAAGAAGTGTACGGATTCATCGATGACTGCGAGGAACTCGGAATGACGGTTCATATATGGTTCCAGGCTTTCTATTTTGACGGTAAGTGGGTAAGCCCTATCGACGATGAGAAGAAGGCTATCAAGCAGGATTTCTATGATATGGTCATTGAAAGAGCCATGGGGTATGTAAATAAGGGTGTGAAGGGTATCCACCTTGATTATATCCGTTATGGAGGAACAGCACATAAACATGATTACCCTGAGTGCCGCGCTACTGATTCTATCACAGAGTTCTGCCGTCAGCTCAATGCTGCTGTCAAGGCTGTGAACCCTGAGGTTATCCTTTCTGCTGCCCTTATGCCAGAAATCAACAGTGAGCATTACTATGGCCAGAATCCAGCTGAAATGGGTAAATATATCGATGTTCTTATGCCAATGGTATATCGTTATGGCTATGCCGGCGAGGATAAGAGCCTTGAGTGGGTAAATGAAGTTACAAACTGGTTTGAGGCTAATTCAGATCAGGCTGAAGTTTGGGTAGGAATCCAGACCTACAGTGTGAATCTTGAGAACGGTGAGCCTATATCTCTCGATGCAGAGCAGCTTCTCTCTGATTGCAAGGATATTACAAATACAAATGCCACTGGCGTCGTTCTATTCCGTTACGGTTTAGGTGATTTCCCAGATGTAAATGATCTTTGGAAATAGATTGCATGAAAAAGCTTCTAGTTGTTTTTCTGTACCTCGCTTCGTTTCTGACTCTGTCAGCTCAAAGCAGGTCGGAATCAATTGATAAAGAAATGATTGACGGATTCCGCGCTAGAGCGGGGTCCGTCTTTGATACACGGTTTTTAGAAGATGATATGCTGAGGCTTACCATTGATACCGCTATGGCTGCCAGCATGGATACTTCGTGTACATACCGTGTCATGACCAGAGGTATAACAGATCAGATGAAATCCGGCAGATGCTGGTTCTTCTCGACATTGAACATTCTCAGAGCAGAGATGATCAATAAATACGATCTGGCTGATTTCCAGTTCTCACAGACATACGGACAGTTCTGGGACGTCTTGGAAAAGTCCAACCGCTTTCTTGAGAATGTAATGGAATTCAGAAACAAACCTCTTGATTCCCGGATGAATGAGTGGCTTTTCAAGAAGCCGATAGGAGATGGCGGTCATTTTGCCAATGCCGCCCATATCATATCCAAATACGGTATAGTCCCTCAGGAAGTGATGCCTGAAAGACATTCTTCAACAGAGAATCTCAGACTGATGATTGTCGTGAGAACGATTCTTCGTAAATACGGTCTTAAACTGAGAGATGCGGAAAAGTCAGATCTCCAGTCTATCAAGGAGGAAGCTTTATATAATGTATATAGAGTTCTTGTGCAGAATCTTGGAGAACCTCCGACAGAATTCAGATGGGCCCTTAAAGACCGTAATGGAAAGGTACTTTCCGACAAGACATATACTCCGGCAAGCTTCAGAGATGAGTTTGTCCGTCATGATATGGAGAATGACTATGTCATTTTCATGGACGATCCGACAAAGCCATATTATCGCATGTATGAAGTCGATAATTCCCGTAACTGCTTTGAAATGTCCAACTGGACCTTCCTTAATGTGCCGGCCAATGAATTGGAGGCTATGGGAATCGAGTCTTTGAAAGGGGGAGATATGTTCTATTTCTCGGCCGATACAGATACGGAAGCCATGATGATGGAGGGTATATATGGCAGAGGAATCTATGACCTTGAAGAGGAACTGGGCATCGATATATATATGACTAAAGAAGAGATGGTAAGATCCTGTGAGATCAAGTCTGTTCATGCCATGGCTATGGCGGGAGTCCAGCTTGATGAAGATGGCAAGCCGGTTAAATGGCTCATAGAAAACAGCTTTGGAACGGCACGTGGCTGGGACGGATTTGTCGTCATGCAGGCCGAATGGTTAAGGACGTATATTTTCCGAATGGCGGTTGAAGAAAAATATGTTCCGGACCATCTGAAAAAATATCTCAAGCAGAAACCAAAGAGGCTTAAATCCTGGAATCCTATATATTAAATGAAAAACGCTCTGCATTACAAAATGCAGAGCGTCTTCTTTATAAGCGTGTCTATTACTTGCTAGCCTTGATTGCAGCCTGAGCAGCAGCGAGACGAGCGATAGGAACACGGAATGGAGAGCAAGATACATAGTTGAGACCGATCTTGTAGCAGAACTCAACTGATGCAGGATCACCACCGTGCTCACCGCAGATACCGCACTTGAGGCTTTCGCCTGCAACTGCCTCACGAGACTTGCGTCCCTCAACTACAGCGTGCTCAACGAGCTTACCTACTGACTTCTGGTCGAGAGTCTTGAATGGGTCAGCATCGAGAATCTTGTTGCCGAGGTAGTCGCCCATGAATGTTCCGATATCGTCACGTGAGAATCCGAATGTCATCTGAGTAAGGTCGTTTGTACCGAATGAGAAGAACTCAGCTGTACGAGCCATACGGTCTGCAGTGAGGGCAGCACGTGGGATCTCGATCATAGTACCGAACTTGTACTTGATGTCGAATCCGAACTGCGCCTCAACCTCTGCACGGATCTTCTCGCAGATAGCCTTCTGGAAGCAGAGCTCACGTTCAGAGATGGTTACTGGAACCATGATCTCTGGCATTGGAGTGAAGCCCTCGTTCTTGAGCTCACCGGCTGCTGTGAAGATTGCACGGAACTGAGTCTCGGAAATCATAGGATATGTGATGTGGAGACGTACACCACGGTGACCCATCATTGGGTTGACCTCGTGGAGTGACTCACCACGCTTCTCGATCTCACCTACAGAGATGTGAAGCTCCTCTGCAAGCTCTTCCTTCTTGACCTCAGTCTGTGGAACGAACTCATGGAGAGGTGGGTCGAGGAGACGGAATGTAACAGGCTTGCCGTCCATTACCTTCATTGTGCCCTTTACAGCTGCCTTGATGAATGGCTCGAGCTCTGCGAGAGCAGCCTTACGCTCGCTGTCAGTCTTTGCAAGGATCATCTTACGGAGCTTTGAAAGCGGAGTCTCAGCGTTCTGTCCGTAGAACATGTGCTCGATACGGAAGAGACCGATACCCTCAGCACCGAAGCTGATAGCACGTGCAGCATCCTCTGGAGTATCAGCATTTGTTCTTACGCCCATTGTGCGGAACTTGTCAACGATCTCCATGAACTGTACGAAACGTGGGTTGTCAGATGCGTCCATTGTATCGATAGCTACATCATATACATAACCCTTTGCTCCGTTGAGTGAAAGAACGTCACCCTCGTGGTATTCCTTGTCTGATCCCTTGAACTTGATGACCTTGTTCTCGAGGTCGATGTGCATAGCCTCGCAACCTACGATGCAGCACTTACCCCAGCCACGTGCTACGAGAGCAGCGTGTGAAGTCATACCACCGCGCTGAGTGAGGATACCTGCACAAGCACGCATTCCCTCTACATCCTCAGGAGAAGTCTCCTCACGTACGAGGATAGAAGCTACACCCTTTTCGTTGTATGCCATAGCAGCCTCTGAAGTGAAAGCGATGATACCTACCGCTCCACCTGGAGATGCAGGAAGACCGTTTGCAATTACAGATGCCTTCTTCTCTGAAGCAGGGTCAAGGATAGGGTGGAGGATCTCATCTAGCTGAGCTGGTGCAATACGTGTAACAGCTGTCTTCTCGTCGATCATTCCTTCCTCGAGCATATCCATTGCCATATTGAGGGCTGCAAGACCGGTTCTCTTACCTACGCGGCACTGGAGCATCCAGAGCTTACCGTCCTGGATAGTGAACTCGATGTCCTGCATGTCATGGAAGTGGTTCTCAAGGTGGAGACGGATACCGTCAAGCTCTGCATAAACCTCAGGCATTGCAGTCTCGAGAGACTCGAGGTTCTGGTTGTGCGGGTTCTTTGTAGCTTCGTTAAGAGGGTTTGGTGTACGGATACCGGCTACAACGTCCTCACCCTGAGCGTTGATGAGCCACTCACCGTAGAACTTGTTGTCACCGTTTGCAGGGTTACGTGAGAATGCAACACCTGTTGCTGAAGTAGAACCCATGTTACCGAATACCATTGACTGTACGTTTACAGCTGTACCCCACTCATCTGGAATACCCTCGATACGACGGTATGCGATGGCACGCTTTCCGTTCCATGACTTGAACACGCCACCGATAGATCCCCAGAGCTGAGCCTCTGCTGAATCAGGGAACTCTGTTCCGAGAACTTCCTTCACGCGAACCTTGAATTTGTCGCAAAGGTCCTTGAGCTCGTCAGCTGTGATGTCAGTATCCGAAGCATAGCCCTTGGCAACCTTGAGCTCTTCCATCATTCTGTCAAGCTGCTGGCGGATACCCTGTCCGTCTGCAGGCTCGATACCCTCAGCCTTCTCCATCACAACGTCTGAATACATCATGATGAGACGACGATATGCATCATATACGAAACGTGGATTGTTTGTCTTAGCGATCATGCCAGGGATAGTCTCAGAGCAGAGACCGATGTTGAGGATTGTATCCATCATACCAGGCATAGAGCTTCTAGCACCAGAACGGCAGCTTACGAGGAGAGGGTTCTCCTTGTCGCCGAACTTCATGCCCATTATCTCTTCTGTCTTCTTGAGTGCTTCAGCTACTTCTGCTTTGAGGGCATCGTTATATCCACCGCCAAGCTCATAGTACTCAGTACAGCACTCGGTTGTGATGGTGAAACCTGCAGGCACAGGAATGTTGAGAGTACACATCTCAGCGAGGTTCGCACCCTTACCGCCAAGAAGCTCTCGCATCGTGCCATTACCCTCGGCAGTTTTGCCGCCAAAGCAATAGACTCTTTTCTTGTTAGTTTCCATAAAATCGTAAGTATTTGATTGATAATAAATAATATCGTGTAAATGCAAATGTCGGACTTTTCCCTGTTTGAAACAGCAAAAATCCGGCGCGAATTTAATCATTTTTCCTGAAAAACAAGCAAGGTTTCCTGGTGAAAATCAGTCTTCACCCTCGCTTGCCTGTTCCAGCAATGATGCTAAAATGCTTGCAACACCGGTTCTTGAAGATTTGGCAAAACCTATACCACGTCTGGAAACATCCGGATGGCCTATCGGATAATATGCTACATCCTGAAGCAGAAGCTGAGAATCCAGATAATCGTAATCGTTGTCTCCTATCTGCAGAAGTACACCGGGGGTTTCACTGAACAGTACTTTTACCGAATCGGTTTCCTGATATGATGACATAAGTCTGCTTATGTCGAGGTCCATTCCACATTCTCTGCACATTCTTGCAGCTGCTGTCGCCAGTCCGCCGTCTGCAACCGTTGTTCCCGCCATGACTATGCCGTCTTCAACAAGCTCGCGCACAACTTCATAGCAGTCAATGAAATAGTCGGGATCCTTGATGCCGGGACCGATGCCGCCGTTGCGTCCTTTTGTCTGGGCCAGCAGTGATCCTCCTATCTTGAATGTGCATGTGTCGAAAGGAATATATATGATCCAGCTGTCTTTGTCTGCAATCATGTGCTCCGGACATTTTCTGTCTTCGGAGATCCATGGATGGCGGCTTTCGTATGGCGATGACTTGAAATGTACCTCTTCGCTGGAATTTTCTGTTTCAGATATGTCCTTGTCAGGCAGCCAGGCACAGAATCTTGCTATGCTTTCTTCATCGCTCTCTTCAAAGTCATATCCTTCCAGTCTGACTCCCAGATCGAACAGATATGAGCCTGCAGCTTCAGCTGATATGTAAAAAGCAGCCATGTTGCCGATAGGACGTGTATTCCAGTACCATTCAGCCCATACGCTTAAATCACCAAGGCGGAAATGTCCGTCATTCCATATCCTTTCCGTCAGAGCATGAGCAATTCTTTGCCTTGTGAACGAATCCGGATAAAGCATCCTGAAAGTGCGCTCCTGCATGGAAGCGTCAAGACATTCGGCAAGATATTCTTCTTTTTGCGAATCATCGTATGTGAAGGTGGTGACAGGCGGTTCGGTAGATTCATCTACTATATCATCATACCCTGTCATGACTTCCGGTACGGATTCCATGCATTCACCAAGCAGTTCAGCAGGAGTAGCATCCTGTCTGACACCGTCGATGATGTATTGTGAGAATAATGCTGATTCTTTTTCGGTCATATTCAGTACACATTGGGGATAAAGTCTGTAAAAATAATTAAATTTGTCATCAGCAACAATTTTTTTTGACCATGTGTAGAAATTTTTCTGAACAGGAATATGAGAGAATGTTAGATAAGCTATTTGTGAGATTCCCGTCCTTTCAAAAAGTAGGTGCCGGTGCGTATAAGCCGGGCATCGGCAATATGGAATTCTTCGATCAGATGGCCGGACATCCTCACAGGCAATATAAGATAATCCATGTGGCGGGTACTAACGGCAAGGGCTCCGTTTCGAATATGCTGGCTTCTGCCCTTGCATCACAGGGGTTGAATGTCGGCCTCTATACTTCTCCTCATATCCTTGACTTCAGGGAACGTATCAGGATTGTATCCAGCCATTCTGATCCTGCCTGTCATCCTGAGCTGAGAGAAGGATCTCTAAGCACGCTTATATCAAAGGAATATGTATGGTCGTTCGTCGATCGTTGGCAGGAGACATTCGACCATCTTGATATGTCGTTCTTTGAAATAACAACTGCCATGGCGCTCAGCTGGTTCGCTGATATGAAGGTTGATGTGGTCGTTCTTGAGACCGGACTAGGCGGCCGTCTCGACAGCACGAACATAGTCACCCCGGTACTCAGTGTCATAACTAACATTGGTCTTGATCATTGTGATATGTTGGGGGAGACCCTGTCTGAAATCGCATTTGAAAAAGCCGGTATAATCAAGCCAAAGGTGCCTGTGGTGGTCGGTGAAAGTCATCCGGATACTGATCAGGTCTTTGAGCGCAAGGTTTTATATACCAATCTCCCCGAGCCTGATTTCATGGGAAACCGTGCTTCCATCATGTCGCTCCTGACGTTTGCAGACAAGACCAGCCCGACATTATGGGAAGATAGTGATGAGATCCTTGCCGAAATGGATCTTCAGGGGGAATATCAGCGTAAGAACCTCCGGACTGTCCTGGCTGCATTGGATGTCCTCTCATCCGGAAACATGTCAGACGTAACTGGTCCCCGGATGCGTGATGCCATAATCCATACGGCAGAGCGTACCGACTTTCATGGCCGTTGGGAGAAACTGTCCGATGACCCTTATGTGATCTGCGATATCGGACATAATGAACATGGACTCAAGTACAACTTCGCCCAGCTGGAGAAGATGAGGGAAGATGGGAGATGCACTCATATCATAATGGTCTATGGCTCTGTTGCTGATAAGGATGTTGATGCTGTGCTGCATCTGATGCCTTCGGGTGTGACATATGTATTCACACAGGCCCATGGTAAAAGGGCTTTGCCTGCAGAAGAAGTGCGCGACAGGTATATTTCTTATTGTGAGGAGATCGGCCGTCCGACAGATGATGTGCATTGCTCAGGCACGGTCATTGATGCTGTCAATCTTGCATATGGACTCGCAGCTTCGATAAAGGAGTCCGATCCGGATGCCCTGCCCCTCATTTATATAGGTGGCAGCACATATGTCGTATCGGAAGCCGTCGCCATGCTGAAAGGACGATGAAACAGCATATCCCCATTTGACAATTTAATATGAAACGGATTATCATTATTCTGATGACTATGCTTACGACAGCTGTTCTGTCATCATTCATTACAATGGAACGAAGAAAGGAAGACAAATCTCTGGAAACCTTGTGGGCTGAATATAACGAGGCTTTGCAGCAGGACCGTGTCCAGAAGACGGCCGGAATATTGGAAGAAATCAAAGTCAAAGCTCTGGAGGAGAAGGCTGGCTGGGATTATTATCGAGCATGTCGTGATTATGTCAATGTCAGGTCGCGTCGGGACTGGAAGCAGAGAGATACTCTGCAGAAGCAGATGAGAAGCGAGATTCTGGCATATAATGAGCCGTTGCTGATTTATCTTATGGACCGGGAAACTGCTGGCCCTGAGGAACTTCTGGAGTCTGTGGCGAATATGAAGGACCGGCTCGCCGGAAGACGCAATGGGGAAGTCTATGATGCACGTGGGACCATCCTTAATCCTGCTGTCGTTCCATTGACGGGTGATGATTATGAATACGTCCTGTGGGATATGTTCAACCGATGCTGCTATGGTTATTGGAACTCCGCTGTAAAAGAGAATGTGTATGTTATGCTGACGGGATTATTGGATAATTCCTCTGTCAAGGCAGGTATTGCAGAGTATTTCTATGTGACGAAGATTGCTCCCGAGGCGGACAGAAGACAGAATCTTGAATCTTTGGCCCGGAAGTACGACGGCCAGGCCTTGGCTCTGCTTCCTGCATACGCTTTGCTGGAAATGGAGTTCAATGAGAACTGTAAGAAAGGCACATCGGATTATTTTCTGGATCTGAAGAAGAGGCTCGAGAGCTATGAGCATGAAAGGAAGTCGTACCGTGGTGGAGTTGAGAGGCTGCTGTTGGGTGATTTTGCCGGATTCAAGGATCTGCTGAATGTCCTGGATACGAAGTCAGCATATGTGACAATCAGGAACGGTGAGGCAAGACTGGACTTGCGTAATCTTGACAAAGTAAGGGTAAGGATAATCCGTAATGATGAGAAGGTTTATGAAACGCTGGTAGAGAATTCTGTCGGAAGCTATTATGCTCTTGATACATTGGCTCTCGATCTTCCGTCACTTGACGATGGCGAGTACAGTATCGGATGCTATGACGGAAAGGAACAGATAGGACATTGTCATTATCCGAAATACACTCTTTCCGTTGCTTCGAGGGTGAATGATGAGGGGGCCGGTGTCTATGTGGCTGATTATCTTTCCGGCAAGCCTCTGGATAAGGTGGACATGGCGCTTTATAAAGGCGACAGGAAGGTCGTGGAGGCCTCTGGAGTCGTTCTGGACGGATTTACACCTCTGCCTCAGGAAATGGCATCACGCCTGACGGAGAATGCGTCGGGGCATTATCTTGTCTGCAGCACTGTCGGGGAGGATGGAACGGTCCGAAGAAGTCAGGATATGTATCTTTCTGCGGAAAGAAGCTTTGATGTCAAGGTGGAGACGGCTGCGCGTGCAGCAGTAATGCTTGACCGTGCGGCATTCAATCCTGGGGACACAGTGAAATACAAGGTGGTACTATATGAGTGTATGCCTGATGGAACTATGAAGGTGATGCCTGCAGGGCAGAAAGTTGTCGTCAGCCTAAGAGATAGGTCGCTTGATGTACTGGCTGCAAAGGAACTTAAGACAAATGAGTTCGGTTCGGTTGCAGGAGAATTTGTGCTGGACGGAATCAGACGCAATGGTTACCATTCCATATCTGTACACTATGAAAATAAACTGTTGAAATTTGCGGAACTGATTATAGACGAATTTGTTCTGCCTACTTTTGATGTTGCATTCGAAAAGTCTGAAAAAGTGTATCTGCCTGGTGATACCATCGAGGTTAAAGGAAAAGTCGCGAGTTATTCGGGACATTCGTTGACCTCAGCGTCTATGGTGGCGAATGTTACTTTGGGAGGAAATCTGATCAAGGAAGAGATCGTGACGATTGATCCGGACGGTTCGTTCAAGATAGAGTTTTCTGATACCTCTGATGAAAATGATGCGTATTCTCCATATGAGGTTGAGGTGAAGGTGACAGACCTTACAGGCGAAACCCTCTCTTTCTCCCATTACCAGTATGTGATGAGACGGCCTTCCATAAGTGTTGGACTGGAGAACGCTGCTGACGGTTCCTTCCGTCTTGCAGGTGATAACCATAGTACCGGCAAGCTCCTGAGCGATGAGGCCGCCCGTATTTCCTTCGGAGTCTCTTATCCGGGAGGAGGCGATGGCCCGTTGTCTTCGATTCCAGTGAAGTATTCTCTTATGAAGGACGGTTCCGCTGTCTTGAATGGAGAAGTCATGTCAGGTGAGACTGCTGACGTTGATTTCAGTGGTCTTGCGTCGGGTCTGTATAAACTTGTGGCAGAGGTTGTTCTTGTCAATGCCCGTGAGGAAAAGATTGAAGGGAAGAAGGAACTTGTGATCGTGAAGGTCAGGGATGACGACAAGAATGTGGACGGAGATTTCGAAAACATTTTCCGTGTGGTGGATGAAAATGCTCCGGAACTTCAGATAGGTGCCGGATGCGGTCCTGTGTGGGCTGTGGTGGAACTTTATGGCGACAAGGGACAGAGGCTGAAATCTGAAATGCTGTATCTCGAAAAGGGAGGGATGGCGACGCTCCGTTATGACTATAAGGCTGAATATCCTGATGCATTGGTGATGAATGTGCTTTATTTCCGTGATTCGGAATGTCATACATATTCTCATACCTGGAAACGTCAGATGAAGGCAGATGTGCTCCCGTTGGAATTTGTCCGTTTCGAAGACCTGTCGGCTCCCGGCGCTTCGTGCTCTGTTCAGCTGAAGACCATGCCTGGTTCGGAGGTGCTGGCTTCCGTGTTTGATGTGTCAACGGAGAAGATATGGAGGAATCGCTGGCCGAAGATTTACGACAGACAGACATATGTGTCTTATGTATGGATGAACGGCATCGCAGGCATGAACGGCGTTGAGCATGCGGAATTGATGGGTAGGGTGTTCGGCAGCTCAGTGCTGGAGGAGAATGTTGTAGTCGGATATGGTTCGAAACGCAGCATGCGTGCTGCACGTACGAAGGCTGATATGAAGGGAACCGTGGATTTTGCTGTAGTGGAAACGGAATCGGAAGATGAAGCCATCCCGTTCCAGATAGTTGAGGATGCGTCCGAGGTGGTCGTAAGGGATGATTTTTCTACATCACTTGCGTTCGAACCGTTCCTGTACCCGTCGGAAGACGGAACGGTGAAGCTGGATTTCACTGCCTCTGACAAGATATCTACATTCGTCGTTTCTGTTTTTGCACATGATAAGTCCATGATTAATAATGTGATACGTCGTGAAATGCTGGTTACATTGCCGGTGAAGGTATCTGTCGTTCAGCCTCAATATCTTTATGAGGGTGACAGATATGTGCTGAAGGCATCTTTGTCTAACAACTCCGATGCGGAGGTCAAGGGTGTGGTCAGATGCTCAGCAGCAGCGATGGAACATGATGTTGATGTGTATGTCCCGGCTGGAGGATCTGTCTCTGTACCATTCGAAATCACGGCTCCGGAAGGTGCTGGAGTTCTTGATATTAAAGTGGTGTTCGAGGGGGATGGTGCATCAGACGGCGTTAAGGTGACTGTTCCTGTCTATCCTGCATCACAGGAACTCGTGGAGACTCATTCTGCTGTGCTGCGTCATGGTATGTCGGAGGATGAACTGATCCGTTCGTTGAGGGAAAAGTTTGTCAATGTGTCTTCGACCGGAGCGGAGTATTCTGCCGTTTCGGTGATGGATATGCTTCGCGATGCCCTTCCTCTTACAGCCGAGGCTAAAGGAAAGGATGTCATATCGCAGTCAGAGGCTGTGTATGTAAATCTTCTTGCTGCCGGGCTTCGTGCCGCAGAAGGTTCTCCTGTGAGGGAATATGTTGATGCCGCGAAGACGGCTACGTCAAAGATTCTGGCATGTGCCAATGATGATGGCGGTTTCGGCTGGTTCGAGGGCATGAAGTCTTCTCCGATAGTTACTGCGGTAGTGTTGGAAAGATTTGCCGGACTGAGGGATAGGAGACTGTTGAATTTGGTCTCTGAAGAGCTTGGAGAGGATGCGCTGGATGCATTTGATGAAGCTGTTGTATCGGCTGTCAGATATATGGATTCGGTATGTTTCGGCGATTCTGACAGGCCTGTGTGGTATGGCTGCATCTCGTTATGGCAGTATCTGAATGTGCGTTCTATGTATGTTGGAGTGCCATTTGATGAGTCGGCTGCCCGCAAGGCTGTAGGAGTCAGGAAATATTATGATTTCATGAAGGCGGTAAAGTCATATCTTGTTCCGAAGAAAGGTGAGCGTTGGTCTGACTGTGCAGTCTTGTCGAAGGTCCGTATGATCCGTGTCATTGATGCCCTTATAGGGTCGGAGCAGGGAATGGCTCTCGCGCAGGCGTGGGGCATTCCTTCAGGCAGGAAGCTTCTGAAGTCTATGAAGACTGAGCTGGAGTCTTTGAAGGAATATGCTGTGGAACATCCTTCGGGAGGCGTCTATTATCCGAATGCCGTGCTTCCTTGGCGAGGCCTTCTTGAAAGCGAGGCCTATGCTCATGCGTTGATATGCGATCTGTTCCGTGATTTGTCTTCGTCTGCGGAAATCGGCGGAGGTCTGGATGCGCTTGCAGATCAGATACGCCTATGGATCATGCTCCAGAAAGAGACCCAGCAATGGAATTCTGATCCGGGCTTTATCGAGGCTCTTGCGTCTGTGTATGATGGTTCGGCTGCGGTCAAGGATACAAAGGTTATTATCCTTTCAAAACGTTACAGCAAGCCGTTCGAAGATATCAAGGCTTCTGGAAACGGTTTCAAGATATCGGTGAAATATTATGTTGAAAAGGCTGCAGAAGGGGAGAAGCTAAGGATGGAACCTGTTTCGGAAGGGGATACGCTTCATGTCGGAGACAAGGTCATTGCGAAATACTCCGTGTGGAGCGAGGAGAACCGCAGCTTTGTGCGTCTCTGCGTGCCTCGTCCTGCGTGTTTACGTCCTGTAAACCAGCTTTCCGGCTGGTGTGGTGGCTGGCTGCGTCCTCTTTCTTACGGGCTTTACAGCATCTCGCCGTATGCATACAGGGAGGTCAAGGCTGACAGGACTCTTTATTGGATCGATGTGTTCCCTGAAGAGAACTCTACCGTAGAGGAAACATTCTTTGTGACCCAGGAAGGAAACTTTACCTCTCCGGTTGCGGAGATCGAATCACTATATGCGCAGCATTACCGGGCCAATGACTCCTTCCATCAATTCCGTTGACCGGAAAAATCCTCTTTAATTGCATTCCGGCCGCTCAATGGGTATGAATTTTATACCGTTGAGCGGCTGGAATAGTTTATGAGGCTTGATTCCCGCTCAATGGAATGCATAAACGAAAAAAAGAGACCGTTTTCACGATCTCTTTTCTGGTGGGAGCAGAGGGAGTCGAACCCCCGACCCTCTGCTTGTAAGGCAGATGCTCTAAACCAACTGAGCTATGCTCCCTTTGGCGGTGCGGA
>RHMF01000378.1_pt1 | contig 18788 bp, 14 predicted proteins | sample 5365151 | NCBI WGS metagenome assembly RHMF01 (sample SAMN10266501, study PRJNA497801) | feces metagenome | isolation source: feces | host: Bos taurus | place: China: Prairie of Fairy Mountain | collected 2017-08-14 | reverse complement strand
CAGTACACAACTCTTACAGAGACTGGGTATTCAGTAAAATGGTGAGAGACTGTTGAATCATTCCCTGAATGTTTCGCTGATGGAGATCAGTCTGATACTAATGTAGTAAAAGTAAAATCATTAGACTCATTAAGAAAATTCTTCGTTAATGATATGGTGACTATCTACGCTACTGATTACAATTCAAACAATCCTCAAGATACTACATGAGATAATGGATATCTTCCAGATGGATTCCAATGGTCTTTGAACCACGAAGGAACAGATGGTAATCAAGATGAAAGCGCTGAATGAAATACTGAATTAACTGCTCAAAAAGGAGACAATTCTCATACACCTGATGATTGTTGTATCTTAGAGCTTAGAGCTAAAATCGTAGCTATAGATCCAATTAATCTAGAGATCACTTTCAATATCCCTGTAACAGTTGCAGATGGTGATAGAATCTTAAGAGACTACCACTTAATCGCTTCTTGTGAAAGATTCGAGACAGGAGCTGCTCTTGAGCCAACTGATTACTTCGAATCATTCTATCAATACTTCGGAGGAACTTTAACATTCACTCAAGAAGAATTGAATAAATGTTATGCTACTCCTAATGGACCACATGATTATGTAAATGCTAAATTCGAAGCATTATACAAATCATTGTTCTTAGATGTAGGTAACGCTTTCTGGAAGGGATTGAACGTTAAAGAAATCCAAGGAGTTCAAGAAGCTCAAACTATGGGTATCCTTCCAGCTATCTATAGAGAAGCAGCTAACGGAAAGAACATAGTTCATGATCTTAGAAAGAAAACTTCTGATATAGCTAAAGTTAGAGCTTTGTTAGACATCTTCGAACAAGCACAGCAATGTATTATCGAAGGTATCGATCAAACTCTTGTAGTTGCAGGTAACAATAAATTCTGGACTGCACTTACAAAATTAAATCCAGCATGGCAATCTTATGCAGCTTGTATGCCTATCTGTGATGAACAGAATGAAGTTAGCTTCAAAGTTAAGAATATTAATACAGTTTACTGAAGAGTAGAGTTCTATACAGACTTCTTCTTACAGTATTACTATCCTAACAAGTCATTCGCTGTTGTAATGCCTAAAGGATTGACTTCAATGTGGATGCCTGAATATGAGAGATTATCTGTATCTAACGGATCAACTATCATGTTCGATAATGTTGTACCAGGATTCAAAGTTGAAGACCTTAACATTCTTAATGTTGGAAAACTTGGATGTCCTACAACAATCCAAATTTCTACAAGATTCGCTCTTATCCACGCTGGAATGAGATCTGGAGCTTGGAGAATTATTGAAGGATTATACTAATATAGCCGTTCATCGTTATAATATGGGAGAAGAGTTCACTTCGTTGAAGTGGACTTTTCTTTTATTGAAAAACTAATTCTAAACATTATAGTTATATTAATATGTATCTTTATTTTCCACGTCGTTGGATGATGGAAACCCTAGATTTAGCTGGAAGATAGTTCTTTAACATTCTATTGCAATCTGTCTGAACTTATGTATATTATATTTGCTAGTGATAATATATAAGAAGTCCAGACAGTAGAACGGAGGATAAGATACTTTGTATATTATCACTAGCACTCCGTTTTACAATCTGGACTTTTTGTATATGAAAACTTACAAGTATAGAATATATCCTACTAAAGTTCAACAAGAGTATTTGTGAAAATGCTTTTGATGTTGTAGGTTTGTATATAACCGATGATTGTGATTAAGTAAAGAAAGGTATCCTTGATACTATGAATTAGCCAATAAGTTAAAACAATTGAAGAAAGATAATGTTTGGCTGAAAGATACTTATTCACAATCATTACAATACTCTTTAAAATGTTTGGATATATCGTTTCAAAACTTCTTCAAGAAGAGATGAAAGTATCCAAGATTTAAAAAGAAATGAAATACAAACTCTATACATTATCCACAGTTCACAAGTATAACAGATAGAGAGATTAAAATACCGAAGATATGATATATTAAATGTAAATTTCATAGACCTTGTTTATGAAAAATAAAGTCTATGACTATTACAAAGACAGCAAGTTGAAAATATTATGTATCTATTCTAACAGATTATTCTGAATGAAAACCAAGTTGAGAATGAAAAGTATGAATAGATATGTGAATAAAAGAATTTGCTATCCTATCTAATTGAATTGTATATCATAATCCGAAGTATCTTAAATGGTCTCAGAAGAAGTTGAAAAGATTACAAAAACAAATGAGTAGGAAAAAGAAATGAAGTTCAAACAGAAACAAATTTAGAATTAAATTAGCAAGACAATATGAGAAAGTTGTTAATCAAAGGTTAGACTTTCATCATAAAGTTAGTAGAGAGATAGCTAATCAATTCTGATTTGTAGCAATGGAGAAATTGAATATCAAGTGAATGATGAAAAATCATAAGCTTGCTAATTCAATATGAGATGTTGGTTGGTATCAATTCAAAACATTGCTTAGTTATAAGACTAAAGTAATTGAGATAGATACATTTGAGCCATCATCCAAAACTTGTTCTTGTTGTTGAAACATAAAAGAAACTCTCTGACTAGATGAGCGTACATATCATTGCGATGTATGTTGACATATAGAAGATAGAGATATAAACGCAGCAAAGAACATATTAGCAATGGCATTAGCTTGAAAATTTTAGTGAACTTGAGCTAATGTAAACTGTAGGGTAGGTACTATCCAAACAGTATAATCAACGCCTATGGAGAGTATAAGCGTTAGCTACTCTATGAAGTAGGAAGCCCACGTCTTTAGGCGGAGTGGGTAGTTCACTTCTTAAATAGATAACAAATGTATACAGTCTCAGAATTTTTACGTGATTTATTCCCGCTAGTAAAACAACAATGATTCACGGCTCAATATGGCGAAGAATGATTCATATGAGCTATTAACGCAGGATTAAATTACATCTATTGCTATAAATCACACCGTCGTAATTGGCAAATAAGAACTGAAGCTATCCGAGCAGACGAGAATGCTAGACTTTATTGAACTACTGCTAGACCAATCGTTGATGTGAATAATTTTTGGTGTGGTAAAAAATTAGAATGTATTGTTAGAAAAGAAAAAGAACGTGAAGCTTGCTGTGGTAATAAATCTACTTACTGTTCAAAATGTATGAAGTGTTGTGAATTAAACAACTGTTGTTGCACTGTCGAAAGAAATCTTGACATGATCCAAGTATCACCATGAGCAGTTCTTACAGATTGAACGTACAAAATCTCATGATGAGAAAATTGGATGTGATGAATGTTTGGTAACTACGTTGAGGCTAAAATGCCGAAAGATGTATGCTGTTGATGTCAAAAGTGTGAACAGGTGTATATAACTTATACATCACGATTTAACAATGTAAAATGTCCAACAGATGAAATCCCTCTTCCAGACGCTTATATTCCTGCTCTTGTATTCGCTGTCGCTGCTTTTACTGTCATGGGTTATCTCTCCTTTAGAGCGAGCGACGACGCTAGCTATCTCGCTATATGTGATCGCATCCTTGATGGTTTAGATTGATTGCAGGTAAACATCCCTACTAAAATAAGAGATAGATCTATGGAAGCTGAGAAGCGTGCTGCTATTGCAACAAACTCAGCAAATACATTTTAATTTAGTTTTTACTTCGTAAAAAGTATCTTATGGCTGCAGAAAATGAAATACAGTTTTTCGAAGCTCCATTTCAATATTCAATATGAGAGTTTTCGTCTAACGTAAATCTTACATATCATAAACTCATCAACACCGCCCCTGTTAAAATGCCTCATATGAATACTTGATTTGAAACAAACTTCTCACAAGGTAAACAGGAAAAGTGAGATAAGTCTTATTTCTGAATAAGAAAGCGCCTTTGATTTCAAAGATGTGAAGAGATAGAAGAAGAGATTTCATGATATCTAAATTACATAGTTACTGATCATCAGATTGTTAATTGAAAAAGGTTTTTGATGCAAATTAATAACGCTCAAGATAGACTTAGAGTGTATGTGTGTGATCAATGAGATTATATAGATTGTATACCTACTGCACAAGATGTATGTAATTGAGAACGAAGACACGTGTGAACATATCAGACAACTCCATGCTCTTATCATAAATTCCAAAAAATAACAACATTACAGACTGACCAAGATGATGATTTCAAAATTAAACATCTTTGTATCTGAACTGTGATATATAATGATTGAACTACTACATCTATATTATTCAATGAAAATAGAGAAAGTATAGAATGATTAGTCCCTGGAAAATTTATTCAGATATACCATGCTGACGAAGATTGAGCATCATGAAATGATGCCGTCGTATGACAAGCGCTTCAAGTATGACAATTTGATTCAGAGAATTGATGGTATAATATGTGATACTGAAGCTGGATTTGAATAACTGATAAACAGCAAATGGATCTTAAAGACGAATTTGGTAATAAAATATGAGTAATAAATTATCAATCAGACATAGAAGTCCTTGTATATGATAAAGCTGAATTATGAATAGCTTTCTATTGAGCAAAAGAAACTAAAAATCAATATTGAATCCGAGAATGGAATTGACACAGCTTTACTTTCATGTATCAAACAAATTTACATCATGCTAATGTAACATCACTTACAGAAGATTTTGATTGATTGGTATACACAACAGATAGATGAACGCTTAATTTTATGCGTCCACATTCTAATACATGACAAAGCTTATGATGAACTATATATTCTACTCATAATATGTATTGATGATGGGACTTAGCCAAATCTTGCTGAGACTATGTGTTCCTATTCTGACCAGATACGATATGAATAGCTTATAAAAATTGAACTGATGAACGTTGAGATTACAGATGGAATATTCAAGTTCTAGATAGAAATATGTGATATTGGAGTAAAGATTCTGTGTTGGTGTATAATGAAGAAATGTATATGATAGACAATAAGAAAAGATTTGTCAAGCTTGATCTTGAAGCTACAACAGATTCGGCATATCGTGTTCATTTCAAGCTTCATGCTACTGATATGTCACTTCATTGGATAAACACAGACCTTAGAAACCTTGATAGGTTACAATGAGATAACGCTATTCTATGTAAAGAATGAACTAGAATATATATCATCATAAATGACAGTAGAAATAGAAGAGATTCAAATAACGAAGTGTTGAATACTAAAATACTTGTTTATGAAGATGAGCTAAAATATTGGCATCGGTGGTATCTTTGCTGATTAGATATTAGATGAATACACTGAGGAGTGCGGTTCTGAAGATGAATATATCTTTATAAATGAGATTATGATTATTATAAAGATGATCCAATACCTATCAAACAAGTAATATCAATGTCTTTCTGAGATACTTCATGGTTCACATGGAAAGAAGTATTATGGATCAAGGCTGCTATCTGATATCATTCTAAAATATCAAAAGATACAATATTCAAATTTCGCGCTGATGGTTGATGATATTCAACAACAATTAAAATGTGACAATTTGATGAGACTGTGAATTACATAAAAGCAATAAATACACTTAGAAATTCTGGGCAAACTAATATGAATAATGTTGAATCGTTATATCGTGCTATGCCAATATGAATATGAATGTACAGTTGAAATGGTGTATGATTAATAAAAGATATATATAGAACTCAAAAAACAGAATTTGAACAATTTTGTTGATACGAGCCAACTATGACATATAGAATCGATACGTGCTGTGATGTCAAGCCAGCTAGCGAGGCTGATGGCAATGGTTGTACAATGAAAGCACCAGAACCTGATGAGCAAAATTTCTGAAGTGATCGCTTTCAATACCACTATAATATAGCTAAATACTCAACTATGAAGATAAATGTCTGACAGCAATGACAAAACTTTTTCTTCGAATTAATAGCAAATAATTACGATGCGATAGAGTTCTGTTGATTCATGATATGATGGATGTTTATGGATAACAACTTTGATAATCTAGCTAACACACCATATTATTTAACTACTCCAGAAGACAGTTTACCTTGAATGATGTGAAAATAAAAATAGTATTATATTAATTTATATCTTTATTATATAAACATGGACGAAATTAAAAATGTAATTTCACAATTACCCCCACAAGATATTGCTATCTTGAAAACTCTTTATAGCCCAGAAATGGCTAAACAAGATCTAAGTAGTAATGCTCAAAGAATGATTGCTATATTAGATTGATTATCTGTTGAAGAACAGCAAGACGCTGTTAATGTAAAAATCTCAGAACTTCCAACTCAAGAATGATGAGATGTTAATGTAGAAGTTAGTGAGACTAATGTAGAGCCTGCTAATCCATGAAATGGAGAACCAGGGTTAGAAGAGCCTATGACACCATCAGAGGAAGAAACACTTCAAAATAATATATGAAATTTTGAAGATTATTTAATTTAATAACATTAATATAACATGGCTGATGCTTTAATAGAAACTATTACATCTAATCCATATGAGAGCATTGTAGCTGATACTGCAACTCAAATAGCATGAATTGATACTCAAATACAAGAAGTTGTTAATGCTATAAATAGTTTAGAGAAATCTAATCCAACATCTCCAACGCTTACTCAACTTAGAGAAAGATTGACACAACTTCAAAATAGAAGAAGTTCATTAAATTCTCAAAACAATTCAGCTAATGATTTAATGCAAGCATATAATAAATCTAGTGAGAATCTTAATACATTAAGATGAATATATGACATGAAGCAATCTGAACTTAACAGAGAAAGACAAGAATCAGATAGGGCTTATAGAAGAATGTATGAAGATACTCAGAGAGATAATCAAAATTATATTAACGCATTGTGAAATGCTAATGCTAGTGAGAATGCTATAATCAATGCTAATGCTGCGAGAGACTGAGCATCTGCTCAATCAACAGCAGAGATGAGAGCAAGGAATTATTTGAATAATGCTCAAGCTCAATATGAAGCTGCTAATACAGCAAGGAATAATTTGAATAATATAGAGCAAGCAAGATTAACGGCAAATCAATGATATACACAATTATCTCAGTGAAATGCTGATAACTATCTTCGTCAACAGGCTATGTATGATCTAGAAGCTGCTGAAGCTGAAAGACAAAGACAAGCATTGTATTGATGAGGTGGTAATAGTTATTCAAGAAGTAACAAAACTTCTTATAATACAAATATTAAAAATAATGATAACCAAAAAACTCCACAAATAATTGAATATGATTGACCAGTATGAGCAACCGATTTCTTTGATGCTAATTATCAAAACTGAGCATATTGAAATGTTGTATCTTGAAATGGAACTAGAACTGTTATCAATATTTGAAAAGCAGAAAGTGCTATAGATAAATTAAATAAACAATATAATGAAGAATTTAATACAAAAGATTTTACTACTAAAGTAACAGATAAATGATATGCTATATTTACTGATAATCAAAATAGAAAACGTATAGTTCCATTAAGTGAAGTATGATATCAAGAACCAATGAAAAATAAATAAATTTATATTCTATTATAACGACACATGTGAAACTGCATAAGATGTTGATGATGTACATGCAACTGATCTTGCACATGCACACCTCAAGAAATAAGACAACGAAAAATAGATCATTGATATAAGGTCAATCCAGAAACTGGGACGATAGACCCTAAAGCAATGTGAAAAGAAATTTGGGATTTAGATCCTAAGGATTACGAATGATTAGCTGAAGACGATGCTATTGCTTTGTTCTTCAAGCAAACAGGTAAAGTCGCTATTAGCGAAGCAGAATTAAGAAAACTTTTACTTCTTACTAAAAGACCAGAAAATGACAATGATTAATCAAATGAAAAGCATGGCTTCTAATTCTAAAAGAAAACTACAGCCTGGAAAGGCATACAAAGTTAGAAGGCCAGCAAAGATGAGTTCAGCTGCTTCTAAAATGAAGAACATGGCTGCATCTTGCCAAGCATGTGCTGGTAAGTAGTTTTTACTTCGTAAAAATCACTTCATAATGAAATATGGATGAGAAAAGATAAAGGTTGTTACAGACGGGCTAAAGAAGTGAGATAATATACAGGCATTAACGTTTGATTCCTGTGGCTATCTCTTAATATGAAAATGGAACAATGAATATGGTACTATATGAGATCCATTGATGTCAGATGAAGTACCATGTGGTTCTGAGGCAAACTGTCCTAACTGTCAACCTAAGATCACTGATATAATGGATTTGCCATGATGGCCTTGAAAGTGTCCAAGTGGTGATGCTATATTAGCAATCTGACAAAATGGTGCACTAAAAACAATTTGTAGATCTGAATGGATAGATAGCGATAAAAAAGTTGCCATCAGCTCTTGAGATGAAGAACCAGGATATTTGAGAGACAAATTGCTTGTGTGTGATTCTGATTGACCTATCTCATTAGTCGAGAATACAGCATGAAGTTTTCAGACTATGTGTATATGATGGGATCCTAAGAAAGCATGATTAGCATTCAAGGATCTAACAGATACACCAGATACATATCCAAATCCTGGATTGCTAGTTACAAACTGAAGTTGAGTTACTGTTGTTGAGCCTGATAGTTGTTCAGATTCAAGATATAGCTATGTAGTTTATGATAAACAATCAAACGCATTTGATACTATATGTTGATATAATAACTCATTTGCATCATGGAGATTTGATTGATGAAGCTGTGATGTTCCTATGGATGATGAATGAATCCGCATCTACGCAACTAATCACAACGATAGTTCAGCTTGAAGAATATTCAATTGAAGCTGACACTTATCATGTACTGATGATATATTAGAATGAACTGGTTCAACATTATTCTTATTAACAAGACCATGAGTATATGTATTAACATGTAACTCAACATTACGTAATATCACTGAAGCATGATTACAGGCAGCAAGATGATGATTGCTTATAAATGCGTGAGGTAATGAAATTGAATGGACTGACTTTAAATACGATTCAAGAAGATACACTACATACGTAAATGATTTCTGGCCGCAAACTCCTGAGGCATGATATGACTGATCAGAAAGAAATCTTGAATTGAGTATAATGTCTTTCAACACTACTCATACTATAAGCTTCCCAACAGCATCTGTAGATAATCCTATTTGAATATGATTCTGGGTTAGATGTTCAACATTCTTAAATGATCATAGAATGGTTTGACAAACTGCTCTAGATCATATAACAATAGAATTAACATGATGACAAACATCTATTTGACCAAAAACACAAATAACATGTCTACGTATATGTGACGAACCAGCCACTTATAAAAGTAGATTTTAGCCAACAAAAATTTATAATTATATTAGCATTTATTTTAGATTCTAACCAACTATAAAAATGTTTGGAGAAAATGCATCATTATTAAAATCAGTAGAGATCGACGATAGTATCTTTCAATGCGATCCTGATTGTTCAAAAAAATATTTACTTCAATTAGAGTGGAGTGCAGACAATGAAGCACGACAATGGAAAGTTGTTGATGCTGAAGAAGTGCTCACGTCAAACGATGAAAGTGATCACGAGGCAATCTCTAATTTAGTTACAACTTGAGAAGACGCTCCTAGTACAACACCAAGTGCAGCAGGTTTATTTTATGTTGATACAGAACATTTAAAATTATATGTATCTACATGAACATCGTCTTATGCTGATTGGGTAGCAGTTAATTAGTTTTATATTGTTAAATAGAAAACAATGTTCGGATTACGAAATGAATTATTCGGATTTCCTGTAAACAGCTGTGACTACGAAGCCATTGATTGTAATAGATCTTATATACCTATCTTAAATCGAGATAACGATAATGAATTCGTTTGGAGTTTGTGAGATCCATTAGAATGAGGTATAGATGCTGCTAACGTATCATTCAGCACAAAGGACATCCAGAAATGGCCAGCTTCTGTAACAAAAGTTGACCAAGCATTAGATGCACTAGTAGATATGATAGATGCTAGCAAATCTACTATAAAATCATTTACATTTGCTCTTAATGAAGATTGAGAAACTCTTGAATGAACTATAACATATGAAGATGACTCATGAAGAACTTATGATAAAGAAGCTTCTATTAATCTTAAAAATATTGTAGAATGACGAGAGGTTATCACACTTCATGATATAATAGCTGATTCAATAGAAGCTGAAGAATGAATCTTTGACACATTTACTGTTAGAGATGAATTCACATTTGAATCTCCTGTTACAATGAATTCAACTCTTGAAGTTAACTGAAAAGTAACAGCAACTGCATGAGTTGAAGTAACATGATGAACTACAACAGATACTTTAACAGTAACTGATGATGCTAGTGTATGATGAGATTTAACTGTTACATGAGATTGATCAATTTGATGAGATTTAACTGTAACATGAAGTGAGACTATCGGTTGAAATCAATCAATTACATGAAATCAAACTGTAACATGAAATCAAACTATTACATGAACAACAACTTTAAATTGACCTGTATCTATTAATGATGATTTAACAGTAACAGACGACTTAACAGTTAACTGAACTACTCATTTAACAGACCTTGAAACTACACAAAGTGTAGACATTGGTGGAACATTAAGAGTTGATTGAGCTATTAATGGATGAAACTGAATGACTATAACTGGACAAGTTGAAAGTGACACTGTTAGAACAGGTGAATTAATTGCTGATGAAATAAGAGTACAAGAAGGAATTTATCTTTCTGCTTGAGCTGAAGCCCCAGACTTTGTTCTTCAAGCTGAAAAATGAGAACCTAATGGAGTTGCTCCATTGAACAATAGCTGAAAGATTGACCCACAATATTTGCCAAATGTATTCACTACAGCTATTGTTAAAATGTGAACAGGAATATTCTCTAACTCAAACACATCTGTTGTAGTTGATGCTGATATAACAGCAGACAGCTTTGTTGCTATATCTAACTACTCAGATATTATATGAGACTTAAATGAGGTTATTAATGTTTGACAATTAACTGTAGTTAGTAATCAAACTGAAACTTGAAGTTATAAATACATTATAGTTAATCCTATTTCTTAATAATTTTTAGCCTCTAATTTAGAATATAATGCCAAAAGGAAGATTAGTCTATGACTGAGATAACTTAAATACAGAGAAAGAGGCGCGCATTCTGAAACTGACACAAGAAATAGAGGGGAAGATAGCAAATATTCCTTGAGTGATTAACGATGTAACTTCTACGTCAGAGACAGACGCATTATCTGCTGCTATGTGAAAATATTTACAAGAGCAAATAGATGCACTAAGTGGATGACAAACCTTTCTCTCTTCTTGGGATTGTACAACAGGGTTGCCATGAAGCGACCCCGCACAAGACCCATATACATATGTTGCTTGAAACTACTATATAGTTTCTACTGTGGCTAGTTGATGATGAACTAACTATAAACCACATTGAGCAACATATACACATTGAGTGGCTAGTACAGCTGTTGAAACACAGACTGTTAATGTTTGAGATTGGTATATGTATGACTGAGCACAATGGATATTACAGCCCGCTTCTAGTCAACAGATTGTAGTGGATAGCCAATTATCTACTACTTCAACTAATCCTGTATGGAACAAAACAATTACATTAGCACTTAATGATAAACAAAATACAATAGCAAATTTATCAACAATTGAAAGCTGAGCTGCTGCATGAGCTACGGCAGTACAGCCAAATGATAACATTACTACATTAACAAATAATGCTGGTTATCAAACAGCTTGAGACGTTGCTAGTACATTATTATGATACCAGCCATTATTGACGGCTGCTGATGATATTGTTATCAATAGTGGTACAAACACAATTAGTACAAAATGAAAGACTTATATATATGCTACTTGTGATACAGCATTCAATACAAGAGATAAAGTATGTACTACAGCAAGAGGTAATTATGTGCCTGCAGCATGAGACGTTGTTGTAGTACGCTTTACACAATGATGTTGAGTTGGTTCTCCAAGATTGAACATTGACGGTAGCTGAAATAAAGATATACAGATTTGAATTAGTGCAGCAAATGCTGCTACACTTTGGTTAGGTATGGATAATATAGCATGGATGTTTGTATACGACGGAACGATGTTTAGAACATTTGCACCTAAAGATAGCACATACTCTGGTTGAACTGGTATTAGCATAGCCAGCAACGTTGTTACAAACACTTGAGTAACATCTGTTAATGGTAGCACATGAGATGTAACAATCAATGATACTAAGACATGAACTACTGCGCCTTCTTCTCCTACAGAATGAATGCTTTGGTACGACACAACCAATGATGTATTAAAAGTATATGATTGAACTAATTGGGTTAGTGTATGATGATGAGGTTGATGATGAACTTGGTGAAGCATTACAGGTACATTATCTGACCAGACAGATTTGCAGGACGCTTTAGATGATAAGCTAGAGAGTACAGACTTAATAGCAGGAGATGGTATAAACATTACTCCAGTATGAAGTGATTTGCCTAATTGATATACGCAACTTCAAAGTATATCTTCTAGTGGTACGCAATACATATTAACGTGAATAAACTATGTTTCATGACATACGTACGAATTTACACACAGATTATTTGTTGATAGTTCTACAGAAGCTAGTAGATGAAGCTGATGGAATGCATGAGGTTGAATAATGATGATAAACCAAGACTGAATTAAATATTCATGATGAGGGTCTAGCAGTATAATTGGAGCAGCATGACAAGAACTTGAGCTTACAATATCTGTATGAAGCTCAACTTCTACTTATGATTATGAACTATGATGAACTACTTGAACTTTGGATAGGAGCAATACGTCGCTATCTTCTTATGCTGGTAATGTTTCGTATCCATTATTTGTCTCAACAGTTAATAATGGTTGATGAATTATATACACGGGCTCAGAGTTGACTGGTACATATTATTACTTTGAAGCTAAGGATAATAATGTGTTAGTAAGAAAAATGTATCCAGCAAAAAGGAATGCTGACTGAGCTATTTGAATGTATGATGTAGTTAATAACACATTCTATACAAATAGTTGAAGCTGAACCTTTATAGCATGACCTGCAGTACCTGTGGGGTGAGTAGAGATTAGTGTAGATGACAGTGTATGGACTAATGATAATGTTGTAGCGTGAAGTGGTATATCAATAGATGCTTGAACTGCGGCTAGATTGCCTTCATGATATACTGAACTAGAATATGTAGAAAGTACGGGAGCTGAATATTTAGATAGTTGAGTAACATTTTCTCAAATAGATAAAACCGTGATTGTTTGAAACTTTACGCAAAATCAATGATGATTTAGGAGTGTGTTATGAGCAGATAACCAGAATGCAAGCAGCTGACAAAAATTTGCTGTTGCTATGTGAGAATGAACTGGCTGACAATATTATACTGAAAGTGTATATTTTGTTGGTAGTTGAAGTAGTTGATGATGGGTAGATTATGTATATTCTTCTGCTCCAGTAGATACAAATGAGCATACATTTACTACACAATGGACATGAAGTACAACATATCTAATGGTAGATAATTATGTAGACACAATTCCAACATCTGCAAAAACTACATGAGTTACTATTACGTTATGAATATTCTCTAGACATTTGCAGGCTTCAAACACATTTTCGGCACAATGAAGTAAGTTCAGATTAAAATCTATGGTAATGTATAACTGAACTACAGTTGTGTTTAACTGAGTGCCAGCAAAGAGAAATAGCGATGATGAGATTTGAATATATGATTTAGTTAGCGGTAGCTTCTTAACAAACTTATCATGAAGTTGAGGTTTGGTTTGATGAAATGCTGTTGTATTTGACCCTACTGTAGAGATTAGCTCTACTGTATTATGATTTAACAACTTAACATATGATAGCTTTACTGCTTGAACATGGTCCTCTTCTGTTATATCAAATTTAACATTCCCATCTACTGCTAAGATGGCGTTCCTTAATTGGAGAGCAAGAGACAACACAAATACTGATTTAGTTTATGCTTGTTGACAAGTTCTTATAGTGAGAGGTTTAACATTAGTATCAAGCTTTGTATGATGATGAGATTGAACTAATTATATATATTGAGGTGTTTGACTTGATACTACAAACTCATATATAAACTATACACAATGAGGACGCACAACTGGTGCAGTTATGGATTATACAGTTTATTTCTATAAATAATAACAACAATGCCTTATTGAAGATTACAATATGATGGAGACAACCATTACACAAGAAAAGAAAAGCGTATGTTGCTATTAACACAAGAGGCCATTGCTAAGTTAGAAGGTTTAACACCATGATGATGAGCTTGAGCTACATTTGTTACTGAGGAAGAGTATGATACTCTTCCTAGTAGCAAGGAAACTGATGGTGTAGAATATATAATAGTTGATACACATTGCGACTTAATGACGGCGGGGGAACTTTTTGCCATTGCTTCTATTGTTGATTTATTAAGTGAATTAAATACTTGTTCATACTGATACGCAGATATGTTTATTTGGAATTGAATGGCGGATATAACAAATATACCATGATTGCCAAGCTGAAAATATCTAAGAAGTATAGGTGTTGGTCAACTTGTAATGCGAGACACAAACGCTACGGAACAAGAACTTTATACTCTTTTTGGCAACCAGGAAGATGCGGAATTTTTTACTGAAGTTAATTGAGTACGATTATTTAATGGAGTAGAACCTGTATAATAAATTTATTCTTAACATAAAAAAGATGTACAACAAAACTATAATCAATTGAGAAGAACACCGTGTTGCGTTACCATGAGTATGTAAAATAAGCGTAGAGACTAACAATGATAATTATGATATATGAACTATTCGTTCATGAGAATTTGTGGACTGAGCTATATTAGATATGACGCATTCTGACTGATTTTATAGAAACTCCATTATAATAAATAATGTAACATATAATTTTTATTGAGACGACTGCTCTAGTGCGACAAAGGTCACATGAATTTTAATGTGAAACAAAGTTTATATATGGTCAATACGATGACTACAGTTATAATAAGTTTTATTTAATTCTAACATAATACATGGCAACAACGTGAAGACAACAATATTTCTGAGACGACGAAACTATTAGGAAGGAAGCCCGTGAGTTTGGTCTTACTGATGAAATATTGCAATTAATATACAACTGAGGATGATGAGGTTGAGGTGGTATTAGCTGAATTAAGGTTAACTGAAGTGTAGTTACGCCAGATAGTAACAACTATGTGAGCTTAACTATACCACAGGTTATTAATAATCTTAATAGTACATCTACAACTAATGCATTATCTGCAGCACAATGAAAAGTGTTATATGAATATATACAAGCGCTACAGCACGTATGACACTTTCTATCTCTGTGGAATACAAGCACTTGATTGCCTGTAACTAATCCACAGACAAGCCCTTATCCTTATAATACTTGAGACTATTATATCGTTTCTGCTGTAGCATCTTGAGGGTGAACTAACTATAAACCTAATGGTAGTTCATATACTAATAATGTAGCAAGTACAACCGTAGAAACAGATGATGTTAGTGTTAACGATTTATATTTCTACGATTGAACTACATGGAGATTGCTAGATAATTCTGGTTGATGAGGTAGTAGTATAGTAGTAGATAGTTCTTTATCTACAACTTCTACAAACCCTGTAGAAAACCAAGCTATTACAAATGTTCTTAATACAAAAGCTAATAGTTCAGACTTAGCTAATTACCAACCTAAAGTAATAGAGGTTACAGTTACAACTTGACCACAAGTTCAAGCTAAGGTATGAACTACAACAGATTGAAATTATGTACCAGCATATTGAGATATATTGCTTGTTAGATTTACACAATGATGTTATGTAGGATGACCTACATTAAATATTGATTGAAGCTGAGCAAAATCAATATATATATGTAATGATGGCGCAAACGCTGGTAACTTCTATCTATGAGACCATGATACGACTTGGCCATTCATCTATAATTGAAGCAAATATATGACTTGGCCAGTAAAAGATAACAATACAGTATATTCTACAATAACATATGCTGAAGGTACGGCTTGAACTGAGACTGGTAATAGAGTTGTTACTCCAGCTGTATTAAAACAGATTATTGAGGGGATAAGACCTATAGACCAAGCGTTAGATGCAAACTCTGGTAATGCTGTAGCTAATAGTGTAATAACTAACGCATTAGCAAACTATGTTACACAGAATGACCTTGAGAGTTATCTTACTTCAACAGACGTTGTTTGAGGAACTGGTATAAATGTTTGACCTGTTGGTTCTGATGTACCAGATTGATATACACAATTAACTTGTATACAGCTTAACTGAACACAAGCTCTTAGGACAAATATAACATGAGTATGAAGCACAGTTGAACTAGATTTACAATGTTCTTCTACTGCTGCTAATGTGCAAGAGATTTGTGCTTGGGATGAAGATTACTTGGGTACATTCTTCTGAATATATTGAGATGCATTTGCTGTTCAAAATTCTACATCATGAAAAATCTCTGGTGTAAACGTTATGAACAGAAACACTATATCTTGAGCGTTCAGTAGAAATACAAATCCAAGTGTTAGCTTAACTGTTGGATGAAATACAGTTTCTTATACTAGAACAAGTAACCGTACTGATAACTACTTATGTATATGATGAGCAACATCTACATTAAGCCAGGTGCTTAATTGATTTAGTTGATATATATATTCAGTTAAAGTATATAATACATCAACATCTGAACTAATAGCTAACTATATTCCTTGTAGAGATAATAATACCTCAAATGTATGATTATATGATACAGTATCTTGAACATTCAATACGGCTACAGTATGAAGCTTTGCTGCTTGAGATGTAGTTCCAGTTGATTGAATACAGGTTAGCGTAGATGATACAGTATGGACAGATGACACAGTAGAAGCTGGAGATTGAATTACAATTACACAATGAGTTAGTGTTAACTTGCCTAGTTGATATACTCCTGTTGAGTACCTTGAAAGTGATGGAACGCAATACATTAATACACAAATAGTACCAATTTCAACAAGTTGATTTGATGTGGACTTTATTGCTAGAAGCCCAATTATACAAAACACCACATTTGGATGTATATTATGATGAAGAACTAGCTCTGGAGTTGATGAATTGCAGTTAACTACATTCATGAACAACACACCAAACGAAGCAGCCGTTTGATGAACAATTAGATTTGGTACGTCTACTAATACTGCAAATCCATATATCGTTAAGAATATGCGTATGCAGGTTAGCTTAATAGAGAATGTAGTTACTACATCTAACAATAGTTCAACACAAACATTAACTACTCCTTCATATGCTAATGCAAAAAATATATATTTATTCTGATTAAATAACTGAGGAAACTTTGACCAAGCTGGTAGTTGATGTAGAATATATAGTGTAAAATTATATGAATGAACTACAGTTGTAGCAGAAATGTATCCATGTATTAGGGATAGCGATGATGAGCCAGGAATGTATGATGTAGTACGTAACACATTCTATGCTAATAGTTGAACATGAGACTTTGATGTTTGACCAGTATTGTCGCCTAAGACTATTATTAGTGCAGATGTTACTAGCGCAGATGTTAATACTAAAACATTCTTCTTAGAAGATGATGAAGATACAACAACGGCGGCAGAAATGCTAGGACGATGGGCCGAATGAACTATATGAGGAGAACAAAGATACCCTATAATATATATGGAAGGCAAAACATATCTCATGTCTGCTGGGGGTGGCTTTAGGTGAACCGCAACTACGACTTTGCGTTTTGTAAACGTTGAGCCAGAAAGAGATGTAATCGGCTATTCTACAACAGAATTATCTCAAGATGCTATTGAAATAAGCTGAACAATAGATACAGAAACCTTTGCTGTGTCTGGTGTTACAATAACGACAGAAACTAATATCTTATGAGATTTTCTGGAAGCAAAATCTTGATGAACTTATATAACACCACGAACGCCAACATACGATTGAGACCCAACAACTAAGAAGTACGTAGATGACACAGTATCTGGAGCTATTTCAGCTTGAACTGCAGCTCCATCTAGCCCAACAGAATGACAACTATGGTATGATACGACAAATGATGTATTGAAGGTATATAACTGAACAGCTTGGGTTGCTGTTAGTTGATGAGGTGTAGCAATAACAGATGTTACAGTTAGTACAGCATATAGCACAGCAGCAAAGGTTTGAACAACAACCGCTTGAAACTATGTTCCTGCTTCTTGAGATTTATTGTTAGTTAACTTTGTAAATGGATGTGGTACAACATCTGCTCCTACATTAGCTATTGATAGTGGTACAGCATATGGTATTAGAGTAGGTAATACAAGCGCTACAAATACATACTTTGCATTATGAAGTACAGCTAATAGTAACGTAAAAGTATTAATGTATTTTGACTGAAGCTATTATAAAGTATGGTCTACAGAAAACAAAACATATACTTCAATGTCGTCTAGTACAGCTGAAACATGAACAAGCACAACAGCAAATACAATATCTGCTAGTGTATTAAAGTCTGCTATCCAAGCACACGCTATTACATTAGACCCTAATAGTCCATTAACTGTGACTACTATCTGGGCTGGAACTGAGACACAATATCAGGCCCTTACTACAAAATGAGCTACTACTGCATATCTATGCGTAGAAGAATAATTTAATATATAACGAATTAAT
>RHMF01000436.1_pt1 | contig 18821 bp, 14 predicted proteins | sample 5365151 | NCBI WGS metagenome assembly RHMF01 (sample SAMN10266501, study PRJNA497801) | feces metagenome | isolation source: feces | host: Bos taurus | place: China: Prairie of Fairy Mountain | collected 2017-08-14 | reverse complement strand
GACCCTCGTTATAGAGCTTGTCTGTCAGTTCCTGCAATTTGTTCTGCATATCCGGATAATTATGTTTTGGTTATATTTTATTCCTAATTCCGGCAAATTTACTAATAAATCAGCGAGGAAGCAACCTATTTTTGTTTAAAATTTAAAAATAGTTTGCCCCCTCGCCACTCGATTGTGCTATGGGTTGATTTTCAGTTCCTTATGAAATCAGAAACATTCCTTCAGAATATCTACGATATTCTTTGACCGGCCCATTGTGTAGAAATGCACGGCCGGAACCCCGTGTGCTATGAGATCCTTGCACTGCATGATGCACCATTCGGTTCCTATGCGGTATACGGCCTCCTTGTCATCCCCGGCCTTTGCTATCTCGGATGTCAGTTCGAGAGGGATGTCCAGCGAAAAAGATTCAGGAAGCATGTTGACCTGCCTTGCCGTAGAAAGAGGCTTCAGACCCGGGATTATCGGAACAGTTATCCCCGCTTCGCGGCATCTGTCGACGAAGTCGTAATAGACTTTATTGTCGAAGAACATCTGGGTGATCACATAGTCCGCTCCGGCATCGACCTTCTTCTTCAGATTTTCGATGTCAGTCTCTATGTTTGCCGCCTCAAAATGCTTTTCAGGATAGCCTCCGACTCCGATGCAGAAATATCTGCTGTCTTCGGATGCCTTGTTTTCGCCCTTCAGCCTTCTCTGATAGCTGGCGCTTCCCTGGTATTTCCTTATGCCCTCGACCAGTTCGCTTGCATATCTGTATCCTCCTGGAGTAGGGGAGAACCTCTTCTCTCCGGTCATGCTGTCGCCTCGGAGCGCGACGATATTGTTGATGCCAAGAAACTCCAGATTGTCCAGCTTGCTCTCGATCTCCTCGGCAGTCGTGCCAGCACAGATGATATGTGGGACAGTCTCGATGTTGTATTCCGACATGATTGCGGCACATACAGTGGTTTCGCTGATCCTGTTGCGCACAAGATGTCTGCTGAAGCTTCCGTCCGCTTCCTGACGGTACTCGAATTCATCCCTGTGGCTTGTCACATTGATGTATTTCGGACTGAACTCCATGAAGGGCGCGATGCTCTCGATAAGTTCCTTCTTCGTCATACCCCTGAGCGGCGGCACGATCTCCAGTGAAGGATATGCCTTCGTACTGCCTGTCAATATCTCTGATATCTTCATTTTTGTGTGAAGTTTAAGTGTTTGGTATTCAGTGATTTACTACTCTCTGCGTGCTCCCTGTTGACGGCACGTGGGTGGCGTTAATCCGTTGTTTTTCAGGTGTTTGCGCTCCACAGCTATTTCAGCAGGTGGCCGAGGAAGCGGCGGGCGGTCTGCTCATCCATGCCTCTGCGGGAAGCATAGTCGTCATACTGCTTCTGCGAGATGCGGCGGATGTCCGGATATTTCGCGTCAGGATGGATGAATATCATGCCGCATATGCTTGATTCCGGTGACATCGCATAGCTCTCGGTAAGCTTGATGCCGAGCTTCTGCGAGCATGGAAGCATCTCCATGATGTCCTTCTTCAAAGTATGGTCAGGACAGCTTGCATAACCTGCCGCCGGCTTGATTATCTTCATTGATGCGTCATTCAGGTTGTCGGACAGTTTCCTGTCGAGCCAGCATGAAGCGGCCTCGGCCATCGTCATCCGCACGGTACGGCCTACAAGATCCTCGTATTTGTTGCTGCATGCAGGACAGCAGCAGCCTTCCTCATGGGCATCATTGGCCTTGACGCAGATCGCGAACACTCCGAATGCAGATGAATTGCCATTCCCGCCATGCACGACGAAGTCGCATAGCGACATCATCTCTCCGTTTTCCTGCCTCATCATAGGGACCCTTCTCTCACCACCAGCGGTCTTTACCACGATGTCGCCCCTGTCGGTATATGCATGATGGAACTGCATGGAGATCATGATCTTGAAGTTGCCCATCGCGATCTCATCTTCAGCATCTCTGCGCAGCTGCATGAGTTCGGCCACTTCCGGCACAGGACTGCCGTATCTCACGCCCCATATGGCGTGGAGCATCTTCCAGTCGAAGAATGGCATCGCCTCCTCAATCGGAAGTTCCATGAACGGAATGCTTTCAGGTAGTCTGTCATTGTATGTTTCAGCTGCGAAACCTGCTGGCCTGATGGTCCATTCCGATGCTGCCGGCTTTTCCTCCCGGGACTGATACATCTTTCTGATCTTCTCCTGCCCGTCATGCTGCTCCTTCTCGAACGCATCCCTGTCAAGCATGCATTTCTTGGCCATGACCGCTGCGGCGGAGGCATCCGCTCCATAGAATACATGTCCATATAGAGGCGCCAGCTTTACTGCTGTATGAAGCGCTGAAGTCGTCGCTCCTCCTATGAAAAGCGGCTTCTGCATGCCCCTGGCTGTCATTTCGCGGCATATCTCCTCCATCTGATACAGTGACGGAGTTATGAGTCCGCTGACCGCAATCATGTCTGCATCAATCCTTTCCGCCTCATCAAGGATGGTCTCCTTGTCCACCATGACTCCGAGGTCATGGATTTCGAAACCATTGCATGCGAGCACGATTCCCGTGATGTTCTTTCCGATGTCATGTACGTCGCCCTTTACTGTCGCGATGACAGCTTTCGGCTTTTCGCTTCCCTTGTCATCTGTGTTCATGAAAGGCTCCAGAATGGCTACGGCATCCCTCATTACCTTGGCGGATTTCACCACCTGCGGAAGGAACATCTTTCCGTCTCCGAACAATGCTCCGACGGTCTCCATTCCTGCCATCAGCGGCCCCTCGATGATGTTCAAGGCACTTCCATATCTCTCCATCGCCTCCTTGAGGTCGGCCTCGAGATTCTCTGATCTGCCTTTGACAAGGGCGTTCTTCAGGCGCTCTTCGAGAGATGCTTCGGATCGGGTATTGTGGCCCTGTGCGTCATTGCCGGCCTGAGCGGCAATCTCCTCCATCAGTCTTGAAGCCTTTTCAATCAGCCTTTCAGTAGCCTGTGCATCACGGTCAAATATCACATCCTCAACACATTTAAGTAGCTCCGGCTCGATCTCGTCATAGACCTGAAGCATGGAAGGATTCACAATGGCCATGTCCATACCTGCCTTGATGGCATGATAAAGGAATGCGGAATGCATGGCCTCGCGGACGGCATTGTTTCCTCGGAAAGCGAACGACAGGTTGGAAACTCCTCCTGATGTTAGCGCCCCCGGGAGGTTCGTCTTGATCCATCTTACGGCCTCGATGAAATCTATGGCATACTTCGCATGCTCCTCGATGCCCGTGCCGATGGATAATATGTTTACGTCGAATATTATGTCTTCAGGAGCAACTCCGGCCTTTTCTGTAAGCAGCCTGTATGCCCTTGAACAAATCTCAATCTTGCGGTCATATGTAGTCGCCTGTCCCTCTTCATCGAATGCCATCACCACCATAGCGGCGCCGAATGACTTTATCGCTCTCGCTTTTTCGACGAAGGCATCTTCTCCTTCTTTCAGGCTTATGGAATTCACGATGCATTTTCCCTGTGCGTTCTTCAGACCTGCCAGGATGGTCTCCCAATGAGAAGAATCGATCATCAAGGCTGCCTTGGCAACGGAAGGTTCATTGGAAATGTATCTTACGAAACGCTCCATCTCCCTTGTGCTGTCCAGCATCGCATCATCCATGTTGATGTCGATGATAGAGGCTCCGTCCTCGATCTGCTTTGCGGCAATCTGAAGTCCGGCTTCGTAATCTCCTGATGCTATGAGTCTTGCGAATTTGCGTGAGCCGGCGACATTTGTCCTTTCACCGACATTGGTGAAATTGTTCTTCTTGACATCTACTTCAACAGCCTCGAGACCGCTGACCTTCAATGTCCTGTCCACAGAATTGCCTGTTTCCGTGTATGGCTTTCTGGGGGCAAGCCCCTTTACGGCATTCGCTATGGCCCTGATATGGTCCGGAGTCGTTCCGCAGCATCCTCCTACGATATTGACAAGACCTTTTGACGCCATGGTCTTCACCTGCGTCGCCATCACTTCCGGGCTCTGGTCGTATCCGCCCATCTCATTAGGAAGACCTGCGTTCGGATAGCAGCTCACCATGCATCTGCACCATTTGTCAATTTCTTCCACAAGGGGCATGAGCTCGGCCGCTCCGAGAGAGCAGTTAAGTCCGAATGCATAGATAGGGTAGTGGCATACCGAGGTGTAGAATGCTTCCAGAGTCTGGCCGGTCAGCGTCCTGCCGCTCCTGTCTCCCACGGATACCGATATCATCACTGGTATTGCGGTGTTTTCAGTGAGAGGCTGCAGCCTCTCCCGAACAATCTCCTGGATGCCGGCCAATGCGGCTTTGACATTGAGGGCATCGAAACATGTCTCGATAAGCAGCAGGTCTGCACCTCCTTTCAGCAGCGCCTCCGCCTGGACGCGGTATGCCTCCTTCATCTGATCGAAGCTGTATGGCCTGAATGCCGGATCAGCAACGTCAGGCGACAGCGAAAGCGACTTCGAAGTCGGCCCCATGCTTCCTGCCACCCATACCTTTCTCTGCAGGCCCACCTTGGCAGCGATCTCCTGCGCCTCATCAGCCGCCTCGCGCGCTATCCTGGCGCCCTCAAACGCCATTCTGGCCGCAAAATCCTCGCAACCGTATTCCGACTGCGATATAGCATTTGCGCTGAATGTGTTGGTCTCTATGATGTCGGCACCGGCCGCGATATATTCCTGATGTATAGCCTTTATGATCTCCGGATGGGTGAGATTCAGGCACTCATTGTTGCCCTTCAGCTCCTTTGCACAGCCAGAGAACGGCCCATTGCGGTAATCTTCTTCCGTCAGCCCGTATCTCTGGATCATAGTGCCCATGGCTCCGTCCAGAATCAGTATCCTGTCATTTGGTATGTTCGTCATGTCTTCCATGGTAATTAAACCTTCAAAGATACGCTATTTCTGTCAAATATTGAACAGTATTTTTTGTCTGGCGCACAAATGTCTGTAATATAGTACGTTACGGAAAATGCGTGCCGCCAGAAGGGAGCACGCATTCTATGCAAAACGTTGATAATCAATGCGGTCTGTGCCAGTCTATCCGAGGAAACTGAGCAGGATACCTGCAGCTACGGCAGAACCGATCACGCCGGCTACGTTTGGAGCCATCGCGTGCATGAGAAGGTGGTTGTTCTTGTCGAACTCACGGCCTACATTCTGTGACACACGCGCAGCATCCGGAACGGCTGACACACCGGCATTACCGATGAGAGGATTGATCTTGTTCTCTTCCTTGCAGAACAGGTTCATGATCTTTGCGAATCCCACTCCGCAGATGGTCGCGATGACGAATGACATGAGACCGAGGAAGAAGATCTTTACTGATGTTCCGGTAAGGAATACGTCAGCCTGTGTAGAGCAGCCTACGGTAACACCGATAAGGATTGTCACGACATCGATGAGCGGTCCGCGTGCGGTCTCGGCAAGACGCTTTGTCACTCCGCTCTCTTTCAGCAGGTTACCGAAGAACAGCATGCCGAGCAGTGGCATTCCCGAAGGAACGATGAGAGCTGTGAGGATGAAGCCTACGATAGGGAAGATGATCTTCTCCTTCTGGCTGACAGGCCTTGGAGTCTTCATGCGGATGAGACGCTCCTTCTTGGTCGTCATCATGAGCATGATCGGACGCTGGATCACAGGCACAAGGGCCATGTACGAATAGGCCGATACCGCGATAGCGCCCATGAGATGAGGGGCGAGCTTCGAAGAAAGGAAGATGGCTGTAGGACCGTCAGCACCTCCGATGATGCCGATGGCTCCTGATTCTGCAGGGGTGAAGCCCATATGAAGAGCCACCACATATGCGCCGAAGATACCGATCTGGGCGGCAGCTCCGATAAGCAGGAGACGCGGCTGGGATATCAGCGATGAAAAGTCGGTCATTGCTCCGATGCCAAGGAATATCAAAGGAGGATACCATCCTTGCTGGACACCCTGATAGAGGATGTTCATTACCGATCCCTGCTCATAGATACCGATCTGGAGACCTTCGGTGAACGGGATGTTGCCGATGATCATACCGAATCCGATAGGGACGAGCAGAAGCGGCTCCCAGTCCTTCACGATGGCAACGGTGATGAAAGCGACACCTATCGCAATCATCACTATATGCTGCCATGTCATGTTGGCGAAGCCTGTGTACTGCAGGAATTGCTGCAGGCTTTCAAAAATGGTATTCATGTCGTTATGCGATTGTTACGACAGCAGCTCCCTCGAGAACAGAGTCTCCTTTTGCGACATGGATTGCTGTCACTGTACCGTCATGCTCTGCCTCAATCGAGTTCTCCATCTTCATGGCCTCGAGGACTGCAACTTCCTGACCGGCCTTCACGCTGTCTCCTACATTTACCTTGACTGCGATGATCACTCCCGGGAGCGGGCTGGTAACAGCCTTTCCAGCTCCTGAAGCCGCTGGCTTCGGTGCGGCAGGTGCAGCCGGAGCTGCCTGGGCAGGTGCTGCAGCCGGAGCCGCTGCCGGTGCTGCCTGAACCGGTGCAGCCGGAGCATCCTCGAGCTCGACCTGGTAATCGGTTCCGTTGACTGTTACTGAAGCGTTTGTGCCTTCTACTGAATTGATTGCAACATTATACTCGTTGCCGTTGATCTTGAATCTGTATGTCTTCATGGCTATCGTTTTCTTTTGATGGTGATTATGTAACTTTCGTTGTCATGTACGGTGTCGTTCAGGTACTGATGGAGAGCCATGGATATGGCTGCATATACTTCTCCGTTCATTTCCTGATCCAGAGCCAAGGCGATCGCAGCCGCGACTTCGCCTTCCGGAGACTTGCCTTTCACCTTTGTCTCCGCCTTCTTTCTCTCCGGCCATCGGAACTTCATCTCTCCGGATGAGAGCTTTCCGATGAAGGTGTAGGCGAAATACAGGATGATAAGTGCGGTAAATACTACAGAGACGGAAACCAGAGTGATGATCGCTCCGTGAGGATCCTTCTCTGCCATCTCTGCGCTCTTGACGATGACGCTCTCCGATACCTGCAATATCATTGATGGATTCATAACTTCTGATTGTTAGAGTGGGAGATTGTCATGTTTCTTCCAAGGATTTTCCTGCTTCTTGCCGGCGAGCTGCTCGAGGGCGCGGATCACGCGGAAGCGTGTGTTGCGAGGCTCGATCACGTCGTCGATGTATCCGTAGCTTGCGGCATTGTAAGGGTTGCAGAAAAGGTCGTTATATTCCTTTACCTCGATGTTCTTGAGGATTTCAACAGCACCTTCAGCTCCCATCACTGCAATGTTGGCAGATGGCCATGCATAGTTGATGTCGCCACGCAACTGCTTGCAGCTCATGGTGATGTGAGCTCCTCCATAAGATTTGCGAAGGGTTACTGTCACCTTTGGTACAGTGGCTTCACCATAAGCATAAAGAAGTTTTGCCCCATGGGTGATGATGCCACCGTATTCCTGCTGCGTTCCGCAAAGGAAGCCAGGTACATCAACAAGAGTCACGAGAGGAATGTTGAATGCATCGCAGAAACGTACGAAACGTGCGGCCTTGCGTGAGGCGTTTATGTCAAGCACGCCGGCAAGGATCTTCGGCTGGTTCGCTACGATGCCGACAGAGCGCCCGTTCATGTGTGCGAATCCGACGATGATGTTCTTTGCCCAGCTCTTGTGAACTTCGAGGAACTTTCCGTCATCGACAATGCTGCCGATGACCTGGTACATGTCGTATGCCTTGTTAGGATTGTCAGGGATTATGTCGTTGAGTGCGTCGTCCACGCGGCCTGCCGGATCGGCTGTCTCTACGAAAGGAGCCTCTTCGCGGTTGTTTGAAGGGAGGAAGCTGAGGAGGGCCTTGATGGTCCCGATGCCTTCCTGCTCATTCTCTGCCGCGAAATGCGCCACTCCGCTCTTCGATCCGTGCACGCTTGCGCCGCCAAGCTCTTCCTGCGAAACAGACTCTCCTGTCACTGTCTTTACGACTCCCGGGCCGGTAAGGAACATATATGATGTGTCCTTGATCATGACTGTGAAGTCGGTGAGGGCAGGGGAGTATACGGCTCCGCCGGCGCATGGGCCGAAGATGCCCGATATCTGCGGAATCACTCCTGATGCGAGGATGTTCCTCTCGAAGATCTCTCCGAAGCCTGCAAGCGAGCAGATTCCTTCCTGGATCCTGGCTCCGCCGGAGTCATTGATACCGATGAATGGAGCTCCGTTGCGTACCGCCATGTCCATGACTTTGCTGATCTTGAGGGCCATTGTCTCCGACATCGAGCCTCCTGTCACAGTAAAGTCCTGCGCGAATACATATACAAGACGTCCGTCGATCGTACCCATTCCTGTAACGACTCCGTCTCCATCAGACTTTGTCTTTTCCATTCCGAAGTTTGTGCAGCGATGCTGGACGAACATGTCGAATTCCTCAAAGCTGCCTTCGTCAAGAAGCATCGCGAGTCTCTCGCGTGCCGTGAACTTGCCTTTGGCGTGCTGGGCGTCGATCCTTTTCTGACCTCCTCCCATGCGTGCTGACGCACGACGCTCTACAAGTTCTTTGATTTTTTCCTGCTGAATGCTCATAAGTATGTTATGATGATGGTGTTAGGTTTTAATATCATCACGGCAAATATAGCATTTTTTCTTGCCGTACAAATAAAATCTCGCCACATCAGCACATATTATACCTTTTCGCCCTTCCGTGTGGCGAAATTCCCATTGGGTATGTGAAAACTGAATGGGAATTTCAAGCAAGTGGGGAAAACAAAAAGACCGATGGCGAGGGGCCATCGGTCTTGTGGATATGTGTCGTAATTTGATTACGGCTGCATTGTTGTGTAAACGTTCTGAACGTCGTCATCCTCCTCGATGCGCTCGATGAGCTTCTCGACGTCAGCCTTTGCGTCACCCTCGAGAACCTTGAGGTCAACGTTAGGGAGACGGGTGAACTCTGCTGCAACGAGCTCGTAGCCGTTCTCCTCGATCCACTTCTGGATACCGTTGAACGCTGTGAACTCTCCGTAGAGCACGATCTCCATCTCTTCGTTCTCGTTTTCCTCCTCGAAGATCTCCTCTACACCATAGTCGATGAGCTCGAGCTCAAGCTCTTCGAGATCGTATGGGTTTGCAGACTTCATGCGGAACATGCACTTGCGGTCGAACATGTAGTCAACGCTGCCTGATGTTCCGAGTGATCCGCCGCTCTTTGTGAAGTATGAACGTACGTTTGCTACTGTACGGTTGTTGTTGTCGGTAGCAGCCTCGACGAGGACAGCGATGCCGTGAGGACCGTATCCTTCGAATACTACCTCCTTGTAATCTGCCTGATCCTTATCTGTCGCTCTCTTGATCGCACGCTCGATGTTGTCCTTTGGCATGTTCTCGCTTCGTGCAGTCTGGATAAGCGCACGGAGACGAGGGTTACCTGTCACATCCGGACCTCCCTGCTTTACAGCGATGGTGATTTCCTTTCCGATCTTGGTGAAGACGCGGGCCATGTGCCCCCATCTCTTAAACTTACGCTCTTTGCGAAATTCAAACGCTCTTCCCATAATTATCTAGCCTCAATTCTTCCGATATACTTGTCGATGTCGTATGCTTCCATAGACTGTGGATACTGATCCTTGATAGTCTCATAGAAAGAAAGCGCCTTGTCGTTCTGACCGAGCTTCTCTGCAACAGCGCCTGCCTTGAGGAGGTAGCCGGCAGCAAACATGTTGTCGATTGTTGCAGCAGCCTGCTCGAAGTATCCGAGAGCCTTGCTGTAATCCTCAAGACCTACATATGCATCACCGATGCAAGCCTTTGCGCGAGCTGCGAGGATCGCGTCCTTGCCGTTGTAAGCCTCAAGATACTTGATTGCTGACTCGAAGTTGCCGAGCTGAAGCTCGCATACTCCTGCGTAGAAGTTAACTGACTTGCCAGCCTTCTTGCCGTACTCGTCAAGAATCTGTACGAATCCGAGTACATTGCCGTCACCGTTGAGCGCGAGCTCATAGTCTGCAGCGCGGAAGTTCTCCTCTGCGAGAGCCATCTGGCCCTGAGCCTCGGCAACCTTTGGCTGGTTGATGAACTTGTACCAGCAGAATACTGCTGCACATGCAACTACAACAGCAACGCAGATGATTGAAAGGAGCTTGCCGTTCTTCTCGAAGAACTGCTCTGTCTTTGAAATCGCCTCGACTACTGCCTCGGCATTCTCATTTTTGATTTCTTTAGCCATAATATCGATTAATTTTATATTTGTCTGTGTTTTCAGAACCCTTTTTCAAGGGCCGTCAGGGTACAGTTACCCCAAACAGGCGGCAAATTTAGCAAAAATTGTCCAAACTCCAATAAAAATGTTATCTTTGCCTTGATATCGTGAAAGTTTATGCCCATCCTTGAAAAAATAGTAATATCAGACTTCAGAAACATTCAGCTGCAGGAGCTGGAATTCTCGCCAAATGTCAACTGCATCAGCGGCAACAACGGCGAGGGAAAGACCAATCTTCTTGATGCAATCTATTATCTGTCAATGACAAAGAGCGCGTTCGCCTCTTCTGATAAGTTCAATTTCCGTCATGGAACCGATGAGTTTTCTCTTGCGGGCACTTACAGGATGGAGAACGGACTGACCAGCAGATTCGCCATGAAGATGTCTTCGAAGGGGGATAAGAAGGTGAAGCGTGACGACAAGCCTTATGGCAGGGTTTCCGAGCATGTGGGCATACTGCCGATCGTGATGGTCTCTCCTGCCGACATATCCATGGTAAGCGAGTCCGGTGAGGAACGCAGACGTTTCGTCAATGCAGTCCTTTCGCAGATGGACAAGGAATACATGGCTGCTATGCAGCAGTACAACAGGCTTCTTCTGCAGAGGAACAGGATGCTGAAGGAGCCTGAGCTCGACCGCTCCCTTCTTGAAGTGATCGACATGAGGATGGCGTCTTTGGCAGAGCCAGTCTTCCAGGCAAGGAAGAGGTTTGTCGAGGACCTGAAACCTGTCGTTGCAGAGTACTACAAGGCTGTTTCTGGCGGTTCCGAACAGGTGGACATCGAGTATGAATCGGAACTTTTCAAGGCTCCTCTCGATCAGCTGCTGGCTGCCTCATATGATAAGGACAGGATATTGAAATATACGACTTCAGGCATCCAGAGGGATGATTTCGCATTCAGGATGAACGGCCATCCGATCCGTCGTTACGGCTCGCAGGGGCAGCAGAAGTCGTTCCTTGTGTCGCTGAAGTTCGCCCAGTATGAGATCATGAAGAAGAATTACGGCTTCGCGCCGCTTCTGCTTCTGGACGATGTGTTCGACAAGCTTGATATGGGCAGGATATCGAACCTTCTCCAGATGGTGGCCAGCAATGATTTCGGCCAGATCTTCATCACGGACAGCAACAAGGTGCGCATGGCCGGCATCGTAGACGGACTGACGCAGGACAGGGCATATTACGATACCGTTTCGGGAACATTCACAAGATTGTAGCATGGCATACGACGGAAGACAGAACAAGCTCCGCAGGCATGAGGCGGTAGGGATGGATGAGCTGGTGAACCAGTTCATACGTGACATGAAGCTTGCTTCGGGACTGAACCGGCAGAGGGCTGCAGAAGCGTGGAATGCCGTTTCAGGCGCCGCGCGTTATACTCTTGATGTCTCTTTCGACCGTGGCATCATGATGTGTGCCATCAGTTCATCGGTCGTACGAAACCAGCTTTACTTTCAGAGGGATATACTGATCGCCAGGCTGAACGAGCATCTTGCGTCTGATCCTCTTTTTGTGTCAGACAGGCAGGATGGGCCGATCGTGAAGAATTTGATATTACGTTAGGATATGAAGATTGTAGCAGATATTGATGTTCCTTTTCTTAAAGGAGTGTTCGAACCTTACGCAGAGGTCATATATAAGAAAGGAATAGAGATTTCACGTGAAGATGTGACAGATGCGGATGCATTGATAGTGCGGACGAGGACCCGTTGTGATGCGGAGCTCCTTGAAGGCACGTCAGTCCGTATGGTCGCGACGGCGACGATCGGTATGGATCATATAGACCTTGATTATTGCGCTTCCCGTGGCATCGAGGTCGCTAATGCCGAAGGATGCAATGCCGGCGGAGTGATGCAGTACGTCTTTTCTGCATTGTACGGCATTGCGGCCAGAAAAGGAATCAAGATCGATGGCAGCACTATCGGTATCGTAGGCGTCGGAAATGTCGGAAAACGTATAGAAGCCATGGCAGAATACCTCGGCTTCAATGTCCTCCGATGTGATCCTCCGCGTGCGGAAAAGGAAGGCCCGGAAGGATTCTGCTCCCTTGAGCATCTTCTTGAGAATTCGCAGATCGTGACCCTGCATGTGCCTCTTGACAATACCACAAGAGGAATGGCCAATCCGGCTTTCTTCACCCTTATGCAGCCGGGAACCATCTTCATAAATGCCGCAAGGGGAGAGGTGGTTGACGAGGAGGCCCTGCTTGAAGCGAGGCCGAAGCTCGGCGCCGTTGTCATTGACACATGGAACAACGAGCCGGATGTGAACGAGGACCTCATCGACGCTGCGGATATCGCGACTCCTCATATCGCAGGATATTCATATCAGGGAAAGCTGAACGGAACTTCCATGGCTGTAAGGGCTGTGGCAAGGCATTTCGGCATTCCCGGACTCATTGATTTTGTCCCTGTCGATGACATTCCGGAGCATCAGCCGGTTCATCTTGACCTCAAAGGAAAAAATCATGGCGAGATAGCGGCTGTTTTACAATATAATTATCCTATATTTACGGACGATTTCAGATTCAGGATGGAGCCTCATAAATTCGAGAAGCTCCGTTCAGACTATCAGTACAGACGCGAAATAATTGTAGACTAACACATTAAAACCAATAACCAGATATGTTTAGAAAAGAAGACATCGAGCAGATCGAGCAGAGAGGCTCATCTGTACAGACTGTGGAGCAGCAGGTAGAGCGCTTCAAACAGGGATTCCCATGGATGAAGATCGTGGCTCCGGCAACTCCTGAAAGAGGTATCCAGGTACTTGACGAGGCTGCTGTAGAGGCTGCCGCAAAGTATTATGACGGTGCGACCATCAACGGAAAATGCAAGTTTGTCCCTGCATCAGGAGCGGCTTCACGTATGTTCAAGGACCTTTTCAGCGGTCTTGACGCCCTTAAGGCTGGCAAGGAACTCGCGGATGATGCCCCTGCAGCAAAATTCGTGGACCAGATCCAGTCATTCGCATTCTATACTCCTGAACTTTTCGGTGAGCAGACATGCAAGTGTCCGGAATATCGTCAGTCAGTTCTTTCAAAGACTCTTACCGACGAAGGTCTCGGATATGGAGCGAAGCCAAAGGGAGTTCTCAAGTTCCACAAATATACTGACGGTGAGATCCGTACAGCTTTCGCGGAGCATCTTGTAGAGGCACAGAACTATATGAGAAATGAAGACGGAACTGCAAATCTCGTGGTTACCATTTCTCCAGAGCATCAGCACCTTTTCGAGGAGGCTTATGCAGAGGTAAAGGCCGCTTATGAGGCAAAATATGGTGTGAAGTACAACATCACTTTCACATTCCAGGACAAGGCTACCGACACAGTTGCTGTTGACGTTGAGAACAAGCCGTTCAGAACCGAGACTGATTCGCTTCTTTTCCGTCCTGCAGGACACGGTGCCCTCATCTACAATCTCAACAGGATCGAGGAAGAGGTGGTTTCAATCAAGAATATCGACAATGTCGCTAACGAGAGACTCCTTCCGGAGACAGCTACATGGAAGAAGGTGCTTCTCGGTAAGGCTCTCGAGCTCCGTGACAGGATCTATGGATATCTCAATGCTCTTGATGCAGAGGCAACTCCGGCTCTTTGCGATGAGATCGAGGCATTCCTTGACAACACTCTTTGCGTGACTCTTCCGGCTGCAGCCGACTTTGAGGCACGAGTAGCTGCTCTTCGCGCAAAGCTCAATCGTCCTATCCGCGTTGCCGGTATGGTGAAGAATCAGGGTGAGCCAGGCGGTGGTCCTTTCATCATTGCAGAGAAGGATGGATCTACATCTCTCCAGGTTCTCGAGAGCGTTCAGATCAACATGTCTGACGACCATGCACGTGAGTGCCTTGCATCAGCAACCCACTTCAACCCAGTAGATATCGTATGCTGTCTCCATGACTATAAGGGACAGAGCTTCGATCTCCTCCAGTATGTTGATGAGGATGCAGGATTCATCAGCTCGAAGAGCTATCAGGGACGCGAACTTAAGGCTCTTGAGCTCCCTGGTCTCTGGAACGGTGCGATGAGCAACTGGAACACTCTCTTTGTTGAGGTTCCACTCGCTACATTCAACCCTGTGAAGGTGGTTCTTGATCTCCTCCGTCCTGCGCATCAGAACTAGTGTGGAGCGCATAAGGCTGATAATCAGTCGTTTAAATATACCCACGTGCTGACATAATGCGGCACGTGGGTTGTTTTATCTTATTGTGGACCAATAGATTACGCTCCACGCTAAAAGCGGGAGGTAATGATGAGGAGATTGCCGTCCTTGTCGGATTTGAGGCCGAAGATATGGATGTCGTCGCCGGATGAGACGCCGAGCTTCTTGCGGAGGGTGTCGGTGTCCATCGGGATGTTGCGGGCTGTGACTTCGGCTTTAGGATAGTCTTTGCCTGCTGACTTGATGCTTCGTTTGTCGAGGGGGGAGCATCCGATGATTCTGAATATCTTGCCATGGCCCTTCAGATCGGCTGCCTTGGCCTCGTCTTCAACTATATAGTAATGGGTTGATGTCCCGAGCTTGCTGATTCCGAACCTTTCGCTTATAAGGTTGAATGCACCAGCCTTCATCAATGACTTTCCCGGCTCGAACAGCCACCTTTCGGGCAGACAGTGTCCTCCATCGGCTCCCTCCCACTCTGCGAGTGGGCCCCGCCCCCTACCCGGGGGTGGGAAAATGCCGATTACAGACATCTGTCTGTCCGAAAGGTGTGGTGCGGCGGCCTTTTCGTCGGAAGGTGAAAATGTGAATTCCGAAAGGCTGCCGTCGTTATGGATCTCGACGGCGGTGATGCAGTAGCCGCCATTCCATTCCCGGTCCATCCATATGAGCAGTTCCTTGCATTCTCCTCCACTGGCGACTACATGGACCTCACGACATGTGGACCCCAGACGGCTGCATGCCATCGTTATGTCAGCCATAGGGGAGAGCTTCAGGAGAATATGGCGTGCGTGGACAAATATCTCGTCCTTCAATGTAAGCACATCGGGAGTGCAGTCTTCGATGAGGAATACCTTGCGTCCGCCTTCTCCGCGGCGTGCCGGATCCATGTAGACGATGTCCGGATTGAAACCGTCCAGAATCTTCTCGATGTCTCCCTGCTGCGCAATCCCGTTCGAGACCGATATGTTCCCGGCCTCCAGAACCTTGAAGTTGTGCTCTGCCGCCTTGCAGAGGACTTCCTGCATTTCATTATAGAGGACTCTTTCCGCTTTCTGGGAGAAGAACCAGCTGTCTACTCCGAGACCGCCCGTCAGGTCGGCTATGGACCATGATTTCTTGCCGGCTATCCTGCTGGCGAGGCAGGCCTTATACCTTCCTGTCGCGCTGCTGCTGCATTGCTCGGCAGACAGTTTCAATGGAAAAACAAGACGTGGCTCGTCGTGCCATTCACGGACCTTGTCGCGCAGTTTCCTGCGGCTTTCGATGCTGTTCACGGCCATGTCCATATCTATGTCCGGCCACCTGTCCCTGTTCATGATCAGCCTTACCGGGTCGTCAGATATGTGCGATGATACGAATTCTGCTAGTTTCTCCATGTTTCAGTTGAAAATTTATGCAAAAATAGGCATTTTGTCTAATATTTATGAGTATATTTGCTCGGATATATATGCAAATTCAACAACCAAACATAATAACCGATATGGAAAGAGATTTCAGAACCGTAGTCCAGAGCTGGCTGGACGGAAATTTTGACGAAGCTACAAAGGCTCAGATCATTGCTCTTCAGGAATCAGATCCTGTTGCTCTCGAGGATGCATTCTACAGAAACCTCGAGTTTGGTACAGGTGGTCTCCGAGGCATCATGGGCGTGGGTACAAACCGTATGAACAAGTATACTGTAGGTATGGCTACACAGGGTCTCGCAAACTACATGAAGGCAAACTGCGAGGGACCTCTCAGCGTATGCATCTCGTTCGACAGCCGTAACAACAGCCCTGAGTTCGCACAGATCGCAGCAAATGTTCTTGCAGCAAACGGTATTCATGTATACATCTTCGAGAAGCTCCATCCTATCGCTCTCATGAGCTACTCTGTAAGAGCAAAGAAGGCTACAGCAGGTATCATGATCACTGCTTCCCACAATCCGAAGGAGTACAACGGCTACAAGGTGTTCTGGTCAGACGGAGCACAGGTGAAGTCGCCGGTTGACAAGGAAATCGTTGATGAGGTCGCAAAGATTACAGACCCGTCAATGGTTAAGTTCGAGCCAGGTGCAGATGCTGCTCCTATCGAGGTGATGGGTCACGAAATGGATGAGGCATACCTCAATTCAGTAATGACTCTCATGCTTTCTCCAGAGGCAGTAGCTGCTCATAAGGATCTTAAGATTGTCTACACTCCGATCCATGGTTCAGGCGTCGAGATCGTTCCTGAATTCCTCGGAAAGCTCGGTTTCGAGAATATCTATCATGTTCCGGAGCAGGACGTTGTGGACGGCAACTTCCCTACAGTAATGTCTCCGAATCCGGAGGAACCTTCAGCTCTTGCAATGGCTGTCGCAGTCGCAGAGAGAGAAGGCGCAGACCTGGTGATGGCTACAGACCCTGATGCAGACCGTATCGGTATTGCAGTACGTGACAATGAAGGCAAGATGGTTCTTCTCAACGGAAACCAGACAGGATCTATCCTTACATATTATATTCTTCGCCGCTGGTCAGAGCTCGGAAAGCTCGACGGCAAGCAGTACATCGTCAAGACGATCGTTACTACAGAGCTCATGCGTGCAATCGCAGAGAAGTACGGTGTGAAGGTTCACAATGTGCTTACAGGATTCAAGTGGATCGCCGATGTGATCAAGAAGAATGAGGGTGAGGCTACATTCGTATGTGGCGGCGAGGAAAGCTATGGCTTCAACGTAGGCGAGTTCGTACGCGACAAGGATGCTCCGATTTCATGTGCATTCGTTGCTGAATGTGCTGCATGGGCTGCAGAGCAGGGCAAGACTCTCTATCAGCTTCTCCAGGACATCTATGCGGAGTTCGGATACTATAAGGAGTCTCTCATTTCAGTTACAAAGAAGGGTAAGGCTGGTCTCGAGGAGATCGCTCAGATGATGGTTGACTATCGCAACAATCCTCCAAAGGAGCTTGCTGGTTCACCAGTTGTCAAGGTCATCGACTATACCAAGCCAGAGGAGACTGGACTTCCTTCATCTAACGTTCTCCAGTTCTACAATGAGGCTGGCGATGTCGTTACAGTACGTCCTTCAGGTACAGAGCCTAAGATCAAGTTCTACTTCGGTATCAAGGGTTCTGACGCTGATGCGAAGAATGAGGCTCTCAGAGCACAGTTCAGCAAATAACAATACTTTTATATACAGATAGAGGAGGCCGTCAGGGTCTCCTCTATTCTTTATTCCTTCAACCAGTCTGACTGAAGCATTTTCAAATATCTTCATTCTGTCTTTGTATCCTGATTCATACTCGGAGTCAGTCAGCTGATATGATGATTGGAGGCGTCCGGACACAGACAGGGCAGTGCCACCGGCATCTTTGCTACCATATTCTTTCCAACCTGATGCAGACGATGCCTTACTTGGATTCGGAGCAGGGGAAGAGTACCAGCCTTGAGGTGGAATTGCTGAAGACATTCTGCAGTTTATATAGGCTACATTGTCATAGTATTCCGAGGCGCCGCTGGAACGGGCCAGATACATGCTTTTGTCAGCTACATCTGGATTCTTCGTCAGATTGCAGTCCAGAAATACAAATCCTTTGTCATCTGCTGACATGCAGCGGGCCTGAACGATATAACCGTCTCCTGCTGCTCTTATTTCACATTTCTCAAACAGACATGTCTTAGGAGAACCCCATATGAAATCACAGTCGCCTTCGACAAGACAGTTGTACATCCAGCAGTATCCTTTGGTGTTGAATGTGTCCTGAAGGCTATGCAGCGAACAGTTCACGAAGGCAAGAGTGTAGTCTCCGTTGCTGTTGTTATAGATGACTTCTGCCTGTCCTGGCTTGCCGTATGTGTTCCTGAGGGTCATGTTCTCGAAACGGATGTCATCGCAGTTCTCCATCAGGATGACGGCACGTCCTCCGCTCTTTCCTACAGATTTCCCGATCACAGCGGCTGTTGAAGTGCTGCCGCCGACTCCGTTTGCAAATTCCTCGGAATTGCAGTACTGCAGCACGACTCCTTCGCGGCTTTCTCCCTTGAATGTGATCTTGTTGTTCTGTCGTGCAAACAGCTGTTCCTCATATGTGCCGTTCTTTATGTTTATGGTCATGGCATTGTTAGGCCCGCATCTGTATGACCAGTCGATTGCACCCTGGATTGTGCGGAAATCGGCTTCTCCTGTCTTTGCGACGGTCACAGCCTCTTTTGATGCCGGTTCAGCCTTTGTATGGAATGTCCATTCGCCTTTGGCGATTCCTTTGAATTCTTCTGCTGTAATCGCCGACTCGTCCATTACAATACTGTATGTCTTCGAATAATCCAGCCTGTTGCTGTGAGGACGTATGATGACCTTGTTGCCTTCGATGGATACCGGCTTGTAGTTCACGACTCTCCATCTTTTGAGCGCTGCCGGACCTATAAGGTCATGTGTCGTATTATATGGAGTATCGTCCATAAGCTTT
>RHMF01000377.1_pt1 | contig 18826 bp, 19 predicted proteins | sample 5365151 | NCBI WGS metagenome assembly RHMF01 (sample SAMN10266501, study PRJNA497801) | feces metagenome | isolation source: feces | host: Bos taurus | place: China: Prairie of Fairy Mountain | collected 2017-08-14 | reverse complement strand
TACTTCCGTGCTGCCCCTCGACTTGCATGTGTTAGGCCTGCCGCTAGCGTTCATCCTGAGCCAGGATCAAACTCTCCATTGTAAAAAATTATAATGTATCGTTAGAGTCCTGACTACTTCTTTCCTCGTTCAAAAGGAATTGACAGATAAATACTACATTTCTCTCTATTAACTAAAACCAGTAAATCAAAGAACCGTTTGAAAAATCCTCCTCATTTTAGAGGCGGAAAGTGGTGCAAAGATAATGCAAGATTTTCAATCCACCAAATTTTTCAAGAACTTTTTGCAAACTTTTTTATTTTTCTTCATTTTCGACCCTTAAAAAAGGCAGACTCAGCTGCCATCCGGTCTTCTATCGAAGAGCAATATTTCTCATTTGCGGATGCAAAGGTAGGCATTATTTTCTTTCGTGCAAACTTTTTCGAACATTTTTTTCATTTTTTTTATAATTATTTGAAAATTGGGGTTTATACCTATATATAATATATAATAGGGGGCGGAAAACCGCCCTCACACCACCTTTTTACCGCCAAAATAGAGTTTATTGTGATTTTTGACTATCTTTGCACAAACGAAAATTCTTATGAAGATTAGAAACATTACCATATTGGTTGTGGTGCTTCTGCTCCTGGACCAGATTCTGAAGTTCTGGATCAAGACCAACATGCACCTATATGAGGATATTGAGATTCTCCCCTGGTTTCATCTGCACTTTGTAGAGAACAATGGTGCCGCATTCGGCATGCAGCTTGCCAATGCGGGAGGCTTTGATTGGGGCAAGCTCCTGTTAAGTCTCTTCCGTATTGTGATGATCGGCCTGCTGGGATACTACATCAACCACCTGGTGAAGCACAAAAAAGAGACACCTCGTGGCGTGGTGATAGGACTTGTGCTGATTCTCGCCGGTGCGATGGGCAACCTCGTGGATTCGATGTTCTACGGAATGATCTTCACACAATCGACACCAATGACCGTAGCAACGCTGGGCGAGGGATACGGCACCTTCCTGATGGGCAAGGTGGTGGATATGTTCTATTTCCCGCTGTTCCAGTGGAACAACATACCTTCGTGGCTATCGTTCCTCGTGGATGGAAATAACTATTTCTTTGGTGCCATATTCAACCTTGCCGATGCGTATATATCGGTTGCGGTGGTCTATTTGCTGATTTTCCACTACAAATTCTTCCAGAATTAGTGCGATTTTAGGCACGACTTAAAGTGAAGAATGAAAAAAATTGAGGAAAATAGTTGTGAAATAAAAAAAAGTACTACCTTTGCGTCACGAAACGATGCCCAGATGGTGAAATGGTAGACACGCTCGTTTCAGGTGCGAGTGCTTCACGGCATGTAGGTTCGAGTCCTATTCTGGGCACAAAAAAGCAGACTTTTGGTCTGCTTTTTTTATGTCCAATGGGCAACCATATTTACATTTCCTCCAAACCTCCCTTTGAAAAAGGGAGGCTATAAATAACAGACTTTTGGTCTGCTTTTTGTTGTGACCATTGGGTGGCGGCCTTTATAAAGATGACGGCAATTGAGTGAACTCTATCGTCTTTTTTTATGTCGGGTCAATTATGAGTAAACTCACTTGACAATCAGCACATTGACAAGACGAAGGCCAAGACGGCGATTCAGCTCGGCGGCAATATCTTCGCGGCGGTAGAAAATCTCCTGACGGATGACACTCGACGAAAGGCGGGCATACAAAACGTGATTTTCAAGACGCAACTCGGTGGTAACCGATGCGACCCTCTCGCCCAAGGCCTCACGCCACACATCGGGCAGACGACCCTCGGCTACCTTGGCGGCAATGTAAGGTCGCGAGAAGAACTCCCGCAACACCTCGCCAATATGTTGTGTGTTAGTGCGTTTCATCGTTTCAGGTCGCCTCCCTCGACAGTGAACAGCGAATACTCCTTGCCGGCACGATCCAGAATACCCTCCAAACGAACCTTATTGCAGTCGGTGATACATATCTGTCCGAAGTCGTCACCCGACACCAGCGAGAGCAGTTTCTCGACACGACCCATATCCAGCTTATCGAACAAATCATCAAGCAGTAGAATAGGTTTCTCGTCGGCAGACTCCGCCACAAGGCGATATTGTGCCAGCTTCAACGCAATGAGGAACGACTTCTGCTGACCCTGCGAGCCATACTTGCGTAGCGGGTAGCCTCCGATGCGGAACACCACATCGTCACGATGCACGCCCGACGTGGTGAACTGATTGACGATATCCCTCTCGCGAGAACGCAGCAACAGCTCTCCCATAGCCATATCGGCAAGCTCCGAACGATAGGAAATCTCAACCTGCTCGCGGTCCTCCGACAGATATTTATAATACTCTGCAACAAGTGGTTGCATCTTCTCAATAATGGCCTTGCGACACTCATATACGCGTGTGCCGTGCTCCGAGAGCTGCATATCGTAAATCTGCAACATCGACTCATCTGACGAGCCCTTCAGAAAGCGGTTACGCTCCGCCAGAACGGTGTTATATCGCATCATCGAATTGAGATACTGACGGTCAATCTGCGAGATGAAGCTATTGAGATAGCGGCGACGTTCCTCGGCTGCGTCCGAGATAAGCGAGCTGTCCTGCGGAGAGACTATAACGACGGGGAAACAGCCCACATGGTCGGCCATACGATCGTACTCTTTCCCGTTGCGTTTCAGCACCTTACCGCCACGTCGCGAGAAGGAGCAATTGACCAGCTCCGAACGGTTGTCATCGGTGAGATAGGAGCCCTCAACGACAAAAAACTCCTCGCCGTGATGCACACTCTGGCCATCGGTCATCGTGAAGGCCGACTTCGACATCGCCAGATAATAGACCGCATCGAGGATATTGGTTTTGCCGGCTCCGTTATCGCCCACAAAGCAGTTGATACCCTCCGACAGTTCGATCTCCGCCTGTGTCAGATTCTTGAAATTTATGAGCAACAACTTTTTAAGCCGCATACGCCATCGTTTTTTTGAGTTTTTCACCGTTTTACCTCTACAAAGGTAGGATTTTTCGGCGAGATAAATCACTTTTCGGCACTCCTATTCTCATTTTCGGCACGAGTTTATGTGTTTTTTGCATTTTTTATTATATTTTTGCATTTTGAAAGAGTGAAAATTTAACTAAAAACAATAAAAAATTATGGCAAAACAGGTAATGACTCCCCAGGAGGAGGCACTGGCACAGGCACAGGCACAGACCGAAAATTTCTTTGAGAAGCATAGCAAGGCGGTGGTAATCGCTATGATTGCTATTTTTGTATTGGCAGCCGCTATCTTTGGCTACAAGAAGCTCGTAAGCGAGCCTCGTATGCAGGCCGCACAGGAGATGCTCTATAAGGCACAGTATCAGTTCGAGCAGCAGAACGCTGACCTCGCATTGGCACTCAACGGCGACGAGAACACTCCCGGCTTCGCACAGGTTGCAGAGCAGTATGGCAACACTCCCGCTGGTAACCTTGCAAATCTCTACGCAGCTGCTTGCTCAATCCGTTTGGGTGAGGTAGAGGCAGCAGAGAGCTACCTTGCAAAGTTCAAGAATGTGAAGGGTACTCCCGGTGAGATTATCAACGCTATGGCTGCCGGTTTGAAGGGCGACATCGCAGTTGAGAAGGGCGACAACGCCGCTGCTGCTGCCGCTTTTGAGGCTGCTGCAAAGGTTAGCGACAACCTCTACACTGCACCTATGTATCTGCGTAAGGCTGCACAGGCTTACACAGCTCTCGGCAACGAGGCGAAGGCAAAGGAGTGCTTGGAGGTTATCATCGACAAGTACGCTAACTCTCCCGAGGCTGCCAACGCACTTAAATTGGCTAAATAGTTGTCAGTAGGTAAGACAAGGCAATAGAAGAGGTGGGACAATTGAAGATTGGTGTTATTCTGGTGGAGGAGCAGGCCTCATTCGGCCAACGCAACCTTACGGCGTGCGTTGAGAGTTTGAAGGCTCTGGGTTGCAGCGACCAAAACATATTGGTCAAGCACGCCCCACGAGTACAGAATGTCACTCTGGTTGTGCAGTTCTTCGCCGAATATACCGATGTTGATGCAGTCATCATTCTTGCAGAGAGCCAGCCATCGGCAGAGTATGCCACTATGCTTTATGGCGTGAGCAAGTTGCAGATGACGTGGAATATGCCCGTCGCGATAGGCGACTGCACGGCTGCGGAAGAGGCGGTAGCTATGGTAACGATGCAGAACGAAATGGAGGCCGCTGCCCCCGAGCATATATCGCCCGACCGCAAATCAATCAACTAACACTAAACGCAACTTCCTATGTGAGTTGCGTTTATTTTTTCAGGAACAACCACAAACGGTTGTTCGTAACAAAGAGTAGTTTAACTAAATAAAATAACGCACTATGTCAGGCTTTTTTGGATGTGTTTCCCGCATAGAATGTGTGAACGATGTCTTTTACGGCACCGACTATCACTCGCACCTCGGTACCAAACGTGCCGGTTTGGCCTTTGTGGAAGATGGTAAGTTCAAGCGTTCGATACACTCGCTTGAAGATGGTTATTTCCGTAATAAGTTTGAGGGTGAGCTGCCCAAATTCGGAGAGGCGAAGATGGGCGTTGGAGTAATCTCCGACAACGAATCACAACCCATAACCATCACCTCGCATATGGGTCGCTACGCAGTGGCTACGGTGTCTCGCATCGACAACATCGAGGAGTTGTCGAAGGAGCTGCTCGACGACAGACACCACTTTGCCGAACTGTCGAGTGGAAACATCAACGCTACGGAGCTGGTGGCGATACTCATCGGGCTCGGCTCGTCAATCAAGGATGGCATAGAGCTGGTGTTCAAGAAGATAAAGGGCTCTTGCTCGATGCTTATACTCACCGACCACGCCATATATGCGGCTCGCGACAAGTTTGGTCGCACACCCATCTCGATAGGCAAGAACGAGAAGGGTTATGTGTGTGCCAGCGAGAGCTCCAGCTTCGACAACCTCGGCTATAACTATGTGAGGGATCTGGGCCCGGGCGAGATTGTGCGTATCTCGGCTGACGGCATACATCAGGTAACGCCTCCCGGCAAACGCAAGCAGATATGCTCGTTCCTGTGGATATATTATGGCTACCCCTCGGCTTGGTATGAGGGTATAAATGTAGAGGACTGCCGCTATCGCTGCGGTGCTGCTATGGCTCGCCGCGATAATGAGATACAGCCCGACTTCGCAGCCGGCATCCCCGACTCGGGTGTGGGACACGCCATAGGCTATGCCAACGAGAAGGGCATACCCTACAAACGTCCATTTGTGAAATATACACCTACCTGGCCGCGTAGCTTTATGCCGCAGAATCAGAAGATGCGTGACCTGGTGGCAAAGATGAAGCTGCTGCCCAACAGTCGCTTCACACGCGATCAGAAGATTCTCTTTATGGACGACAGCATCGTGCGTGGCACGCAGTTGAAGGATAATGTGGTGAAGCTGCTCGACAGCGGAGTCAAGGAGGTACATATGCGTATCGCCTGCCCGCCGCTTATCTTCCCCTGCCGCTTCCTCAACTTCTCGACATCGCGTAGCACCTACGACCTCTATGCACGCCGTGTGATTCGCGATATGGAGGGTCGTGACGACATATCTGATGCAATATTTGAGCAGTATGCCGACCCCGACAACCCGAAGCATAAGGAGATGGTGAACATCATGTGCCGCCACCTGCAACTCACCTCGTTGAAGTTCCAGCGTCTGGATGACCTGGTTGAAGCGATAGGTCTGCCGAAGGAAGATTTATGTACCCACTGCTGGGATAACAGCAGTTACGACGAATAGCAAGAAGGGGGTTGTCCAACAATTTGTTGAGCAACCCCCTCTTCTTTTCCTGCCGTTTTCTGATGAGCTTTAATCGTCGATATCTATCAGGCGACCATGCTTGTCGAAGGTGAGTTCAAAGCCGTTTGACAACTCCACCTCGAAGCTACGGCGACCGCGGTCCACACGCCTCACATCGACATCGGGATAGTGCTGCGAGAGATAGTGTGTCACGCCCTCCGGGATAAGCTCCGCAGGCACCGAGCCGTTGCGAACGGTTATCTCCTGCCACTCGCCCAATGAGGAGAAATCAATGCGTGTGCCATCACTCAGCACCACCTCATAATCCTTATACATCACATCGTCGTCCCGCATAATAAGCGTGGGCTTGATACCGGCAAAATATTTATCCATAAACTCTCGTGCCGCCAATGGCAGCTGCTCACGAGTCACGGGTTTATCATCGGCCGCCACTGCTACGGCGACACTAAACAAAAATGCGAAGACCAATACAATTCGTTTCATAATATCATAGTTTTTATATACAACGTAGTACGCTGCAATTTTCGTACAACAAATATACAATAATACTCCTAAAAGACCTTTATAGCGAAAAAAAGATTTAATAATTTTGAGCATTACGCAAAAACCAATACCTTTGTATATAAAGGCATATAAGTTGCATTATACTCGCATCTTAAAGAGAGTAAAATGCTAAAATGTTAGAGATATGAATATTGCTATCGTAGGCACAGGTTATGTTGGGCTCGTATCGGGAGCCTGCTTCGCCGAGATGGGTGTGAATGTGGTGTGCGTGGATATTAACGCCACAAAGATAGAGCAGCTCCGACAGGGTATCATCCCAATATATGAGCCGGGGCTGGAAGAGATGGTTGTACGAAATCAGAATGCCGGCCGTCTGACATTCGCCACCGACCTTGGTGAGGTGATTGACGGCGTGGATATTGTATTCTCGGCCGTAGGTACTCCTCCCGACGCCGAGGGAGCTGCCGATTTGAGTCAGGTGCTGGAGGTGGCTCGCACCTTCGGTCGCCACATCAACCGCTACACGATGCTCGTGACCAAATCAACCGTTCCCGTAGGTACGGCACACCGTGTTACGGAGGTTGTGCGTGAGGAGTTGCAGCGTCGTGGCGAGGATATACCTTTCGATGTAGCCTCAAACCCCGAATTTTTGAAGGAGGGAGCAGCCATAAAGGACTTTATGGCCCCCGACAGAGTCATCGTCGGCACGGAGAGTGATCGTGCCCGTAAGATTATGGCACGCCTCTACAAGCCCTTTATGCTGTCGGGCGAGAGAATGATTTTCACCGATACGGCGAGTGCCGAGATGATTAAATATGCCGCCAACTCGATGCTGGCGACACGCATATCGTTTATGAACGACATAGCCAACCTCTGCGAGAAGGTGGGTGCCAATGTGAATATGGTCCGCAAGGGCATAGGTGCCGACACACGCATAGGTCGCAAGTTCCTCTACCCGGGCTGCGGCTATGGTGGTTCGTGCTTCCCGAAGGATGTGAGAGCCCTGATAAAGACTGCCGAGCAGAATGGCTGCCGTATGAGGGTGTTGGAGGCTGTCGAGCAGGTAAACGAGGAGCAGAAAGGAATACTCTTCGAGAAGTTGTCACGCCACTACGAGGGCGACCTGCGAGGCAAGACCATAGCCCTATGGGGTCTGGCCTTCAAACCGGAGACCGACGACGTGAGAGAGGCTCCCTCGCTGGTGCTGATTGAGAAGCTGATAGCCGCAGGCTGCCGAATAAAGGCTTACGACCCCGTTGCTATGCCGAGTGCCGAGGCTGTGGTGGGCGACAGGATAACCTACTGTCGCGATATGTACGATGCTGCTATCGACAGCGACGCCATAATACTCATCACCGAGTGGAAGGAGTTCCGTATGCCGAGCCTCTCGGTTTTGGAACGCACGATGCGTCATCGCGTGATACTCGATGGTCGCAACATCTACGACAGCGAGGAGATGGCCGAGCACGGATTTACATACTATAAAATCGGATAGCGGATGAAGGTTCTTGTGAGTGGTGCTGCCGGATTTATAGGCTTTCATCTCGTCAGGAGGTTGCTCCGTGACGGCTACGAGGTTGTGGGCATCGACAATATGAACGACTACTACTCTCCGCAGCTCAAAGCAGACCGTCTGCACGAGGTGGGCATAGACTCCGCGATAGCAGATTATGGCGTAATGTTGCCAAGCAAGAGCCACTCTGCACTCCGCTTTATGGTGGGCGATATAGCCGACAGGGTTTTGGTGCAGAATTTGTTTGCTACGGAGCATTTCGATATGGTGGTCAATCTCGCAGCACAGGCGGGCGTGAGGTATTCGCTGGAGAATCCGTTTGCCTATGTGGAGAGCAATGTGGTGGGATTTCTCAACATATTGGAGTGTTGTCGCCACAACGCAGTGAAGCATCTGGTATATGCCTCGTCAAGTTCGGTCTATGGTTCAAACAGCAAGACGCCCTTCGCCGAGCAGGATAGCGTGGATAGGCCGGAGAGCCTCTACGCCGCCACGAAACGCAGCGACGAGCTGATGGCAAGCGTCTATGCAAAGCTATACGGCATACCGGCTACGGGGTTGCGTTTCTTCACGGTCTATGGGCCGTGGGGTCGTCCCGATATGGCACCTATGCTCTTCGCCGAGGCTATCGCAAGCGGCCGACCGATAAAACTCTTCAACGAGGGGCGGATGCAACGCGACTTTACATACATCGACGACATCATTGAGGGCGTGGTGCGGGTTATGGCCGAGCCACCCGTAAAGGGCGAGGATGACCGACCGCACGCAATATACAATATAGGTTGCTCGTCACCCGTTATGCTTGACGAGTTCATCGCCGAGATAGAGCAGGCCCTCAACCGCAAGGCCGAGAGGGTACTGATGCCTATGCAGGCGGGCGATGTGGAGAGGACTTTCGCCGACACGACACTCCTCGAACAGCGATTTGGCTATCGTCCGCAGACGACGCTGCACGAGGGTATAGGTCGTTTTATAGAGTGGTTTAAGAGTTATAACAGTAAAAAATAGTCGTTTATGACAAAGGGTATTGTACTTGCCGGCGGTAGTGGCACACGCCTCTACCCCATCACAAAGGGCGTCAGCAAGCAGTTGCTGCCCATATATGACAAACCGATGATATACTATCCAATATCGGCACTTATGGACGCCGGCATACGCGACATACTCATCATCTCAACACCGCAGGACCTGCCTAACTTCCGCCGTCTGCTGGGCAGTGGCGAGGATTATGGCGTCAGATTCAGCTACGCCGAGCAGCCCTCTCCCGATGGTCTGGCACAGGCCTTCATCATTGGCGAGGAGTTTATCGGCGAGGATAATGTATGTCTGGTGCTGGGTGATAACATCTTTCACGGTGCCGGTCTGGCGGATATGCTCCGCGAGGCGGTACGAACAACCGAGGAGGAGCAGAAGGCTACGGTTTTCGGCTATTGGGTGGATGACCCCGAACGCTATGGCGTGGCAGAGTTTGACAGCGAGGGCAACTGCCTCTCGATTGAGGAGAAGCCCGCAAACCCAAAGTCAAACTATGCCGTTGTGGGACTCTACTTCTACCCCAACAGCGTTGTCGAGGTGGCAAAGAGCATCAAGCCGTCGGCTCGCGGCGAGCTGGAGATTACATCTGTAAATCAGCACTTCCTCGCATCGGGCGAGTTGAAGGTAAAACGCTTTGAACGCGGTTTTGCGTGGCTCGACACGGGTACGCACGACTCGCTGGCCGAGGCCTCTATCTTTGTGGAGGTCATCGAGAAGCGTCAGGGCTTGAAGATAGCCTGCCTGGAAGGCATAGCCTACCGCAACGGCTGGATTTTGGAGCAGAAGATGCGTGATATGGCTCGCATAATGGCGGGCAACCAATACGGACAATACCTGTTGAAGGTCATTGAGGAGAAAAACAGAGAGTTTTAGCGATGAGAGTTATTTCTACCGATATAGAGGGCGTGGTTATCATCGAGCCCGATGTGTTTGGCGATGCCCGCGGCTACTTTATGGAGAGCTGGTCGCAGCAGCGTTTCAACGAGAGTGTGCGAGAGGTGGAGTTTGTGCAGGACAACCAGAGCAAGTCGTGCTATGGCGTGGTGCGGGGCCTGCACTTCCAGCGTGGCGAGTACTCGCAGTCGAAACTGGTGCGTGTGGCACAGGGTCGCGTGCTGGATGTGGCCGTAGATATTCGTCGTGGCTCGCCCACCTTCGGCAGGCATATCGCTGTGGAACTATCTGACGAGAATCATCGTCAGCTCTTCATCCCTCGCGGTTTTGCTCACGGCTTCTCGGTGTTGAGCAGCGAGGCCGTACTGCAATATAAGTGTGATAACTACTACTCGCCCGAGAACGAGGGTGCTATCGCGTGGAACGACCCCACGATAGGCATCGACTGGCAGTTGCCGGTGGAGGATATAATCCTCTCGGCAAAGGATATGCACCACCCCACACTCGCAGAGGCGGAGGAGGCACTATTCGATTATAACACAGATTATTATGTCAAATAAGCACAGGATACTTGTAACGGGGGCCAATGGTCAGTTAGGCTATGAGCTGCGTCGTCTGGGCGGAGCTTCGCCAAATGACTACATCTTCACCGATGTTGCCGAGCTGGATATCACCGATGCGAAGGCTGTCGATGCAATGGTTGGCAGCAAGAAGTGCGATGTGATTATAAATTGTGCCGCCTATACCAATGTGGACAGGGCCGAGGAGGAGCCTTTGGTGGCCGAGGCGATAAATGCTCACGCAGTGGGTAATCTGGCCCGTGCGGCAGCGAAACACAACGCCACACTCTTCCACATTTCCACCGACTATGTATTTGGAGATGAAGGCAATACACCTCTCTCCGAGGATATGCCGACACGACCTCTGGGCGTGTATGGCCGCACGAAGCTGCAAGGCGAAAAGGCCATTGCGGAGTCGGGCTGCAAGGCGATAATCATCCGCACGGCGTGGCTCTACTCGGAAGCAGGCAACAACTTCCTGAAAACAATGCTACGCCTCACATCGGAGCGGGAGCATATAAATGTGGTCTTCGACCAGGTGGGTACGCCTACCTATGCCGGCGACCTTGCGTTGGCCTTGTTCTCGATAATCGAGGGCGATATGTACGCCGGCCGCGAGGGCATATACCACTTCTCCAACGAGGGAGTATGTTCGTGGTATGACTTTGCGGTGGAGATAGCCCGTGCTGTGGGCAACAGTCGCTGTAACATAGAGCCTTGCCGCAGCAAGGATTTCCCCACAAAAGCGACAAGACCGTCATACTCTGTGCTGGACAAGGATAAGATAAAGCGGGTCTTCGGCATCGTGATTCCTCACTGGCGGGAGTCGATGTTCTACTGTCTGAAACGCCTGTTGGCACAAAATCAAAGCAAGTGATGAAAAAGATTCTTATAACAGGTGGTGCGGGATTTATCGGCAGCCACGTCGTGCGTCTGTTTGTAAATAAGTATCCCGACTACCACATCATAAACCTCGACAAGCTCACCTATGCGGGCAATCTTGCCAATTTGCAGGATATCGAGCAGGCGGAGAACTACACCTTTGTCAAGGGCGACATCTGCGACTTTGAGCTGGTGTGCGGGCTGTTCAGCCGCTACAAGATTGACGGCGTGATTCACCTCGCTGCCGAGAGCCACGTCGATAGGTCGATAAAAGACCCCTTCACCTTCGCCAGAACCAATGTCATAGGCACGCTGTCGCTGCTTCAAGCCGCACGCCTTGCGTGGGAGGCCGACGAGAAGGGCTACGAGGGGAAGCGTTTCTACCACATCTCAACCGACGAGGTGTATGGTGCTTTGGAGATGGGCAATGAGTTCTTCACCGAGCAGACGAAGTATGACCCGCACTCGCCATACTCGGCATCAAAGGCGTCAAGCGACCACTTCGTGAGGGCGTTTCACGACACCTACGGTATGCCTACCATCGTCACCAACTGCTCGAACAACTACGGGCCGTATCAATTCCCCGAAAAGCTGATTCCGTTGTTTATCAACAACATACGCCATCGCCGAGCTCTGCCCGTATATGGCAAGGGCGAGAATGTGCGTGACTGGCTCTATGTGGAGGACCACGCCAGAGCCATCGACCTCATATTCCACAAAGGCAAGGTGGCCGAGACCTACAACATAGGCGGCCACAACGAGTGGCGGAACATCGACCTGATAAGGGTTATCGTACGCACGTGCGACCGTCTGCTGGGCAATGCGGAGGGTACAAGTGACAATCTGATAACGTTCGTTAAGGACCGTGCCGGCCACGACCTGCGTTATGCCATAGATGCGAGCAAGCTGCAACGAGAGCTGGGCTGGGAGCCGTCGCTGCAATTCGAGGAGGGCATAGAACGCACCATAAGGTGGTATCTTGATAATGAGGAGTGGCTCAACAACATCACCTCGGGCGACTACGAGAGGTATTACGACGAGATGTACCGAGGCCGATAGCAGCCTAAACCGCAACAACAAACCACAATAAAGACCGAAACAAAAAGACTGAAACTCAACTACAATGGCCCTGACGTCGATAAAGAAGAACTTTGCCTACAAGAGCATTCTCAACCTGTCATCATATCTGGCAGGCTTTATCACGTTTGCCTATACGGCCCACATCTTCGGAGCCGAGAGAATCGGTCTTGTGAACTTTGTGGATAATACGGTCAATTACTTCCTGCTCTTTGCCACGATGGGCATAGGCCTGCTGGGTGTGAGGGAGATTGCCGCCGTACGCCACGACGAGGAGCAACGCAGCCGCGTATTCTCCAATATTCTGGGTCTTAATCTGATATTTACAGCCGTGACGCTGGTGGTCTATGTTATAGCCGTAGCCTCCATTCCGCGTCTGTCGGCACACCCCGAGATGTTCTTCATCGGCGGTGCGAAAATCGTATTTACGGCACTCGTCATCGAGTGGTTCTTCTCGGGTATGGAGAATTTCCGCTACATCACGCTGCGAAGCATCGCCATAAGGATTCTGTATGTCGTTTCGGTTTTTCTGTTCATCAAAAACCGCGACCAGTACATACTCTTCTTTGCTCTGACGGTCGCCTCCGTAGTGCTGAATGCCCTTGTGAATATCACCTATGTCCGCAAGTTCGTGCGTCCTTCGTGGCAGGATATGATCTCGACGAAGTATATGCAAGGCAACATCACACTCGGCATATACTCGATAATGACCTCGATGTATCTCACTCTCAATGTGGTCTATCTGGGTTTTGTGGCGGGCGATACCGAAGTGGGATACTACACCACCGCCTTCAAGCTCAATACCGTTATGCTCGGTTTCTTCTCGGCCTTTACCAATGTGATGATGCCGCGTATGAGTGCTCTGGTGGCTGCCGGCGAGGAGGAGAAGTTTCAGGAGATGATCAACAAGTCGTTCTCGGCGGTGGCGACATTCAGCGTGCCGCTGGTGCTGTGCAGTATGATTATGGCTCCGCAGATTATTGCCCTGCTGGCAGGTGATGACTTCGGCGGTGCGATACTGCCTATGCGAATAATTCTTCCGGCGGTGATTATGGCGGGCATAGCACAGGTGCTGGCCATTCAGATTATTATGCCGTTGAAGCACGACAAGATTCTGCTCACCGCCTCGGCCATAGGTGCTGCGGTGAGTATAGTCATAAACATCTTTGTTGTGCCACATTTGGAGAGCATAGGCTCTGCCATAGTGCTTTTGTCGGCCGAGAGTGCAGTAACCGGCACGTATATTGTATATGTCTTGCGAAAAAAGATAGTGAAGATTCCTGTTAAACTTTTTGTGCGAAGCACACTGCTCTCGCTGCCCTGCGTGGCGATATGTGTTGCTTGCTCACATCTAATCGAAAACCCATTTATAGCGTTAGGCACAGCCTTCGTCGTGAGTGTGGCGTGCTGGTGCGTCATTAACTTCCGCGAATTTAGACAATATTTGGGTATATAATGGATCTTTCCATAATCATTGTGAATTACAACACGCGGCACATCACGGCAGCGTGTATCGAGAGTATATATGCCTGCACAACGGGCATTCGGTTTGAGGTTATTCTGGTGGATAACGCCTCGACCGACGACAGCAAGGAGCATTTTTCCAGAGATGGGCGTATAAGCTACATCTACAATCACGAGAACATAGGTTTCGGACGGGCCAACAACCTCGGCCTTGCGGTGGCTCGCGGGCGTAACATACTCTTTCTCAACCCCGACACGCTGCTGCTGAACAACGCCGCAGCCATACTATCTATGTATCTCGACTCGCACGACAAGGTGGCCGTGGTGGGAGGTAATCTCTATGGTCGCGATATGCAACCTATGCTCTCGTTCCGCCGGCAACGCCCCTCGATAGGCTGGGAGGTGGCAAACCTTATGAATCATCTTCCCGAGAAGATACTCCTGCCCCGTCGCTGGTACTTCAACTTCACCTCACGCCCGATACGGGTGGGCTACATCACGGGAGCCGACCTTATGGCTCGCCGTGCCGATGTGAAGGCTGTGGGCGGCTTCTCCGAAGACTTTTTTATGTATTACGAGGATGCCGACCTCTGTCAGAGCCTGCTACGTCTGCGACCGCAGATAATATCGCACCCCGAGGCACGCATACAACACCTCGAAGGTGGCAGCTTCGAGGAGGCTCACATCAACCGCCGCCGCATACTGCTCTCCGAGCAGGGACGGCACACCTACTACAAGCGTAATCACTCACGGCGATATCATCGTCTGGCCAACGACATATATCTCACTTCGCTTACGCTGCACTCGCTATGTTACAGGCTCCTGCGACGACGCACACAATATCGTGCATCGCTGTTACGCCGACTCATTGTGCGACATCTGCAACTCTCGCTGCGGAATTAGGCTCTATGGCAACATCACTGCCCTACATAGTCGTAGCATTGCTGTTGCTGTGGCTCTATATGAACGAGCAGAAGCAGATTCACCTCCTCTCGCCACGGCGTGCAGGAGCATTGGCATTTATGCTTGTATGGCTCTTCATCGGCCTTCGCGGACACCTCTACTCCGACTTTATCAACTACTACCCCTTCTACGAAGATCTGCCCACGATAAACCGCCTCACATCGAGCTCCTTCACCCGTTATATGTTTGAGCCGGGCTTTGTCATCTACTCCTCTGTGGTCAAGAGCCTCGGCTTTGACTACTTCGGCTGGGTGGCTGTCGGCTCACTCATCGACCTCTGGGTCTGCCGGCACACATTCCGCCGCTACTCCTCGTCGCTGGTGCTGCCCTTCCTCTTTTTTATCGCCTACAACGGCCTTGTAATAGAGTTCAACCTCTACCGCAACGCCAAGGCCATAGACCTCTTTCTGCTCTCGCTGCCGGCACTGGAGCAGAGGCGGGCAACGAAATATATGCTGCTGAACACCCTCGGCATCACATTTCATCTCTCGTCGGTGGTCTATCTGCCCGCATACCTCGTGCTGCACCGCAACATAGGCTCTGTGGTCCGCTGGTGTGGAATAGTTTTTGCAAACATCATTTTTCTCGGCAGGATAAATGTCGTGAACAGCATAATCCTCTCGCTGGGGGTGCTGCAACCAACAGCCCTCTACGACAAGCTGACCAGCCATGTGCAACACAGCACTGCCTCCTACGCCCTGTCGTTCGGACACATAGAACGCACCATAGCCATACTGCTCTTTACGGTGCTGTATGGTCGTATGGAGCAGCAACGCCGAAGTAACCGCATATTTTACAACTGCTTATGGATATATTATGTAACATTTCTCATATTCCACGAGATAGAGGTTCTCGCCACACGCATACCCATACTCTTCGTATGCGGTTACTGGATACTCTACACCAATGTCGCCACCCTGCGTTTTCGCTGGCGACAGGTGGTGCTGCTCGTAGCCATTGTGCTGGCCTTCGCAAAGATTATCACCGCCAACCTCTCGCCCGCAGCCCGCTACGACAACCTGCTCTTCGGCATCGAGGAGTACGCCTCGCGGCGGCGTGAGGTGCTGCCGCTTTTGGAGAAAGATTAACCACAACGACAATGAAAATACTCTACGACCACCAGATATTCGCCTCGCAGACCTATGGAGGCGTATCACGCTACTTCGCAGAGGTCATCCACCGCCTGCCCGCCTCGACATGGGAGGTTACGGCAACACTCTCGAACAACCACTACGCACGCCACTACGGCATTGTGCGGTGTTGCGAGTTTCTGCCACAGGTGGATTTCCACCACAAGGGGCGACTCATGGCCGAGCTGGGCAAGCCCTACTCCTCGTTTCGGCTGCGGCGTGGCGACTACGACATATATCATCCGACGAACTTCGACACCTTTGGCCTTCATGCTGCGGGGCGGCGGCCCGTGGTCGTGACCTATCACGACACCAACTTCCTCACACCGCACAACTACAATCGCCGTATGGCTCGCCTGCAACACGCCTCGCTGCGGCGTGCCGACAGGATAATAGCCGTCAGCGAGAATACGCGTCAGGACCTGCTCTCGCACTTCGACCTTTCGCCCGAAGTGATAAAAGTGATACATCACGGCGTGAGCCGACTGCCTGCTGAAGAGTTTGCAGCGATAGAGCCACCTAAACGCCCCTACATACTCTTTGTGGGGCTACGCCACGCCTTCAAGAACTTCACAACCTTCGCCCGTGCCTTCTCGCAGATTGCTCCACGCTACCCCGACCTGCGGGTTATATGCACACGCACGCCCTTCTCGCAGGAGGAGATGAGGCTCTTCCGCGAGCTGGGCATCGAGCAGCGTATGGAGGTTGTGGTGGCCGACGAGGCGACACTCGCACGCCTCTACTCCGATGCCGAGATGTTTGTCTTTCCCTCGAAGTATGAGGGTTTCGGTATGCCGATACTCGAAGCTATGGCCTACGGTTGTCCCTGCCTGCTCGCCGAGGCGAGTTGCTTTCCGGAGATTGCCGACAAGGCGGCCCTATACTTCCCACCCGACGAGAGTGAGGCTCTAGCGGCAGAGATGGAGAGGTTGCTCGGCTCGGCAGAGTTACGCCACCGCCTCACGACACTTGGACTGCAACGCGTCAAGCGTTTCACGTGGGAGAGGTGTGCCGAAGAACACTTGAAACTTTATAAATCGATGTTATGACAGGCTCTGTAATAGTTTTGTACAATCCCGACTTCGGGCTGCTGCAACGCGTGGTGGAGGCTCTCGCCGAGCAGGTGGACCTGCTCTACATGGTGGATAACTCGCCTACAAACAACTATCGAAACATACCCCACCAAAGCAACGTGCGATACATACCGCTATACTCCAACCGAGGCATTGCCGCAGCACAGAACATAGGCATACGCCACCTCCTGCGGCGAGGTTGTCAATATGTTCTGCTCGCCGACCAGGACAGCATAGCATCGCCACGACTCATAGCCGAGCTATGTCGTCGCCACCGCATTTTGAGCCGCATATACGATGTGGCAGCCATAGGGCCGATGCCCATAAACCGTCACAGCCGAGAGCCCTACATCGGAGAGAAGGATGAACGCATACTACGCCGAATAGAGCAGGAGGGCTACACATTCTACGAGGCACACAGCATCATAGCCTCCTTCTCGCTTATCTCGGCAGCAGCTCTGCGGCGTACGGGCGGAATGAACGAGAGGCTCTTCATCGACTTCGTGGATCAGGAGTGGTGCTGGCGTGCGAGGGCGTGCGGACAACGCATATTTGTCGCACCCGACCTCAGTATGGAGCACGAGCAGGGGCGTTACAGACGCACCCTCGGCATAGGGCTCAACATATCGACACCGGCACGGCTGTACTTTCAGATTCGCAACCTGCTATGGCTCTCACGCCGCGGCAACGCACCGCAGAGCTGGAAAAGACGCAATTTAAGAAAACTATGTTATAAAATTGTCGGTTACCCGCTACTCGTATCGCCGCGTATGGCCTACATAAAGAGCATCGTCAGAGGATTGCGGGACGGACTGACACAACAAGTGTAAGCAATGGATTTAACTTCAAACATATCGGTATTGATGGCCGTACATAACGGCGAGAAGGCCCGCAACCTGCATAAGGCCCTGTGCAGCCTTAACAATCAGTCGCTGCAACCAAAGCAGATTGTGCTGGTGGAGGACGGCCCTCTCGGTGGGCAGCTGATGGACGAGATAGAGCATTGGCAGAGTGTCTGGGGACGCCGCCTGACGATAGTCCGAAACGCAGAGAACCTCGGACTCACAGCCTCGCTGAACAGAGGCATAGAGCAGGTCTGCAACCCCATAATTGCCCGTATGGACAGCGACGACATAGCCCACCCGAGGCGTTTTGAGAGGCAGGCCCGCTTCCTGCGACAGCACCCCGACATCGACATCGTGGGTGGCTCGATAAAGGAGTTCAACGACGAGGGTCGCAACCTCGCAACACGCCACTACCCGCTGACACACAACGCCGTGCTGCACTCCATACATCGTGCCTCGCCGCTGGCACACCCTGCCGTGATGATGCGTAGCAGGATATTTCAGCGTGGTCTGCGTTACGATGAACGCTACCGCACGAGTCAGGATATTGCCCTCTGGTTTGACGCCATTTGTGCCGGCTACCGCATAGCCAACATACCCGACACGGTGCTCTACTTCCGTCAGGATGACAGGATGTATCGCCGGCGTGGGCGAGGCAAGGCGTGGGGCGAGTTCTCGATATATTGCAGCGGCATACGCCGGTTGTATGGCGTCTTCTCGTGGCGTTATCTCTTCCCCGCAGGTCGTCTTGTGGCCCGCATGATGCCCTCGGCCATTATTCGCTGGCTCTACCGCAGCGGCCTCCGCAGGATGGTAGTGGAGTAAAGAAAAAGCCCTCACACCAAAAGTGCAAGGGCTTTTTTCTGTTATATGAGCAACCGATTACTCGGCCTGTGCGGGACGCATAACGACCTTGATAAGGTTGCCGTCGGCCAGAATCTTCTTGGCCAAAGCCTGAACATCCTCTGATGTCACAGCCTCAACAGCAGCCTCGTAACCATTTACAACATCTACATTGTGCTTGTAGTACTCGTTAATGGCATTTACCCAATATGAGTTGTTCTTAATCTGCTTGGTGTAGTCC
>RHMF01000376.1_pt1 | contig 18831 bp, 13 predicted proteins | sample 5365151 | NCBI WGS metagenome assembly RHMF01 (sample SAMN10266501, study PRJNA497801) | feces metagenome | isolation source: feces | host: Bos taurus | place: China: Prairie of Fairy Mountain | collected 2017-08-14 | reverse complement strand
AGAAATGCAGGAAAAGGATAATGAAATAGATATGACATCGTCTGAAAACGATGAAAAATCTGCAAAATAAGCAATGTGTAAAAGTAAATATAGTATATGATATAAATATGAATATAATGAGAAGTTTAAGATATATATATTGTGCAATAGCAGTGATGTTTTCTTCTACAGCCCTTATGGCTCAAACCGAAGAAGAGGTATATAACGAAAATGTGGTGGTTATAAGTGGTTATCAACCCGTATTGCAAAAATCAGAAAAGATAAATATAGAGCATCGTGTAACAGATACATCGACCATAAAAGTAGATTTTAATTACAAGGTTTATCCACATAGATTATTTTCGCTATATGCTCCTGAACGTATAAATGCAGCACGCTTAGTAGGCGAGCCATCGGCTAAATTGTATAAAAGTTACATCAAATTAGGAATGGGTACTTATATGTCGCCAATGGCTGATTTGTATTTTAATTCGCTAAAAAACAAATCATTTAATTATTCGGCACGTGTATATCACAATTCCTCGTGGTGGACATTGAAAGACTATGGCTCTAATAACTATTCTAACACTGATGTTGATTTGTTTGGAAAGTATATGTGGAAAAATAAAGTTTTGTCGGCCAATCTATTTTACAAGAATGATTATAATCTCTACTACGGGTTTACTGATTCGACATGGAGTGTACTGTTCCCTGATATAGATAGAGAAGAGTTGAAGAAATCTGAATATTCGCAGATATATAATTATCTTGGAGCCAATGTGGATTTCCGTACTTCGAAGACAAAGGTAGAGGACTTATATTATCAAGCCGCTTTGGGAGTTTATAATCTTTCTGACCATTATGCGTCAAACGAATTTCGTTTTAATATGAATGCCGATTTACATTATGGTTTTGCTTGGTTTGGTAATGAAAAAGAAATATTGGGTATGCAAGCATCGTGGGATTTGTATTCCAATACAGTAGACACTATGATGTACCCTTATGCATTTAAACCTGTTTCTACACTTGATTCGATAAAAGAAAAAGAACATTTACTAAAGATACACCCTTACTTTAAATTTAAGATGTATGGATTCGATTTAGATGCAGGAATGGATGTTTTTGTATCGATAGGCGAAAAAACAAAATTGGCACCTCACGTAATATTGTCACAAGGTTTTGCTGATGATGCATTACATTTTAGTATAGGTGCTATAGGTGATGCTATTAGAAACGGATGGCAAAATTTGCGAATAGAAAATCCATACGTGGCCCCACATGCTGAAACAGCAATCACTTATATCAACAAATACTTTTTGGAAGGAAAATTTGCGTTGATGAACAATTTGGATTTGGGAATGGGAGTGGCTTATCAAACATTCGAAAATGCACCTGTGTTTATGATAGATACCAATTATGAATTAGGAAATGTGTATTCGCCTATATATCTGGATTACGATATGTTCCAGGTAGGTATTAATAGTAAATATCGTTTGTCCGAAAATATGGGTTTCGCTTTATCTGCTAACTATTATTGCTTTTTCTTGTCAGAAAACTCACCTATCGAAGAGATGTTGTATAAACCAAATTTCGATATAGATTTGGGCGCTTTTTATAGTTACAATGATAAAGTAATAGTATCGTTGAACACAGTATTATTGGGGCAAATGAATGGATTAAATATAGAGAATAATGAATTTGTATACGAAAAAATGCCAATAAAATATGGTATCGATTTAAATGTGGAATATCGACATACAAAGGCATTATCATTCTTCGCAACATTTGATAATATAGTATTTCAAAGATATTTTTATTGGACAAATTATCCAAGTCAAAAATTCAGATTAATGCTTGGTTTGACATATACAATACCAAGTATATAATAGTAAAACGCTGAAAATATTTTAAAAAATAGTATATTTGCAAAACTAATTAATATCAATATATTTATTCAAACTTTAATATGGAACTGAAATTAAATACGATAGAAGAAGCTATTGCTGATATAAAAGATGGTAAATTTGTAATTGTAGTAGATGATGAAGACAGAGAAAATGAAGGAGACTTTATTATAGCTGCAGAGAAAATAACACCGGAGAAGGTTAATTTTATGATGAAATATGGTCGTGGTGTTTTGTGTGCCCCCATTACTGAAAGCAGATGTAAAGAGTTGGATTTGGATATGCAAGTTCATGATAATACTTCTCTTTTGGGTACTCCTTTTACTGTTACTGTCGATTTATTAGGAAATGGTTGTACAACAGGTGTTTCGATGTTCGACCGTGCTTCTACAATAAAAGCTTTGTCTGATTCTAATTTAAAACCAAGTGATTTGGGACGACCAGGTCATATTAATCCTTTGAGAGCAAGAGATGGAGGAGTATTGGTGCGTGCAGGCCATACAGAAGCTGCAGTAGATTTGGCACGTTTGGCAGGATTATATCCTGCAGGTGCTTTGATCGAGATTATAAACGACGATGGTACTATGGCAAGAATGCCTCAATTGATAGAAGTTGCAAAGCAATTTGGAATAAAGATAATAACAATAAAAGACTTGATTGCTTATCGTGTTGCGCATGAAACATTGGTAAGAAGAGAGCAAGAAGTATTTTTACCAACCGAATGGGGTAATTTCCAATTGATAGCATATACTCAACTCGATAATAAAGCAACACATATGGTGCTTAAAAAAGGTGATTGGAATGAAGATGAAGATGTGTTGGTAAGAGTTCATTCTTCGTGTGCTACAGGTGATATATTCGGTTCATGTAAATGTGATTGCGGAACACAATTGCATTATGCTATGCAAGAGATAGAAAAAGAAGGTAAAGGTTTGGTAGTATACATGAGTCAGGAAGGTAGAGGTATAGGACTGATAAACAAATTGAGAGCATATCACTTGCAGGAACAAGGTTATGACACTGTAGATGCCAATTTGAAACTAGGTTTTAAAGCTGATGAACGTGATTATGGTATCGGAGCTCAAATATTGAGAGACCAAAAGGTGGTTAAAATGAGATTGATGACTAATAATCCGGTAAAACGTAATGGGTTAGAAGGTTATGGATTGAAAATTGTGGAAACAATTCCAATTGTGATAGAACCAAACGAATACAATAAGAAATATTTGAAAACCAAACAAGACAGAATGGGTCATAAATTGGATTTGTAGTGTAAAACTAACTTTTGAATGTGTTTTATAGTTCAAGAAAATGTATATAAGGTCTCAAAAAATAAAAAAAACGCTTACGGAATATTTTTTTAGAAAGTATTTTGCTTGTGATAATTAGAATGTTAGGTGATTGTTAGAAAATGGTTGAAAGAAAAATACTACAAAAATAGGAAAACAAACAAAATATTAGTAACTTTGCAACGTTTTTAATAAGAGTTTTTGATTTATATAGATATGTTTACTTTTAATACAATATTGTCTGGAATTGATTTTAAAATCAGAAAATTGATAGAAGAATATCGTGCTACCGAACGAGAATTGACGGATGTTAAACAAGAAAATCAAAAATTGAGACAAGTTATTGAAGAACAAACAGAACAAATAAAAATATTAGAAGAACAAAATAAAATATTGAAACTAAGGAATACACTGGATACAACTAATGGTGATTCGACTAAAGTAAAACTAAGAATAAATCAGTTGATAAGAGATATTGATAAAAGTATTGATTTGTTGACTAAAATGGACTAATAATGAATAAGGACAAATTATCTGTAACGGTAAGTGTTTTGGAGCGCAAATACAAGCTGACTATCGAGCCAAATGATGAAGAGTTTTTGAGAAAAGCTGCAGATTTAATAGATGGTCAAGCTAAGGGTTTCGCTAAAGTTTATGGTCATAAAGACAATCAAGACTTATTAGCTATGGTGGCCTTAAGTCAGATAACTCAATATGTGAAATTGCACGAAGATGTAAAATATAAAGACAATGATTTGATTGACAAACTATCAGAAATAGATTCTATGCTATCAAACGAATTGGAAAAAACTGCAAAAGAATAACTTAAGTCTTTGATGCAAAATAATGGTCAATTGATGTAAAACTTGATATTATAGGTGATAATATAGTACACATAATGTTACTGATTCTGTATATCTGCTATATTCAGTATGTATGGTGGCAGAGATATTAAGGGAGTAAAATAGAATTTAAGAATGATATTAGTGTACCTTTTACTACAAAGTCTATCGTCGAAGGATATAAAGTGTTATTCCATTTTATAAACTAAATAATTAAAGTAATATGTTAGTAATTGGAATAGTCATAGGTTTGATTGTAGGTGGTGGAGCAGGTATTTTTGCTACTACTTCCGTGTTAAGAAAGAAACTTTTGGCAAAAAGCCAACAAATTTTGGTTGATGCTGAAGAAAAAGCAGAAGTGATAAAAAAAGATAAGATTCTGCAAGCAAAAGAAAAGTATTTGCAAATGAAGAGTGAATACGATAAGCAAGTACAAGAACGTAATTCTAAAATAGTTGCGGCCGAGAATAAGATTAAACAAAAAGAGCAAGTTTTATCGCAAAAGGTAGAGGAGTTGCAAAAGAAAAGCAATGAACTTAAGAATGCAAGTGAAAACTTGAACAATCAGATAGAAATGCTACATAAGCGTGAAGCAGAGGTAGAATTACGTCGTAAACAAAGTGTTGAAAAATTGGAACAAATAGCCTCGATGACAGCCGAAGAAGCTAAAGAAAATCTGATAGAGATGATAAAAGATGAGGCACGTGCTGAAGCATCTAACTATGTTATGGATATAGTAGAAGAAGCTAAGATAACAGCTAATGAGCAAGCCAAGAAGATTGTTATACAATCGATACAACGCACTGCTACCGAAAATGCTATCGAAAACACAGTGTCGGTATTTAACCTAGAAAACGAAGAAGTTAAAGGACGTATTATTGGTCGTGAAGGACGTAATATACGTACGTTGGAATCTCTTACCGGTGTTGAAATTATAATAGATGACTCCCCTGATGCTATTATATTGTCAGGTTTCGATCCTATAAGAAGAGAAATAGCTCGTTTGTCGTTGCATAAATTGGTAACAGATGGTCGTATACATCCGGCTCGTATCGAAGAAGTAGTATCAAAAACTCGTAAGCAAATAGAACAAGAAATTATCGAAGTTGGTAAACGTACTTGTATTGACTTGGGTATAGTAAATATGAACCACGAGTTGATGAGAATGATAGGACGTATGAAATACCGTTCGTCATACGGACAAAATTTGTTGCAACACTCTCGTGAGGTTGCTAATCTTTCGGCTACTATGGCTGCTGAGTTGGGTTTGAATCCTAAGTTGGCTAAGCGTGCCGGATTGTTACACGATATTGGTAAGGTACCGGAAAATGAACCTGATTTGCCACACGCAATATTGGGTATGAAAATGGCTGAAAAGTACAAAGAACGTCCTGAAGTATGCAATGCCATTGGAGCTCACCACGATGAAACAGAGATGACAAGTTTGATTGCTCCTATCGTTCAGGTTTGTGATGCTATATCCGGAGCACGTCCCGGAGCACGTCGTGAAGTGGTTGAAGCATACATCAACCGATTGAATAAATTGGAAGAATTGGCAATGACATATCCCGGTGTTGTTAAAACTTACGCAATACAAGCTGGTCGTGAGTTGCGTGTGATAGTAGGTGCTGATAAAATAAGCGATACTGAAGCTACTCAATTGTCGTTGGATTTGTCGAAGAAAATTCAGAATGAAATGACTTATCCCGGTCAAATAAAGGTAACGGTGATAAGGGAAACAAGAGCTGTAAATTACGCTAAATAATAATTGATAACGATTAAGCCATCCTTAGTATATATCTTGGGGTGGCTTATATTTTATACTTTCATGTCATGATCAAAAATAAAGGTATTTTTCTTATACTCGCAGTATTACTTATGATGCCATCGTGCTCTGCTGTTAAGGGTATATTTGGTAAGAAGAAGAAACAGAAAGTTCTTGATACAAGGACTCCTATAGAAAAGTTTTTCAAAGAAAAAACCGATACTAAAGTAGGACTATTTACTATACATTCATCGAAAGGTAAATACTATTTTGAAATTACCGATAGTATATATGGTAAGGATTTACTTGTGGTAACTCGTATATCGCAGGCTTCTGCTGCCCTACGTTCGGGATTTATTGGTTATGCCGGTGATCATCTTAATACTGCCGTAGTTAGGTTCGAGAAAGGGATGAATGGAAAAGTATTATTACGTAAAGTGTTGAATGTAGAGCGATCTAACGATACTTTGGGTATGTATCAATCTGTACAACGTTCGAGTTTTATGCCTATATTAGCGTCGTTTGATGTGAAAGCAGCTTTGGCCGATAGTTCCAAAGTACTCATAGAAGTGACTAAATTATTTGAATCGGATAACGAAGAATTGTTTATCTCTAAGAGTACAAAAAGTGCTTTAGGTTTAAATCTGTTGCAATCCGATAAAACTTTTATTTCATCTATCAATACTTATCCGTTGAATGCAGAAATAAAGGTGGTGAAATCGTATTCTGCTAAAAAAGGTGTGGCATCAATGGAGTTAAATTCTTCTATCATTATGTTGCCGGAGGTGCCTATGCGTCCTCGTTATCACGATTCAAGGGTAGGCTTCTTTACCGAAAGTTATACCGATTATGATAAAAATCCACAGGGTGTTGATGTAACAAGAATGATAACTCGTTGGCGTTTGGAGCCTAAACCTGCAGATATGGAACGTTATAAAGCCGGTGAACTTGTGGAACCGGCAAAGCCCATAATTTATTATATCGACCCATCTACTCCTAAAAAATGGGTGCCATATCTTATGCAAGGTGTCAACGATTGGGAACCGGTATTTCGTGCTGCAGGTTTTAAAAATGCTATTATGGCAAAGTTGGCTCCCACTAAAGAAGAAGATTCTACTTGGTCGTTGGAAGATGCTCGATATTCAGCTATAGTTTACAAACCTTCCACAGTGCCGAATGCAAGTGGTCCGCATGTGAGCGACCCTCGTACAGGTGAGATATTGGAAAGTCATGTCAATTGGTATCATAATGTGATGTCGTTATTACACAAATGGTATTTCATTCAATGTGCGCCATTAGATACTGCTGCCCGTAAAATGGTTTTTAGTGATTCTTTGATGGGGCAACTTATACGTTTTGTATCGTCGCACGAAATAGGTCATACTTTAGGTATGCAGCATAATTTTGCAGCTTCTTCGGCCTATTCCGTAGAAAAACTTAGAGATAGAAATTTCGTCAAAGAAAATGGCCATACATCATCTATAATGGATTATTCTAGATTCAATTACGTGGCACAACCCGAAGATAGCATAGAACAGCAATATTTGTTTCCTCGAATAGGTAAATACGACTATTGGTGTATAGAATGGGGGTATCGTTTGTTTCCGGAGTTCGACGACCCTAAAGATGAGGTGCCAATGCTTAATAAGTGGATTATTGAAAAAACAAAGGATAGATACTTATGGTTTGGTTCGGGATATAGCGGCATAGATCCTCGTTCGCAATCAGAAGATTTGGGAGATAATCAAATGGTGGCAAATACCTATGGTATCAAAAACTTGGAAAGAATAACCTCTAATCTTAAGTTATGGACTGCCGAGCCTAATAAGTCATATAACGCACTACGACAAATGTATAATGAGGTGGTAAGTCAGTATTTGAGATATGCAGGTCATGCTATGTTGTATATAGGTGGCATGTATCATAATCCTAAAACTATAGAGCAAGAAGGTGATGTATATTCTTTTGTTGAAAAAGAAAAACAAAAGGAAGCTATGTCTTTTATTATAGACAATTATATACATACTCCCAAATGGATTTTCAATGACTCTGTTTTTGCTTTGACAGGACTAAGTTATTCAGATGTAGCTACAAAAATAATAGGCCGTATAGTTAGAAGTCTTCTTAGCGACTATCGATTTATTAATATGATAGAGGCCGAAACTTCGTTGGGTAAAAACAATGTTTATACAGTAGAACAATATTTTAATGATATAAATGAAGCTTTGTTTGCCGATCTTGGTAAGAAAATCTCATCGGATATATATCATAGAATGCTTCAAAAAGCATATGTTGACCAACTATTGAATGTGTTGCCTCAACTTAAAAAACAGGGCGAAACAACTATAACGGTAGGTTATAATCCAATGGTGTATGATATGGGGGGGGTGATATATCATCAATTGGCTTACTTGAAAAACAAATTTAAAAATGCCAAATCGAGTGATATGGTAACTCAAGCTCATTATAATTTTTTGTATCAATTAATTAAACAAAATATCGAAGAATAGTCATGGATATGTTATTTGTAAATTGGGATGTATCGCCTATTATTTTCAATATAGGTTCTTTTGGAGTACGTTGGTATTCGTTGCTTTTTGCATTGGGATTTATTACTGCGTATTTTATACTGCAAAAGATGTTTAAAAAGGAGAATGTCGATGTAGAGATTCTCGATCGTTTTACTATTTATATGTTTGTGTCGCTTTTGGTGGGCTTGCGTTTTGGACATTGTCTGTTTTATGAACCGGATTATTATCTTGCTCATCCACTTGAAATAGTATTGCCTTTCGATCTTGAAAATGGTCGTTTTACAGGCTACCAAGGTCTTGCAAGTCATGGGGGGGCTATAGGTATACTTATTGGTATATACCTCTTTTACCGAAAAACAAAAATCAATTGGGTATGGATATTGGACCGTTTGGTTATTGTTATTCCATTGGTGGGTGCATGTGTGAGAGTTGGTAATTTGATGAACTCCGAAATTTATGGTTGTCAAACATCGTTGCCATGGGGCTTTGTGTATCTCCTTAATGGCGAAACAGTGTCTAAACATCCCACTCAGTTGTATGAAGCGTTGTCGTATTTGTTGATTTTTACCTCTCTTATCATATACTATTATAAGGTAAATGGCAAACCACGTCCGGGCAATATGTTTGGAATATTCCTTGTTTCTTTGTTCGGTATGAGGTTTTTGATAGAGTTTATCAAAGAAGACCAGGTTGGATTCGAAGATGGTATGTTATTCAATATGGGGCAACTATTGAGTGTTCCGTTTATTTTGGCAGGTTGCGTTTTCCTTTATCTTTCTTACAAAAGAAAGTTTTCGGACAATGTGTTTTTGTTAAAGAATACTAAGAAATAAAGGTGTAAACAGATATAAAATACAAGAGAAATGAAAAAGAGATTTTTAATTGGTTCATCTACTGTAGTGTTGATAGTGCTTTTGACCTTAGTGGTTTTTCAAACATTTATGGTCGAAGAGAGTTTGCATGCCAGTAAAATGATGTTCGAGTCGGCTGTAAATGAGTCTATGAATGAGGTTATTGCCGAATTAAATAAAGAAAATTTAAAAAAATACTTGACTAATATAGACAAAGATGTTTGGTCGAAATATGGTAGAGTTGAAGAAATTAATACTCAAATGAAGAAGATGAGGCAAAACAATCCTAATCTTTTTATGCGAATAGATATTTCTAATATAGAATTGGGCAATATAAAAGGCTTATCGTGTGTCGACTCATTGGAATTGGTAAGATATTTCGAATTAGCTCATGAGCGTGAACGTTTGAGCGATAGTTCTTTCGCATGGGAGAATTACGTAAACTATATTGTTGATTATACCGATAATTATAATGTTTTGGAAGTTGATGTTGATTACGCTATGCTCGAACAGCTTATCGAACGCAATTTGGCTAAACACGATATCTTTATTCATCCTGCTGTAGGTGTGTTTGATATCACTAAAAAGAAACTCTTGTTTACAAACGATAAATCCGATGTGCGTTTTCTTATTTCGTCGCAGTTTATGTACGAATATGCTGTGGGCGGATTAAAAAATGAAAATACGGTTTATGTATCAGTCTTCTTTCATACCTTTCCTTATCTTCTCAAGAATAATCCGTATATATACTTGGCTATAAATATTTTCTTGGGCTTTGTTGTCCTTATTGTGTTTATCATGATGATTAAGATGATAATCAGTAAAGAGAAATTAGACGAGATGAAAAGTGGTTTTATATCAAATATGAATCACGAATTGAAAACGCCTATATCTACCATCTCGCTTGCTTGCGAAATGCTTCAACTTCCCGAAACTAAGGAGGATAAGGCTTCGGTGGATACTTATTTGAGAATAATAACTGAAGAAAACTTGCGTTTGAGGGGACTTGTGGATATAGTATTGCAACAAAGTAAGATGACCGACACTAAAATGATATCCAACAAAACCTTGATAAATGTACACGACGTGGTGTTGAATGCTAAGAATAATATAGACTTTGTGGTGTCGAACAAAAAAGGTAAGATAGACATTAACCTCGATGCTCAAGATCCTATGTTATTTGCCGATAGAGTGCATATTACTAATGTGGTGTATAATCTTGTGGATAATGCCATAAAGTACTCGCCAGAGGTCTTGGATATCGTTATTACGGTTAGCGATACACCAAACTCTATAATCCTTCAGGTGGCCGATAGTGGTATGGGCATTGCCAAAGATAATATAAAACACATATTTGATAAATTTTATAGAGTGGCTACTGGTAGTGTACACGATGTTAAGGGCTTTGGTATAGGTCTCGCTTATGTTAAACAGATAGTACATTTACATAAAGGTAAGATAGGTGTAAAAAGTACTCTTGGCGAAGGAACTATATTTACAATTACATTCCCTCGTTAGGTGGAAGATATAACATTTGTGCCGGCCCTATCTTGTTTGCTCGAAATAGGATTGGAGGTGCTGAAAAGAAGCTAAACTATATGGCTTTCTTTTACAATATGTAGAAAATTAAAAACGATATAACGCGGATAAGTCTTGGATTATAAAATCTTATTCGCGTTTTTTCTTTAAGGCAATTTCTAAAAATTGTTTTGCAAGTGATTTGTGGAATTTTGTCGGGGAGATTTTTACTTTCTTTTGATTGAGCATAGCTGGCTATGCGATTGAAAAAGAAATAGAAAGATTTCGGTAAAAAACGCAACGTTGCGATTAAGCGAGTAAAGAGCAATACCTCAGCATTAGCTCTTTCGAGCGATAGCAACATCGACGAAGTCAACGCACGCAAAAGTTCTTTTTGCAATCAATTCGATTTCCTAGAACGTGGAATTTTTAGAAGTTTCCTTAATGTAAGATTTTCGGAGGTTATTTTTTTGTTTCCAAAGTGTTGTTGCCGAGCAGGGCAGCTTCCATGGCAGCGGTGTTGAATATCATGTGTTGTGGAATATTGTTTAGAATATGGCTCCAAAGCAATACAGCCTTGTTTGTGTCGCCGTTTTCCATAAGGCTGTTGCTTAGTTTTGATATGTTTTCCAGCAATAGGTTTAATATTTCCAACGAAGTGTTGCCCACATAGCTGTTCTCTATTTTTCCCCATTCGAAGGTGTTCATCACGTTGGTGTAAAACACCTCTGTATCGATGGACGAAATAAGTGCTTTATCTTTCAAAACAAGCTTATAGGCCATACCTTCCAATTGCAGATAATCGTTCAAGAAATCAATCTCGCTCAAAGCATAGTCGGTGTAGTATATTGGGCGTCGGTCGTAGTTGTTATTTACGATGTCTAAGTGTATTATGTCGCTGCGTGAGAGTATTTGTGGCAACTTAATATAGGCTGCCGAGGTGTCGAAACATAAATAATCGAAAGGCATGATGTGGAATATGGGCATGTTGTCGAGTTCTATTATTGATGAATCCGATTTGAGATATTCTAATGCAATGCTTGCCATAGTTATATTGTTAGAGCCTTGCGAGAATACTGTTCCCAATCTATCGCCTCTATATGTTTTATTATCGAAGGATATAAATACCGTATTGTTGGCTTGGTTTTGGTCTTTTATTTGGTTTATATACCAACTCGACGCTAGCAGGCTTAGGTTTACTATTCTTACATCGGTGCGTATGCCTTCTACCTGTTGCAGATACCAAAGTGGGAATGTGTCGTTGTCGCCATTGGTAAATAGTATTGCATTGGGTACACACGATTGCAGCATGTTATACGCCAAATCGTGGGGGAGATATTGTTTTGAGCGGTCGTGGTCGTCCCAATTTTGGTAGCCCATAAGCCAGGGTACCGATAGCGACAATAGGCATATAACTGCTGTTATCTTTTTGGTTTGTAATGGTTTCATCTTTTGTATAAGATGAAATATAGAGGCTACACCTATGCTTATCCATACCGAAAAGGTGTAAAACGATGTCAAATAAACATAGTCTCGTTCGCGAGGTTCGTAGGCGGCTTGGTTGAGGTATATAACTATGGCTATGCCCGTAAAAAAGAACAATGTGGATAGTATTATGTTTCGCGGTATGTCTTTGTATAACTGAAAGAAAAATCCTACCATACCCAGTATAAAAGGTATCAAAAAGTAGGTGTTGTGGCGTGGACCTTTCTCGTGGTCCGAAAGAGGTTCTTTGCCAAACTTATGGTCTATTACCTCGATACCGGTTATCCAATCTTGGTTAAAAAATATGTAGTCTTTTTCGCTTATATTTTCGTATTTGCCCGAAAAATTCCACATAAGGTATCGGATATACATATAGCGTAGTTGATAATTGAAAAAGAACGAGATATTGTCGCTAAACGATGGTTTGTATATTTCTTTTCCGTCTGTTTCTACAAATCGGCCTTTTCCTTCGGTCCATGTGTAGTAGTTTTCGCCAAATGCTTCGCCATGTTTCCACATTCGGGGGAATATGGTGTAAAACTCTTTGTCGAATAGCGCTTTGCTGTTTTGCCCGGTGTTTGATATTACGTATCGTGGTGTTATTTTAATATCGTTGTGGAGTTTCAGATATTTGTTTGCTTCGGTTATGGAATGGCACGTATCGATGGTTTTCGAGTCGTTTTCCACAATGTATACCATGTCGTATTGTGCTTTGCCGTCGGCATATCTGTCGAAGGGGGCTGTATAGTATGGTCCGTATATAAGTGGTGCTTTTTCGTATTGGTCGCGTTGTATGTATGAGTATAGGGCTTTGGGGTTTGAGGGTTGTGCCTCGTTGGTAACGGGCTCGGCCATCGAGCAGAACATGCTGACGAACTGTACCGACAGTCCTATTACAAGATATAGTGTGCATATAATGAACAGTTTGATGGCGTTTTTGTGCAAAAGGCTTGCTGCTACTATGCTTAATACGAAGACTGTGGCTGTGGCACCAAAATATATAACCACGCTTCCCAATATGCTAATATTAAACTCGTTTACAAGCCAAACCGATGTTTCGCCCGCAAGGTAGAAAAAACCAGGTATTATGCCTAAGAATATTACTGCCAACAATGCCATGGATATCACCAAGGCTGCTATGCTGTGTGCTATGCTGCGTTTGTAGTTGTGGTAATAATACATCATTGCCATGGCAGGTATTACAAGCAGAGACAGATTATGTACGCTAAACGACAGCCCTATAAGAAAGAATATGAGTATAATCCATCGGTAGGAGAGGGAGGTGCTGCGGCAGTATTTGGTCATACACCAAATCATCAATGCCGAAAATAATCCCGAAAGGGCATATACTTCGCTTTCTACGGCCGAAAACCAAAAGGTGTCGGAAAAGGCGTAGGCCATAGAGCTTGCAAAACCCGATGCGAGGATAACTGCATTGGGGTAGCGTATCTTTGCGTTATTTCCCGAAAATAGTTGTTTTAAAAAGTAGGTAGAGGTCCAAAACAATAACATTATGGTCAATCCCGAAGCCACTGCCGAAAGCATATTTATGCAGTATGCCACATTGGAGGTATTGTTTATTGCCGGCAGCGAAAATATTTTTGCCAACAAAACATATAGCGGTGCTCCCGGTGGATGCCCCACTTGCAAGCCGTATCCTACGCTTATCCATTCGCCACAGTCCCAAAAACTTACCGATGGCTCGAGGGTAAGCGTATATACTGCCGTAGATATTACAAATACCAATAATCCTATAACATTATTGTATCGTTGAAACGTCATTTTAGTTGTTTACCAGTTTACTACAGACTTATTAAATACATCATCAATCAGTTCATTAACAATTTCTTCGCATAAAGAGTTTTCGATACTCGAAAAATTCATTTGAGCGCTAAACTCTTTGTATCTCGAAAACGATTGTTCGAAACCGGTTTCCGGGTCTTTGGTGTTTGTAAATTTTACTTTTATTGTTATCGTCAAACGGTTCATTGCTGCTTGGTCGTTGCCTGTTATGGCTGTGGGCTGCATGGTGTAGCCGCTTATTTCGCCACGTATGTCTAAATCGCCGTCGTAGTCTACTAAGTTTAAACTTGTTTGTGATGCAAAAGCATTGCGCATACCATCGGTAAGTATTTGACTTAATTGTGGATTTACCAACGATGCATAGTTCGGAAACGTTTGTATCGATATAGTTTTGGCATAGGGCAGTATCGAGGCTCCCGTAAATGTGTAGCCTCCCGTACAGCATGTCATAGATAGTATTACCATGCCTATAAAGCCCGCTATCGCAACAAGTTTTTTCATTTTTGTCGGTTATTTTACTACTATGGTTTTTACTGTTTTATGTCCATTTTGGGTAACTACCATAAGGTATGTGCCGCTTTGCGGAAGGGTAAATATAGTGCCGTTGTCGCAATCTTTTTGTTCCAAAACTTTTTGTCCCACATTATTGTAGAATATTACATCGGCCGATGAGTTGTCGCTTATGCTCAGTGTTATATTGCCGATTGTGGGGTTGGGATAGCAATTTATCTTGCTGTCGTCGGCCGAGTTTATGCTGTTGGCTCCGCTAAGCGAAAGGTTGTCGATATATAATTTGGAGCCTATGGTCATATTTTGTATTTGCGACGAAAATATTATTATCTCCAACGAGTCGGCGGTGCCAAGTGGCAATGTAAAATATGGTATTTCAAATTCTTGGTATTCGTTGTTTGTGGCTTCCAAAACCGACATTCCCAATCCTGTTACCGAACGGCGATTGCTGCCACTGTCGTAGCGGGTGCCTACAAGCAGTATCATGGCTGCATCGTCGGTGCCGTTTTCGCCGGGTATGTATTTGTAGTGCCCCTTAAGTCCGCCCGGTGTAAAACCGTTCAAAGGCATGCCGCCTTGTAGGTAGTTCGAAATGTCGCCTGCCAAAAGTGTTTGCAATAGCGATTCCATACCCATATCGTCGTTCATCATGCCCGCAAGGTCGGTTATCATGGACAATACATTAATCTTTCCTATGCTCATTATCGATGGCAAGCCGGTAAATTCTATATTGCCCATCGAACTTAATGCCGAACTTATCAATTCGTCGAATTGTTTGGTTTCGAGTATGGCTGCGTATGTGCCGCTTTGTGCATCGGTGGTTTTGTTTACCGAACTTATAGGATACGAAAACTGAATGCCGAAAGTGTCGATATCCACCGACAAACTTTGCCAACCGGTAGGGTTTTCGTATTGGAAAATCATAAATCCCTCAGTAGTCCAATTTTCAAAACTATTGTTAGGGATTTCGGGGGTATTCTGGGACATCATTTTTGGCGAAATGCCTAAAACTAATGCTGATAAAACAGCTATGTATAATTTTTTCATTGTAATGTATTTTTATAATTAATTTGCAAAGATACGACTTTTTTTTGAACCTGCACTTTTGTTTGTGGGTATTTGTTTTTTTTAACTATTTGTTTTTTTCTGTCACAGCCTAAAATTTAACCCTGCGTTCGAAAAACGTCTTTTGATTATACTCTCTATGTGTATGCTTTCTCGCAGTCACATTGTAGGTAAAATTACATCGCGATGTAATTTCAATAACCTCGCGGGGAAAAATTGCCATAATTAAGTTCTCCTAGTTCTCCTTCTACTTGGGAGAACTTTCCCACCCCTTTATCTTACCTGTCTTTATTTATAAATAATTTAAATATCTATATAATCTAATAAACACAATTAAAGGTAACTACTAAAACTTTACGTTTTAGAAAATTGAATTGATTCCAGAAAGAACTTTTGCGTGCGTTGACTTTGTCGATGTTGCTATCGCTCGAAAGAGCAAATCTTTTGGCATTGCTCTTTACTCGCTTAATCGCAACGTGGCGTTTTTACCGAAATCTTTCTATTTCTTTTTCAATTGCATAGCCGGCTATGCTCAATTAAAAGAAACTAGAAATCTTTCTGATAAAATTCTGTAAATCACTTGTAAAGCAATTTTTACCAGTTGCCTTTATTTCATATGGATATTCAAAAAGTTATATATACTCGTTCGAAAACTAACGAATGATAGAGTGAAAAATTGTTTTCGCTCTATCATAAAATAACTTTCATGACTTGGAAGTATATTTTCAAGACGTGAAAGTATATTTTCATGCTTTGAAAGTATACTTTCAAGATATGAAAATAAGAAATAATACGATTGTCTTGAACTTTTTGATTATATGCAGAAAACTTTTTGCTCGGTTATTCAGAACTTTTTATTCGTATAACTATTGCGAATAAAACAACAGATATAACCATTGTATTAAGATATGTTCTTTATTTTGTTAGAAAATGAATTTTTAGAACCAACCTTTAGATTAATTCATTCAACTGGTCTGCAATATGCAAATTACACTTCAAATAAATCAATAGGAAAGGTTAAGTATGCTTTAGATTAATTCATCCAACGGGTTATTCAAAACCACTTGCGTATATGCTAAATATTACTTATCTTTGCACAGCACGCATATAGTATTAGTGTAGATTATAAACTGAAGAATATTAATGTATTAAAGATATAATCTAATTATGGAAAACAATAAATACAATACCGAAGCTACAAAAGAAGAATATGGTATTTTATATAGAGCGGATTGTAAACACCGTTTATAAAAGAGATAGAATAACAACATAAATACAGAAAGACATTAAATAACAGATTAGTTATATGGACAAAACAACTCTAAAACTGCCTAATGGAAATATAGTGGAGGCGATGGCTCCGGTGGTGGTGTCGGCCAGCAGATCTACCGATATACCGGCTTTTTATGCCCGCTGGTTTATCGAAAGATTGAAGGCGGGATATGTGGTGTGGTACAATCCTTTCAACAACCGTCCCACATACGTGTCGTTTAGAAACTGTAAAGTGGTGGTGTTTTGGACCAAGAATCCTCGCCCCATTATTCCTTTGTTGGGCGAATTGGATAAGCGCGGAATACACTATTATTTCCAGCATAGCATGAACGACTACGACCAAGAACGTTTCGAGCCTAATGTTCCAAGTATAGAAAAGCGTATAGAAACGTTTAAAGAACTGTCATCGATGATAGGTAGAGAGCGTATAATATGGCGTTTCGACCCGTTGGTAATAACACCGCATTTGGGCATCGACGAGCTTGCTAAACGAATAGAGCGCATAGGCGAAGGCATAAAGGGTTGTACCGATAAACTTGTGTTCAGTTTTATAGATATAAACGCCTACCGCAAGGTGCAGAACAATATGGTGAAAGAAACGGGGATTTTTACGAAGGAGGATATTGGTAGTTGGGAGTTCAGTGTGCAACAGATGGAGGCTATGGCCATGCGTTTGGCAGCATTGCGCGACCATTGGGCCGCCGAGGGATGGAAGATAGAGTTGGCCACATGTGGCGAAGCGTTTAATTTGGATAAATACAATATATCGCACAACCGTTGCATAGATGCCGAACTGATGAAGCGTGTATTTGCCCACGATGAAGACTTGGTTTATTATTTGAACTATGGCGAACTGCGCCGACCTACAGATTTATCGTTGTTTGCCTTTGAGGATAACATCCGTAACCCTCTTACCGAAAAGCAACTTAAGGATAAAGGTCAACGAAAAGAGTGTGGCTGTATGGTGGCAAAAGATATAGGTATGTATAACACATGCAGTCATTTTTGTGTGTACTGCTACGCCAACACTTCGAAAGAAATAGTAATAAAAAATCGCCAAAAACATACCATAGACAGCGAAAGTATTATCTGCCGATGATATATTGCAGATATTTATTGTCTGACGTGTTTAGCATAACGTTTTGTGGTGTAATAAAAAAAGACGAAAGATAGTATATCGTTTATCTTTCGGCCTTTTTTATTGGTGTAAGTATATATATTATTGGTTATCTAACCATTTGCGTATGTTGTCCATTACTATGTCGGCCCGTATGTCGAATGCTTCGCGAGTGGCATAGGCTATGTGAGGTAGCAATACTGCGTTTGGTGCTGATAGCAGAGGATGGTTTTCGGGCAATGGTGGCTCGGTTTCGTATACATCTATTCCGGCACCGGCTATCTTGCCGTTTTTCAAGGCTTTCGCCAATGCGTTGTTGTCTACCACCGCTCCGCGTGCGGTATTTATAAGTATTGCCGAAGGTTTCATCAGAGATATCATTTCGGCGTTAATCATTTGAGCAGTGTTTTGGGTGGCAGGTACGTGTAGGGTTACTATGTCGGAGTTCGCCATAAGGTGTTCCAACGAAACGTATTCTACGCCTAACGCTTTAACTTCGCTACGTTGTGTACGGCTATATGCCAATACTTTACAACCAAAGGCTTTGAGTAGATTGATGGTTTGTATGCCTATGGCACCTGTGCCTACAACGCCCACTGTTTTGCCATGTAGTTCGCGACCCAAAAACATGCCTCTCGACCCAAGTTGACGGGTGTTGGCATCCATTTCGGTAATTTTGCGGTATACGTCGAGCATAAGACCTATTGCCAATTCGCTTACAGCCACTGTCGAGTAGCCCGAAGCGTTGAACACTTCGATGTTGTTGGTACGACAGTAGTCCAAATCAATGTGGTCCAATCCGGTAAAAGCTACCGATAGCATTTTTATGTTAGGACATTTGGCCATAGTTTCAGCCGAAAGACGTATGTTCGAAATAACTACTATGTCGGCATCGCCGAT
>RHMF01001014.1_pt1 | contig 18852 bp, 9 predicted proteins | sample 5365151 | NCBI WGS metagenome assembly RHMF01 (sample SAMN10266501, study PRJNA497801) | feces metagenome | isolation source: feces | host: Bos taurus | place: China: Prairie of Fairy Mountain | collected 2017-08-14 | reverse complement strand
CGGTCGTACTTGCTATTGCGCTCGCGCCATGCAAGAGCAGAAGACTTGTAGAAGGTGTCAATCTGATGAGGTAAGTTCTCAATAAAGAACGACATCATTGGTGAGCTGCCGTAGTGGCCGCCAATATCGCCAGTGATGGCTGGGAACATTGCAGCAAAGTCACCGTTGTACTTGTTAATCCAGTACTCTACTTCCTGCAGGAGCGTATCGACATTGTTGATGCTCTTGAGCATGTACTCATCACAGTGGTCACACTTGATGAGTTTATCCTTCAAGTCTACCCATGAGACCATCTTGTCTTGGTGGCCGATATAACGTGGGTGAGTACGTTTGGCTCCAATTGGGTCAATCAGCATCTCTGTGTCAGGGATAAGGCTGTGCTCAATCCTGCCAGAGGAAAGCGGACGGTCTTTCTTATAGTCGAGGAAAGAGTACACGGCGCCAGACAAGCCAGCATACTCCAATGCCTCTGACAGGAGAGAGTCAATGTGGTTGCGGCGATAGAAGTCCATCGCAGTAGCTTCTAGCGCATCGACCAACTCTGGGGTCTTCTCAAATATCGGGTCAGAGACTGAACATTCATACTGCCCAACTCCGCCTTGGCCTTGAGCGACCATAGAGTCGATTGCTCTCATCACTATCATGTTCTTCCTCGGCTTGACACTCTTGCAGCGTGCGCGGATGTCGTCCGCCTTCTGTTTATCTAACTTGTCCCACATCGAAGCATACGAATTAATATGTAGCCGTCGTGGCTAGGGAAGCCTTTATAGGCTTCGATAGCACGAGCGGTGAGGGCTACTTTCTTCGTGCGGTAATCAATCGATTCCGCAATGTAGCGAAGGACATAATCATATTGCGTGTCCTTGTCGCTGGCGTAGGTACCGTCTTCGCGTACTGCTGCGGCGTTACCTGACTTGGTTGTTGCCATATTATTTACTCCTCGAGGACAGTAAGGCCCTCATTCTTATTAATTTATCGTAATCTGCTGGGGCTGCGTGCATATACCCTTTACGCAATTGTACCAGTGCATTATCAACTAAGGCTTTAGCGGAAGATACCTGTCCTTTAGCTAATGCTTTTGCCACCTTGTTAAGGTTTTCTTGAACTTCCTTGTCGGACGGAAGGTTCTCATTGTATTCAGGGTGCTTGGCGTTAGCCCAACCAATACCAAGTTTGTTCCTTAGGTAATTAGCGCGAGGCGATTTACCATTGTAGTATTGGTCCGCCGGGATAATGATGTATTCGCTGAAGTGGTTGCTGACATTGTCGCCATCCCAGTACGCATTGTTGAATACTGCGCCGCCAAATTCCTCCACGTAAGGAGAAATTAAGTCGGTTACATAGTCATTATATTTTTCAGCGAGCTTCGACTTCTGTTTTGTAGAAGAGGCCTCACTGATCAAGCCTTCGTAGTAGGCCTTCATCTCCTTGAAGTTCTTGAATTCACCAACTGGGCTTTCTAGTTTGCCCTTAATCTCAGTGTAAATTTTCTTACTAATGGTGGCATCTTCTGCGACCATCTTGTCGTACAGGAAGTCCGTGCTGTCGAATACGCTCGTGTCTAATCCATCGTTAATACCAGCTTCCTCAAGAGCAAGTCTAGCCTTGTACTCTTTCATCTGAGCTTCCTTCAATGCAGTCAAGTGCTTATTCCACATCTCGGCAGCTTCTGTTGGGTCCATGCCAGCAGCAACAGCTATGTCATATTTTCTCTTGGAGAATAGGAACTCATCGCCTTGGGCCATCTTAAGGTCTTGGCGTAATTTCGCGTACATACTCTGACGATACATGGTGTCGTCACGGTATTCGTCCGCAAGGAAGGAAATCAGTAACTTTGTGGCAGAAGACGTCAATTCGTCGTTCTTGCCTAGCACGTCGCCATGTTTACGAGACCATTCATGCACGATATTGACGGCCTGTTTAGCGAATATCGCATACGCTTCATCCTTTTCGTCATTGGATGCATTCTTGCACCTGCTGTCATATTCTTGCTTAGCGTTACGTAATGCTACTGAAACTTCCTGGTTCAGGGCAGTCTTTGCGCGTGCTGCGTAGCTACGAGTCTTGAATGGCAACTCCATGGCCTCTGTTAGTGCACCGAAGTAATCGCCATCATCAAGATGTTGTAGTGCCGTCGTGTACTCATGCTGAATCAAGCCAGAGCCAGACACTGTACCAGTCCTGTCTTGGTAAACTCCTGCTTCACCAATTTTAAGCCCCTTAGTTTCAGGAATATCTAGCTTCTCACCGTTCTTCCAGCGTACGCTGTCGATGGTAAGACCTTTGACCCATCTGTTAGAACCCTTGTCGAAAATACTCTTACCTTCCAGCCATGCGTCTAGGTTAAAGATATGAGCCACAGACGCTGCAAGGTTGCGGTATGGGTTATAGTTAGGGTTTTCGCTGCCGTCTGGCAAGAATTTACGCTCCCAAATGTTATTGCCGAAGTAGGTGCTGTTTGTCATCACTTCATAGATTGCTTTATATCCAGCTAGCAGGTTTGCGCCTATCAACTCGTCAGCCACGCCGCCGATTCTAGCGCCAAGACTACCGTCATTCTCATTAGCGCTAATGGCTGGCGTACCGTTCATAATTTGGATTGGACCAGCACCGAAAGAGCGCTGCCAGTTTACTGGGTTTTGGTTTGGATAAAGCGCCTTATTGAGCGCTCGAGCTCCACTGTTCTGCAAGGTGAAGATGGAGAAGAATGGATCTATCGCAGTAGCGGTTTCGTTGCGGTTGAATTTGCCATCTTCGCCATTAGGTAGCCAGAACTTACCAAAGTCCTGGAGGTTCATCAATGATTGAGCGATGCCGTGTAGAGCATTCTCTTTTTCATCGCCGCGGTTGTCATCTTCCCATAGTTGCTCCCATGCAGATGGCGCACCAATGTATGTGTTCCAAGCATGGGCTAATGCTGCGATACCGAGCATTATTGTTGCCTGTGAACGGTTCCCCCCGCCAGCAAAACGAGAAGAGGCTAGATTAAATGATGTGCGAGACGACAATTGCGCTCCAGCCCTTGGTACATTGATGACCGATGATACTAGTGAGCCCATACCGGCAATTGGATGCGCATTCATTTGCAACTTGTAATTAATCGCAAAGAAGAAGTCTCTAAACGCGTCGCCAGCTGTAGTCTTGCGCGAGATACCACGCAGTGATTCTACCGTACGTTTCCTATTGAGCGCTTCTTGGGTGTCTAGATACTTCTTAGCGTTGAGACCAGATTTGACGAAATCTTGTGGCTGCCAATACATGTCAGTGCGTAGGCGTGCAAGCGTTGCGATGTACTTGTCCTTGCTCCCCATTCCGCCTTCCATCGTAGCGAAATCTTCATCAGTGAGTCCATATCTCTTGATTAACCGCGTCACATATCGTTGCGCTCTGTCATAGTTGCGCATCTGCATATCAGCTTTAGCTATTACGGTCCAGCGAGCGAATGTTGGGTTGTCAAACATTTCTTTATAAATGTCGCCCATAGCTTTGCCGAACCCAGCCCTCTTGCTCTCTGCCTCAGCTATCTTGCGAGGAGTGTCCATGATGGCGTTAATCGTATTAGTAAATACGCCGCCGCCGACTGCAGGGTCACGCATGTCTACAACGTTAGCAAAAGCATTGATGCTGGAGAAGTCGCCAGAGTCTAGCGCATATTTCAACATTTTGTCTGAATTATTCAGTAAGAAATTGCGCACAGATGTATTATCTTTAGCATTACGGAAGTTTGTGAACAATGCTCTGGTACCACCAATCGGGTCTTGCCACATCATCGTGATGGCATTGCGTAGAGTAAAGGCGTTGTATTGGCCAACACCACCGGCAAGGTGGAAGCTTTGCATCTCCTTGTTGAAGTTAGACATAGAAGTCATCAGCTTATAAGCTCTCTCTTGCCAGCCATTACGGCCTTCGCCAAAGTACGTTTGACCAAGTGATGCTAGGTTGCGGTCAATATAAACCTTAGATTCATCTAAATCTTTTACGCCAGTAGTCTTACGGATTTCGTCCATGAGGTTATCAATCCACTTATCTTGCTGAGAAGCGGATGCCTCAGAGACCAGCTGCTTCTTCGTATACCCGTCGTTGAAACTGTCGCGCATGTTGCTTAAGATCTTTTTATCTCGATGCATGTTCTTCACGCCCTTAACTGGGCCGCTACCGTTCTTTTCCATCACAACAGTCTCACGCATCTTGCGCAGGTCTGCAACAGAGATACGACCAGGCATGTCCGCATCACTGTTGACGATGACTGGAGAGTCACCACTTTGTGAGATGTGCGCCATAATCTGGCCGTCTTGACGCTTGGTATCTAAGTCTTCCTTAATACTACGCTTCATAGCATTGTATGTAGGATCAAAGCCAGCCAAGTAGCTAGCAGTACTTAACGGACCATCTAGCAATTTAGATTGCTCAATTAAGGTATCGGCAATTTCTTTCTTCAGTATTGGGTCGTCGATGTCTAGGTTTTCGCTCACGTCGACAAGCATCTTTGATAAGGCTTCTTTATCCATGTCCCCGTGCATAGCTGCGTAGGCAACAGATTCTGCTACATCTTCTGACAGAATTCCATTCGCGACAGCAATGTTATTGTCACGGTCTTTGTTTAGCTTCTTCATCTTATCAAAGTAGCCGTCCTTGCCATCTTTGCCGTAAAGCATGTCCTCAATCTCAATTGAAGATTTTGTCATGTTCGCGCCAGTGGTATTAGCGATGAAGTCCATCATAGGGCTATCTAGGTCTGGAGTAGCAACAGTCGCGATACCGTTTTCACTTTGTGGGCGTTTAACTTTGCCGCGCTTCTCCTGAGGTAAGATATGGCGCTCGCGCGCACGCTTAATGCCTTCTTCCTCTAGCCTAATCGCCTCTTTATCGATAGCGTAATCTTCTACATCTGGACCAGAAGTTGCGCCGCCGCCGCTGAACCAGTCTTCGTTAGACATAGTTTCGCGCTGCTCGCTAATAGTTCTCTGATCAGGGAGTTTAAGGTCGGCATCATCGATATTCTGGTCAATCTGTTTGTCTAATAGTCTAATAAGAGTGTCGCGGTCATCTGGGGACAATTCCTTTTTAAGGTTAGGGCGGACAATATCATCTACGACATTATTGAGCAGTTCATCTTTGCCGTTATAGACGAATTCATCTCCATCTACGCTCGTTAACTTAAACACGATAGAGGTCGTACCGGCGTTGAGACTTGCGCCTTGGCCGTAGTCAACAGAAATCTCAATATTATCAACAAGCTTGTTAATCGCCTTAGGCACCTCAATGGTATTTGCATTGTGGAGGAATGCACGTGTCTTTTCTGGAGCGATTAGGTTATCACTAATGTTGAGTAGCTTTTCCCCACCTTCTTTGTCGGACATCATAGTGATTAACTGCGACACGATAGAAGGCTTTTCTTTATCTGGCACATAGCGGTTGTCAAACGACGTAAAGTTGTCTAGGTTTTGCTTGAGGAGAGCATAACTGCCATACATCTTCTCGAGCTGCGCCTTTTGTGCCTTCGTCAAGCGTAGGCCTTTCGCCTTTGCTGCAACCGCATCAGGGCTCATAATTACGTTTGCAGCGCCTCTGCCATCTTGGCCAATCTTAAGCATGCGCTCAACTTCTGCACGATTATAGGTCTTGCCACCAATGTCAAATGAGCTATCGCCTCGGTCAAAGGCATTTTGTACCCTTAGATAATCAGCGTCAGACGCCTGGAATAGTGGAGTGGTAAAGTTGGTTTCGAACAACGCAATGTTTTTGCCAGTCTTCTCATTCTTAGCCTTAATCTTTTCATTGAGACTATCAACCAATTCGCGATAATCTTTCTTATAATCGTTGAAGCTATTCCACGAGAAGTTGCTAGATTTATTGACGCTGGTGCCATCGAAGCGCGACAGGATATCAAAGCCGTCGTTTATGACCTTCGCTGCGCTAGTAACTGTAGTGTCTACCCTAGTTGGCGCCGCAGTACGTTTGGCTGAAGTTTGGATGTCTGGTAAATCTTTACCAGCCCACTTCATAATCAGCTCGCGGTCGGTCCTAGTTCTAATCAGCTGCTTATTCTCGCGGAGCTTCTTGACGCGCTCAATTTCATCCGCCTGATCGCCAGTGTATCTATTGCCTTCTGCATCCATGAATTGCTCTTGGAGGTCCTGACTGTATTCGGCGTCGCCAGTTAGCACGTCGGCATAAGATTTACCCGCATCTTCTCCACCCTTGATTTCGGTGTCGGTGCTAAATTCGTTGCCGGCTTTATTCGTGGAGCGGAATCTATTCTCTGAAGCGTCGTCCCACAAATAGAACATTTGGGCAAGAGTATTTCTCTCAGCGTCAGAAAGCTCCTCGAGGCCACTGTCTGCCCTAGAAATTACCTGGACGATATCTTGCTTTATTTTATCTACATCGCCGCCATAATTTTTGTACGACTTCGTCTTTGTCAGAGCTTTGCTATATTCAGTAGCATTGCCAGATGGGTCTAAGTCTTTTTTGCTAGGTAGCTTCTCGTTTATCTTCTGGATGACCTCGGCCAATGTCACTCCATCCATGTCGGACTTGGTGGCGAGGACATCATCAATACCGTTGTAAACAATCTCGTTCAGCACTTCACGGTATGCACTAGGAAGGGTTTTTGCCCCAGTCTTTGCGTCCGGAGTGCCATATTTATCATTTATGATTTTGTAGATAGATGACGACATTTCACGCCTAGTGAGGTCATCTTTAGGGTCACGGACTTTTAATAGTTCGTCCATCGAGATTTCGTATACACGGCGCTTGCCAATTTTCTTGCCAGTGATGTCATAGCCTAGGTCTTTAATCTTCGGCTCAAGCTGTTCAAGCATCTTCTTGGATGCAGCTTTCGCTTCATTGAAGTCTTTCCCGCCAGCATTGAACAATTCTTCAGCTTTCTTGTTGACACTGGTCTCAAAGGCCTTCGCGTCTTTAACGGTATTTGGGCCATCGTATTTGCCGAGAATATCGTGCGCACGCTCATGCAGAATGCCAAACGTCACCATCTCGTCGAGAGAGTTGAAGTCGACATCAATTTTTGCAGAGCGCTTTGGGTTAGTCCATGTCTTTTTATCAAACGCGTATAGCATTGCAGGGACGGCTAGCTCGTAACGAGTTTCACCATTTTTCTTCACATTTCTAAACCAGGACTCGCCGCCACTTGGATGGTTGCTCTTGAACGTACGTTCGCCAGTATCTACAATCTTAGCGCCGAATACTTTTTGATATGCCGTCTTATAATTATTGCCGACATTACTGGTCTCTCTAAATTGTTTGAGCTGCCCCTTCTTCCAGCCTAGCGCCTGTTCTGTTGCTACTAATGTACTAACTGCACCATATGCATCACGACTGAAGGCTAATGAGTTTAGCTTTTCGCCATTGATGAGCACGAAGGAATTCGGGTCAATTGAAAGTCCACCGTCCTTGTATGTCCCCTCGGCCATCTTCTTAATGAGAGCGCGATACTGCACCGCCTCTGGATTTTGGTACGTAGCAGAGAATGCAGATTTATCATTGCCCGTACGAGCCAAATTTATATCACGGCGAACGGTGTCAAGTTTCTGTGACCAAATCTTAGCCACTTCAGCATCGCTAATATTGTCGCCACCAAGATATTTTTTAATACCCTGGAATTGGTCAGAGGAAATAATCTTTACGCTAGTATCGGTTTGGAGATTTAGAATATCAATGCCGACACGTTTCTTATACTCCTTCTCTAGGCGAGACTTGGCAGCAGAAATATTTTTAGCAACCTGTTCATTAGAGATATTCTCATTTGCAGTTTTCTCATATCGCTTTGTGACCTGTGCGCGATAGTCTTCTACGGCCTCCATCTTCTTGCTAGCATCAGCCTTGCGAGCTGCGTCTAACACATCATCTGACGCAATAGCAACACCACCTTGCTTAATTGGGTTGATGTAGTCATTAGCAAACCTACGAGAGTCATAGGCGTTAGAATAAGCAATTGCAGCATAGGCAGGATTAAAGCCATCCATATTATATTTAATGTTCTTGCTGTCCAGCGCAATCCCGTCTCGCTTCATGCGAGCCTCTTCCTTAGCACTAAGTTTACGCGTGTACTCTGTCTTCCCGTCGAGAATATCGCGAGTAACTTGGCGCATATCCATCGTGTCGCGTTCCTCAAGCGGGTTAGGGATATTGGATGCTAAGGTCGTATGTTCACTGCCAGACCCGTAGAAGAAGCCCCACAATGCCAATGGAGTATCGTCTGGGTTTTGCCACATAATTCCCTCAAGTGGGAAGTAATTCCAGCGGACGCGTTCGCCAGCATCAATCATCTCAAAACCATGCTGGATGAATATATCGCGCATTGAGTTGAACTCGGTCTTCATCGCCTTCCAGTTAACTGTGCCATCAGATGTTGCACGCATGTTCTTCTCGAAGTGGTTATAGAATGAATCCCACAAGAATTCTTGTCCCTTCTGGAACGCTTCTTTCGCTTTGTCTTTGTCGGCAGTATTAATAGTAAACGAGAACGTACCATCTTTTTTCTTCAAGAAGTTTTCTTCACCAAACATCTTAGCAAAATCAGATTTCATGATTTCATCATGCCAGCATTCCGAGAGTGCCTGAGCGTAATGTCTGCCTTCAAACTTAGCCATGTTTGGCGTAGAGTTGAGAATTTCTGCAGTCCGCAATATGGCCTTAGATTTTAGGGCGTTATAGCTATAAATAAAGTTGTTTAGGCGCTTGTCTGACCTAGCCAATGCGCGGTTAAGCTGTTGGGCGCTCATCTGTCTGGTCATACCGAAGCCGGTTTTACCCTTGAAGTTATCCCAGGCCGTAGAATTCTTGACTGCTTCATCCATATTCTGAGACATTAAGTCTAGACTTTTTGCTAGGTTGAAATCATCAGTCATTTTACGTAATGTCGTGTCAATCGCACCTGATGCCTTCGTCACAGTATCGTGCACCTGATTAAACGAGAGTGAACCATCAAATATTTTGTCAGACAATCTATCGGCTTTTAGGCTTAGCTCGTTCAGCTTGCGCAGGTTCTTCATCGTTGTAGCACTATCATTTGCTACCCCCCTCACGAGCTCAGGATTATTAATCAAGTGATTAATTTTACCGTTTAAGTATTTCAACGAAATCCAGTTTGCAGTTTTCGAAAGCCCGGTAATGCCCAAATCGAATACCACGCCACCAAGAAGTTGGTTAGGATCAGTAATATATTCATCGAATGTAGTGTAATCTGATTCAAAATTTTGGTTAAGCGTAGGAGCATAATAGCCCTGGGCGATATCTCTACCCCAGTCACGTAGGCGGTCAGCCCAGAAGGCGTCACTCCGCATTGCCTTAATTAGAGCGCCCTTAGTATCGCTATTCTTCGCCAGAATGCGCAACATGTCATCTACGCCAAGGTTCCCGCCAACGCTTTCTGCTGCCTCTATAATGGCAGTAGCGGCCTTCTTGAAATCTATTACACCATCAGCTATGTCTGCTGTGGCCTTAACCATGTTTTTCTCTGCAAAGTAGCCAAAGATGGAGCCAGCATCGCTCGCCTTACCATGTGTAAGAATACTGTACAAGAAGTTCACGGTATCATCGCTTAAATTGGCAATTCTTTGTGGGAGTATACCAGTCGCCTCAGCAAGACGAGTGTTAATGGCAGCACGCCTTAAGCTGTCGGTTGCAACATCATCAATTTGCGAAGAAAGACGATTAACAAGGCCTTTGAATGGCGAATATTCATCAAGGTAACTGCGAATATATTGGCCTAACTTCTGGCCAGCAGCGGCAGCGACATCGTCGGCATTCATAGCGACATTATCTAACATATTAGTGATTGCAGCATGCTCACGAAGTGCCGACGCCGCACCACTTTGCTCTAATTGTCCAGCAATTCGTAATGCGTCATCTATATTGTCAGCTCCGCCCCCGGCCACTTTCAGTAATACGTCAACAGCGTTATCGGATAGGTCTTCAGCGGCAATTGTGCCGTTAGCAAAGCCGATAATCTCGCTTCTAGCAGCAGTCGCCTTCTCGCCTAGCTTAATAAAGTCGTCACTATTTTGTGCCATATTAATCGCAGCCTTAGCAGGTTCATCTGCGAAGCTAGAAATCGCTGCCTTTGTAGCGGCGGTTTTAAGAGCGGCTCCGAGTTCATCATCAACACAACTCATAAGCGTTGTAATAAATACACCGTCACCCATAGCTTTGCGCACTTTATTCAATTCTTTTGCTGCTTTCATGGTCTTGAAAGTGCTCTTGAGCGCACTAGCAGAGGCTTCAGTTGTTAGTACTCTGGCTAGATTTTGTTTCGCTGCGTTTACGCCAGCTGATACCTTAGAGCCAGCGCTAGTGGATAATGCAACGCCTTTTAGTTTTGAGATGGCCTTTGTAGCGCTCTTCGCTAACACCATCTCGGCGAAAGCCTCAATCACGAACCCGCCAATACCGGCAGCCATATCCCAGCCAGCTTTAGCGTCATCTCGATGGAAATAAGTATTATCAGAATACTTAATTACATTCCCATCCTTGTCTTTAACTTCGCCAGTCTCTGGGTCGATAGTATTACTTGGATTGAAATATTCAATGTTGAATGTTGTGTCAACAAGATGGTTTAAATTGGCACGCTGTTGCTGACGGACGGCAATTGTATACTCATTGAACATTGAGCGGTCGCCATCAGCGCTGAATGGATTGTGGTTGTCCTTCTCGTTGAGGGTCGTCATGTCCTTATATCGACGATCTGCATCCTTCATCATCCCTTCATTGAGCGTTACGGCCCCAAGGAAGGCAGTCCCGGCAACCCCAGCAAGCTCAAAGAGGCCAGTAATGTTCTGGAACATGCTAGTCCCGATGATATCAAGCTCTTGCACCTCATCATTGTCGAAGAAGTCAGTGGATATTTCCCCCTTCTTCATCTTCATGTCTAGATACATGTTAAGGGCGAGACACTGTTCGTCCGTCATCCTGCCGACCTGACGAGCCATTTTCATATTGGCGTCAGTAATCTTTTTGCCCTTCTTACCAATAGTCTTTTCACCGTTTTGTTCTGTTGGAACAACCTGGAGCTGGCTATAATTTTCGCCACCGTACACATAGTAGTAACCTCTTACGCGTCGTGCCCTGTCGGCAATAGCAGTATAGCCATTATATCGTTCGTCTTCAGTAAAGCTTTCGAACCATTCCTTCATCTCGGAGAGTTTAATAGTATCGCCGCTTTCAGGCTTTGACGGGTCGAATATCACAAGATCAGATTCATCAACATCGTCGAAATTTGAAAGAACTACAGCATAAACATTGCTATCGACCTGCATGCCATACTTAGAGGACGCCGCCATACCGGCCATAGTGGCTATTTGGTACTTGCTGTAATAATCATTCAACAGTTTGAGGTTCTCGTCTGAGGCATCTTTTTTACCCTGTCGGATATCAGTGTATAGGTCAACAAATTTTTCAAGATGTGGGTCCTGGAAAGAACCATCTGGCTGAACCGTACCGTCAACAGTGTAGAGCACTAAGTCTCCAACACTGATTGGGCTATTCTCATCTGAAGCGGCCCACCACTTGCCATTGATGAAATACTTTTTATCCTTATCTTCTACCACGCCAAATGGCTCTCCACCAGAGGTGAGGATATAAGAAGCCTGGTTCATCAGATATTCATAATCGTCAGGATTTTCTTCCTTCAGCTTCATTATTTTTTCAATAGAAGTGAAGTCGACATTGAATGCATCGCTGAACAACCTGTCTGCATTCTGCTCCATCGTCATACCTTCACCAGGGGTGTAAACTTCAGAACCAGAATACTCAATAATCCCAACGTGTGGGGCTACTGACATATTCTCAATATTTTCTACATTACCAGCAAATGACTCAAATAATTTCTTAGCAGTTTCGCCAAAGTTATACGTTCTACCATTGACAGTAATAGTCTTGCTCGACGGCTCTACTACGCCGCCCTTCTCGGTCATGACGATATTGCCCTGCTCATTCATTTGCATAGACTTATTTGCAAAACCATGGTAGAGCTGTATCATCCTGTCGCCCATGGCAGATTGCAGCATTGCACGATAGTCATCTTTCTCCTGTTGGCTCAAGCGCTCTGAACGCTCAATGCTTTTCATGATACCTTCTTTGGTATGTTCTGCCGGGGTAGCGGCATCGAGCATAGAGAACGTAGACCTGAAATCGTCCACATTCAATGAGCTAATATCATTCTTGCGCAGCGCGTCTATGACACGATTAACGTCGTTTTTGATATCGGTGAAGGTGTCTTCCATACTCCAGCCAAGATTTTTGCTCCTGCGCTCAAAATCATGGATCATGTAACGCTCAGTCCAGAAATTACCAACATCTAAGCGCGACCAAAAGGCGTCCTTCTGTTTCTGCGACCATTTATTATATTCCTCTCTCGTGACGCCAAATTCCTTAAACGTTTCATCGGTGGATTGCGTCCTCTGAGGTTTTATATTCCAATCCGTTACGCCTCTGTCCCCCATCATTAGCTGCAAGTCTTGTTGGCGAGCACGATATAGCGCATCCTTCTGCTCGGCTTCTGACATCTTAGAAAATTCAACAGAATTCAACAAATCTTGTTCGTTGGTGCCTTGTGGAAGTTTGCTGATATCAGTCTCGGATACATGGACCTTAGAATTCTTGAGCTCTTCTTCCTTTTTCTTGGCAGCTGCGAGGGCATTATTATATCTATTTTGGGCAGCCTCGGCATTCTTCTTAGCCTCTTCGGCCGCGCGGTCTAAGCCTACTTCTAGGGCTCTCTGGGTACCCTGCTGGCGCATTTCCGACGCAAAGCTAGTGGCAGCTGGCTCATAGTAAGTGTTGAACATATATGGATTGGTTGCGCCAAAATCATTACCAACCAACTGAACCTGGCGGTCACCAACATTATCTGCTGCATTTTCTACGAGATCGGTATAAGCTGCACCAATATCTGTGTATTGCTTAGTAATATCGCTTAATGGAGTATTTTCGTCGATATTCGGGAGCGCAGGAAGGTTGTTGCTAGCAATATTGTCCTGCCCTGGAGTAAGACTTCTCTCGTTGCCGAGGGGAGTGGTTGATGGTTGGTTGGTATTTTCGTCCATATAATCTCCTAATTAACCGTTTAGTTTGTTAGCTAAGTTGTTGTAATAGTCCGCCTGGGCATTAAGGTTTTTGATGTAAGCCATTTGCTTATCCCACGCCGCTTGGTTCTCTTGCTGTTTATTGATGGCCTGGGTAATTTTAGTGGCCATACCAGGCAAGAAAGTATATTTATCGTAATTCATCTGCTGTCCAGCTGGCATGCCAGAGAACATAGCATGCTGTCTGTTAGCTTTATTATTGAGCTGCCTGAAGTAGAAATTACGTTCTTGGGCAGCGTTGTAGTTTCAGCCTAAGGTCATCGGCCATGGCCTTTTTGGCTGAGTTGAAGATATTGTCAAGTTCTTGGTTCATACCTTAAGCCCTTTTCCTTTTATTAATAATATACATTACAGTACCGTCCTGTTGCCATACTCGAAGCCTAGCATTAGTATTTCCGCCTGGAAGTCGTAGCAGTATTGCTTGAGGCGCAACTGTACGAATCTAGTATCATCTGTCAGAATTCTAATATCCAAATTAGTAGCGCCAGATTCCTGGTCATCACCGAAGATATCTTCAGGGGCAAAGTTTCAGTAGGAGTAATAAATTTACGCCAGACGATAGGGTGGTTGTTGTGGTCATAGTCTAAGCCAACAAATACGGAAGACTGGAAGGTCTGGAGCGTAGTGACATGGATGCGTCGTACAATACAATGGTCAAGCCTGTCTGGGGTAGCAATATACTTCGTGTAATATTCGTATAAGATAGCGCAGTCGAAGTCCTGCAAGCTCTCCTCGATGTAGAAGAGGCATGGATATTGGCTGTGCGCAACTACCGAGATATTGTACCCGCCGTCAATATACCCAGAGATTACAGGCGTATGGTCGTCGCGATACCAGTATGATTTATGAGCCGGGATAGACACATAGTCAATCAATGCCTTAGTATTTTCTTCCTCTTCGTCGTTATAATAGACGCGCAAGATGTCTTGCGTCAGGACTAAGACGATATTCTCCAATTTGTGCTCATCAGATATCATCTTCTGTATTTCGCTATCTACAGGCCCAGAAATTGTTGTCGCCGTGGCTCCAGCAGTCCTCATTACGCCCATAGATGGGTTTAGGAAGTAAATATTGTTGCGGCCTAAGACCACGTGCTCCTGCTTGATCACGCCGAACTGAGAACCTTCTGGTACACTCTGGGAGATACCAGCAAATTCTACTGCTGCTTGGACATTCTCAAGTACAAGTCCGTCAGCAGTGAAGATGGCAAGATAATCGCCGATATTAGAGAATGCCGTGACAGGAGAAGTTGAGCTCTGACTTGGGGAAACATCCTTGATGTAGAAGAACTCAATACTGCGGTTGAACATGTCGTAGCGAGGCATCACGGAATCAATAGAAGACATAATAACTAGGTTCGGCTCAGCCTTTGGTGTTCCTTCGCCTACAGTAGCATTACGGAAGCCAGAGAGGAATAGGCGGTTGTTGAGGAAGTAAATTAGCGATGCGCCAGGCCATGCAGTAATAGAACTACCGTCATCTAGCTGCTCCCAGTCGTTTTGGCTGAAACTGTCTCCGGCCTGAAAGTCCTGTTTTGCCTTCTGAAAATGGTTATTATGAATAATAATTGTGCTAGCATAGTAATACATATTTGGAGTGAAGCCAAAAGTGTCGACCTGAGATAGGTCTGGCTTAGCGTCTTTTACCGTCCAGTCATCTAGATTAATTTTCTGTAGATTTGAATATCCATCAACGAAGTAGAGATGATTGCCAGCCTGAGTCATACGGACCTGAGTAGCATTTTGGTTGATTTTGCTAGCTGGGATAAGTTCTCTCATTTCGCCAGCAGTAGCAGCAGTTACTCTTTCGTAGCCGCCAGTCTGGTAATCAATATCTGCATACTTTTGAGCGAAAATCTTCTTCTCGCCATTAATAATTGCACCAAGCGGAGCCCAACGTTCTGTACCGCGAGAGAAATAACCGTTCTGGAGCCATACTGGGAACGTCTTAGCCGTAGTTGTAGCATAGCAAGTTACAGGTCGACTAACGCCTTTCTGCCAGACATAGTCTTCTTCGCGAAGAGCTTCGTCTAGGTTAGGCAATTTATGATCAGCATACTCGTGGTTAGCGACACCATTAGAGTTGAGGTAAAGGGTAAACTCATTCGGGTTACCATCGTCGTCCATGTCATCTACGATAGACAACTGAATGTAAAAGTCGCCGTTAGGAACGGTAATTAATCTAAACCACTCAATAGTGTCGTTGTCTTCCTGCCAATCCTCATACAGCTTCTTGATCGAGCGTACACCTCGGCAGATTTCAGTAAGGTTGTCATCATCCTTGCGAACGATTACGATAAAATGCCCGTGGTTGTCATCTGCTGGAGCCTCATCAAAGGAGAAGCGGAAGCCAAGACGCGTGGTCTTACCTTCTGCCTTCATCTTCCATCTGATGTCATGATTTTCGCTAATTGCGATTCTAATATCACCAGCTTCTGGGATTACTTCATTCTCTACCCCTTCTGGGAGGCAGAGGAATTCTTGTCCCATACGAGACATACTCTGGGCACGCTTGCGTTTCTCCTCAGTGCCGTTGAGGCGAGCGTTCCAGAGATAAGGGGATTCGCCCTCGCGTTTAGCGAAGTCGTATTAAGACCAGACAAAGCAGCCACCATGGAGCCAGTGACTTTGCGCTGGTAATAGCGCGTAGGCCAGCCAGCCGTACGTGCGTATGCTTGGTCTGGGCGTTGATACCATTTGCCCCCTGGGTAACTATTTCGTCTTGCCATTAGTGATATACTCCTGAATCCACCCAACCGTTAACGAAGACTGGTTCGTCATTCATTGCCTGTAGGGCGAGCTTATTAGCAATATCAACCACCATCTTGTCGTAATCTTGCATGCGAGCATTTGCACTAGAGAAGTCAGTCTGTTCTTTGTTGATGATGACTTTGACCAGTTCGCATACTGCTTCCATGTAACTAGGCGAGATAGGGGCTAGAGTATCGTCCTTAGTGAGATAGCGAGGGATAATGTAGAACATCGCGTCTAGGCCCACTAAGCGGTCAAGAGGACGGTCAAAGATAATAGTAGTCTTGCCGTAATAGTGCTCCATAGTATAAGCACAAGGAAGGCCAGGGCAGTTCTGCTCTGGGAATCTATAGCAAGCGAAAAACTCTTGCGGAGTCTTGAAGCAAGGAGTTACATCCTTGTAACACTCCATCTCGATGAAGTTGAGGCGTTCTTTCCCAACAACTTCGCCTGGGATATCTAGTGTCCAGCGAGCTGCTGGTTTGCCATCTTCGTTCGTAGTTGCTAATTCTGCTTTATATTTCAGCTTAAATAGTCTCTGTAAATCTTCCTCTATCGCCAAGATATGAATGGCCGAGTTGATAGCAGAGAGAATAAAGCTGTCAGTGTACAGGTGGGCGTCATCTGAAATCTGAGTGCGCACCATGTCGATAATCTGTTGAATAGGAGTGCCGTACTCTAACATTTTTTCTTATCCCCTTTTAGAATGTAATTTCCGCAGTTATCCTTCGGGTCAGGAGGGCAGGAAATTGGATTATATTGTGTTAGCCCGAATATCGCCTCCTCAGTGGTAGGAGCCAATGTATTATCTGGAGTCCAATATTCTCGGTCCTTCCTGTAGTAAACGGTTCGATGGCCTCTGTTATCGCAAATCTCTACGCAGTCTGCCTTGTTGCGAGTTTGAGAGGTTATAGCCCTAAATTCGCCAGTAGGACCGCTTGAGAAACCGTCGACGTTGTCCTCAAGCACATCCCATGAGAATAAGGTTGCACTATCATCATCCTCCCTCCGCAGTCCGCAGTCACTCCGCATGAGATGGTTGTGGAAGTACTTGCCAGCCGCAAGTAAGTGAGACTGACAAGTATTTAAGTAATCAACCCAAGAAAATAACAAAGGTACATATTCGCCATCTCTAGAACAGAAATAACAGAGCCATCATCAGTCTGATTATGGACTGTGTTGTATCTTCCTCCGTTATTTGATGCTTTAGCTATTGGCATATTTTCTCCTAGTACAAGCTAATGTTAATAGCGATTGTTAGCTGGTCGATGACCGAGAAGAGCGGTTGGATAATACCAGCGTTAGGACGCACAGAGACGACCTCTCCTGGCTCTTCCTGGCTGAGGTAATAAGTCTTACCTACCTCATAAAGATGTGGACGAGCGAACTTTAAGAGACCAGCGTTCTGAATCGTGAGGTTGGTATCATCCTTAGCAATAGCAAGGGCGATTGCAGTTTGTCCTTCTGCCGCAATTGCTGGTTCAGCAGCCGAGAGAGAGTTTGGAATATAGATAGGAACAACTTGCGATTTAGGAACCTCTACCTCAGTAGAATTTAGCGGGATCACATAAGTGCTCGGGTTGAGCGTACCACCAGGAAGAATCATCTTCACTGGGATGCGCCATGATTGATATTGTTCATTTGAGCCACCGATGAGGTCTAAGTCATCTGGAAGCTGAGCCTCACTATAGAGAGGCAATGAGGTCCATGAGCGGACCGTTGTGCGAGTAGAGAGTTCCTCTACTTTTGGTTCTTCTTTGCTTGCGCGGTGCTTTCCGCAATTAACGCATGGCATTTGTTATTACTCCTTATTGATTACTTTTTCTTTCGCCCACGGTTCTTCTTTTTGCTCTCTACCCTGAGATTTGAAGAACGATTATCAAGTGGGTTACCGTTACGATGGTCTACATCCTTACCTTTGAGTCTAGAAGCCCCTCTAGAGGCCACCAGACGCCTTCTAGCGGCATTTCTGGATGCACGACGCTTAATTTGTTCAGGACGGCTCTCATAAGCTTTGTCGTAACTATAATCGCGTCCTGTGGCTTTGTTAGAACCTTTGCGCTTATTCTTGCCGACAATATGATTTCTAGCCATTATGATGTTGCTCCAATCTTAGCCTGGTTCACCCAGCTATCGTTACGACGAATCAGAGGCGGGTCGCCGGTACCTTCTTGGGTCTTCATTTCTACCCAAGCATCACTGCGTCTAATATCTGCATGACCTCCAGTTCTATCGTGAGACTTCCATGTTCCACCAACTAGATCTTGGCCTGGACGGTAATCTACGATAACCTCCACTGGAACCTGAGTAGCCGCGGAGTAGCCAGAATCAGGGAATGCGTATGGGTTTGCTGCGCTAGGTGCAGGAGCGCTAGAAGATGCGTATAAGAAGCGCAATAGACAGTTCCCCGTAAGATGATAAGACCCTAGGCTATTAATTAGCTGGGTAGAGGTAGTAATAGTGTTCACATAGTTATGCGTCCCACTTTCTACGCACGGGGTATCAATCGTTTTAGTCTTGCGTACGAGCGCAGTCCATGAAGAGCCATTATTATATGATACTTGCGGCTCTAGATAGACATAATACTGTCCGCTTGCATAACAAAGCCCCCAGGTCCCGCCAATATTATCAGAGGAGCTAATAAGGGAGAAGGAAATATCTCCATTGCTATCTACGCTCCAGCCAATGACGTTGGTGAGTAAGACATGCCCACGAGTATAAGCCGCGCCACCATTATAGTCTACAGACTTAGTGACCATAGAAATCTGACCAGATGAAGCCATTATTGATTCTCCTCTAGCTTCTTCACTTTACGCTTGAGCTCCTTAATCTCAGCCTCCATGTCTGAAAGCCGTTTTGCTAACTGCTCGGGATATTTTAGTAGCTGAGTTGGTATCATTTTTCCCCTTAAAATTAAATTTAATCCCCCTTATACTCTTCATACAACATCATAATTTTTTGCAACAAAAAACCACCGTCTTAGGTATTTCTCCGTT
>RHMF01000374.1_pt1 | contig 18866 bp, 16 predicted proteins | sample 5365151 | NCBI WGS metagenome assembly RHMF01 (sample SAMN10266501, study PRJNA497801) | feces metagenome | isolation source: feces | host: Bos taurus | place: China: Prairie of Fairy Mountain | collected 2017-08-14 | reverse complement strand
AAAAAATACAAACAGGCATCAATGCTTCTTCTGCTTCCGCTCCGCCACATAAATCCCCACCAATATAAAAACTGTGCCGAGAAGGGCGATGTGAGTGATGGGTTCGCCCAGTACCGCCACGGAGCAGGCGAGCGACACGAGAGGCTGGGTGTACATATAGTTGGAAGCACGCACGGTGCCGAGCTTTTCCAACACGAGATTCCATGAGTAGAAGCAAAGCATGGAGGCCACGACGGATAGGAATAGCACATTGCCTGTAACGATGGGAATGGTGAGTCGCTCCAGGTGCAACCCACCCCCTATACCGGCAGCAATAAAGGGAATCATCGTGACGATGCCGTAGAAGAAGACTTTACGCGTAACGAACCAGATTGTATAACGTCCATCGAAACGGCGTACGACAACACTATAAACCGCCCAAGCAAAGGCAGCCACAAGAGCAAGGGCATCACCCAAGGGATGTATCTGCAGCACCGTACCATTGAGTACCACGAAGCCTACGCCCAACAGAGACACCACAGAGCCTACAACGAGACGCGCTGTGATACGCTCCTTGTAGCAGAGGCTGGTAAGCAGGGCAGTGAGTACGGGAGTGACACACACCACCAGAGCCACATTGGAAGTGATGGAGTAGTCGATAGCGGTGTTCTCAGCCAAGAAGTAGAGCGTGCCACCTGTAAACCCTGCTACGGCAAGCAAGAGTTCGTCCTTCCACGTATCGGCCCAAAGCTTACGCGCGAATATCCACGTCAAGGCATAAGCGATGATGAAACGATAGAACATAATCTCGGGTGGAGTGAGCCCATGGGCGAGCAACACCTTGGTAGAGACAAAAGTGGTGCCCCACACTGCAATAGTGACAAGCGCCAATATATGATAGCCCACCGAGGGGCGAGTAGTAGACATACCTATTTATATATATAATACAACCTAAAAGATTCTTATCTACACGCTGAATAGTCTATACGTTTCGGCACGCAAAGATAGCGCAAGAAACTGGAATTAGCAAGAGAACTAACACTCCTCATTTAGACGGTACTTCGGAAAATTGCAAGTAAACTTGCATTTTCTATCGGCTTGCACTAATTTTGTCCCCCGAAATTTAAAGACAGAATATTATGGAAAAGAAATACCGTCGTGAGACCCTCTGCGTGCAAGAGGGCTGGACACCCAAGAAGGGCGAGCCGCGCGTGCTGCCTATTTATCAGAGCACCACATTCAAGTATGACAACAGCGAGCAGATGGCCCGCCTCTTCGACCTTGAGGACAGCGGCTATTTCTATACCCGCCTGCAAAACCCCACGAACGATGCCGTAGCGGCCAAGATTGCAGCCCTCGAGGGTGGCGTGGCAGGCATGCTCACCTCGTCGGGACAGGCGGCCAACTTCTACGCCGTGTTCAACATCTGTGAGAGTGGCGACCACTTCGTATGCTCAACGGCCATCTATGGTGGCACCTACAACCTCTTCAGCGTAACGATGAAGAAGCTCGGCATCGACATGACCTTCATCGACCAGAACGCCTCGGAAGAGGAGATACAGAAGGCCTTCCGCCCCAACACGAAGTGCCTCTTCGGCGAAACGATCTCCAACCCTGGCTGCGAAGTGCTAGATATAGAGAAGTTTGCCCGCATCGCCCACCGCAACGGTGTGCCCCTCATCGTGGACAACACCTTTGCCACGCCCATCAACTGCCGCCCCTTCGAGTGGGGTGCCGACATCGTGACTCACTCTACCACCAAGTATATGGACGGTCATGCCACGGCCGTGGGTGGCGCTATTGTGGACAGCGGCAACTTTGACTGGGACGCCCATGCCGACAAGTTCCCCGGGCTCACCACCCCCGACGCCTCGTACCACGGGCTCACCTACTCGAAGAGCTTCGGCAAGATGGCCTACATCACCAAGGCTACCGCACAGATGATGCGCGACCTGGGGTCCATACAGGCACCTATGAATGCCTTCCTACTCAACCTCGGACTCGAGACGCTACACCTCCGTGTGAAGCGCCACTGCGAGAATGCCCAGCGCATAGCCGAATGGCTGAGCCAGAACGACAAGGTGGCGTGGGTCAACTATAGCGGTCTGCCCGACAATCCCTACCACGCCATGGCACAGAAATACCTGCCTAACGGGTCGTGCGGTGTCATCGCCTTCGGTCTCAAAGGTTCGCGTGAGGAGGCTATCCGCTTCATGGACAACCTGAAGCTCATCTGCATTGTCACCCACGTGGCCGATGCCCGCTCCTGCGTGCTCCACCCCGCCAGCCACACCCACCGCCAGCTCTCCGACGAACAGTTGCGCGAGGCCGGCGTAGCTCCCGACCTCATTCGCCTCTCGGTAGGTATCGAGAATGTGGAGGACCTCATTGCCGATATTGAGCAAGCGCTAGGATAAAGCACATCACGCAACACCAATATACAATAAAACGCCAGTGTGATGCCTCACACTGGCGTTTTATTACAGCCACAAAAAACCAACTATCGCAGACACTTGACCACACAATTAAAAAAGAGAGCCACACAAGTAGCTCTCTCTTAACGTGGTGCCACCAGGAATCGAACCGGGGACACAAGGATTTTCAGTCCTTTGCTCTACCAACTGAGCTATGGCACCTTTCGTTTTGCGAGTGCAAAGGTAGTATGTTTTTATGAAACTGCAAAACAAATAGCGTTTTTTTTTACATTTATCATACTTTTTCCTGTTTTAAAGTTTTTCTCTTTGTATTTCCGCGGATTTGCAACGTCAATAGGAAAATAAATCGTGATTCTTCGTTCATATTTCATATTTTATTTGTAATTTTGCAGCGCAATCGGAAAGTAGCGCAGTTGGTAGCGCACTACGTTCGGGACGTAGGGGTCGGGCGTTCGAGTCGCCTCTTTCCGACGATGAGTGGTAACGATGATGGGAAATCGGGATTATCACTCATTTTTTATATAATTCAGACAGAATTATGAGAAAGAAACTAACCACCATACTATGCTGCATAGCCATATGCTGCGCTGCACAAGCACAACATCCCCAGTCTGGTACAATGCGCCTAAGCAGAACCTCAAGCGGGCACTACGCATTCAGCGCACTGCTCAACAATAAGGTATTGGCATCAGTAATGATAGAGTCAGGCATACACGCGATGCTGATTGACAGCGCTTACTACTTCAGCCATAGCCAGGAGTTAGGCATCACCGTACACCCTATAGACAGGAAACGGATGAACGGCACCATCAATTTGGGTGGTAACATATACCGCATTACGCATCTCGGCAAAGGGAAGCTACCCATGGGTGGCATCACCTATGAAGGTGATATTCTTATCCTTGCCAACTACAGAAACGACACCCCCGTTACCATTCCCATACACCAACTGCGAAATCCTCGCGAATGGTATACTCGCATAGTAATGCTCAATATCGCCGGCGGCGAGATGCGGATGCTCACTCATCGGGAGCTGAGAGAGTGGCAAGGTGAGCAGTACAAGATGAATCGCAGCACTTACAAGCGGATGCCTGCCATTCGGACCACAATACGCTTCACGGCCGACGGGACAACAGCGGAGTTGGAGGGCAACTTCAACATTGACCTTGGCAACCCCATGCTACTATATCTGTTGGGCAACCGCCCCAAGGTGAGCGGACTATTCGAGATGCATGACAGGCTTCCACTCAGTTCCCTCGGCTACAATGCTAACGGCAAGGCCTCAATGCAGATATTCACCCCCGAACAATGTGATATTCTAGGCGAAAGTTTTTCAGAGCCCATCGTATGCGTGACGCACGAGTTCAGGCAGTTCACCTCCGAAGGACTCATCGGCATCGGGTTTCTAGCACGCAACATCGTAGCCTTTGACTTCAACAACAATTACCTATACATAAAAGAGTAGCCCGATTTGCTTGCTTTTTCGTCCGTTTATCCGTACCTTTACGGCACAAAAAACAGAAACACGATGAAAAGAGAGCTCGACCTAGCCGTAACCAGCTATGGCAAGGTGAAACCACTGGCATACGATATGGTGCTACTTCCTTGGGGTGCCACCGAACCGCACAACCTGCACCTTCCCTACCTCACCGACTGCATCTTGAGCCACGACATTGCCGTGGATGTTGCTCATAAGGCACTCGACCTATACGGACTGCGCTGTATGGTGATGCCGTATGTGACGGCAGGTTCACAAAACCCGGGGCAGCGTGAACTCCCCTTTTGCATCCACTACCGCTATGAAACACAGAAAGCGATACTCACCGACATTGTAGCCTCGCTCTACACTCAAGGCCATCGCCATATGCTCATCATCAATGGACATGGAGGCAACACCTTCAAGAGTATGATTCGTGACCTTTCCATTGATTACCCCGACTTCCTTATTGCCTGCAGTGAATGGTATACCTTCGTTCCTAAGACTGGCTACTTCGACCAACCTGGCGACCATGCCGATGAGGTGGAAACATCGGTAATGATGCACTATCACCCCGAATTGGTAGACCTTAGCGAAGCGGGTGATGGAGCCTCACGCAAATTCACTTCACAGATGCTACGTGAAAAGGTGGCATGGATACCGCGCCATTGGCAACAGGTATCGTCCGACACCGGCATTGGCGACCCACATTCTGCATCAGCAGAGAAAGGCGCACGCTATACCGCAGCCGTAGTGGAGCGATATGCGCAACTCGTCAAGGAGCTATGTGAAGGCATCAGATACGAATAAACCATAAAACCATATACCATGTTTGACATTGCAATCATCGGCGGCGGTCCTGGAGGATACGTTGCCGCAGAAAAGGCCGGGAAGAATGGCCTGAGCACAATCCTGTTCGAAAAGAAAGACCTCGGAGGTGTATGCCTCAACGAGGGATGTATCCCCACGAAGACACTGCTCTATAGCGCCAAACTCTATGACCATACACGCGGTAGCGAGAAGTATGGCATATGCGCCGAAGGGGTTGAACTCGACTATAAGAAAATGACCGACCGCAAGACGAAGGTAATACGCAAGCTTGTGGCTGGCGTGGGACTGAGGATGAAGAATGCCGGTGTACAAGTCGTCAAGGCCGAAGCTTTGATAGAGGGACGTACCGAAGAGGGGCTTATCCGCATCAGTGCTGCCGGAGAGAGCTACGAAGCTAAGAATCTCCTAATATGTACTGGCTCGGAGAGTTTTATCCCCCCTATTCCCGGGCTCGACCTGCAAGCGAACGATGCCATCGTCACCAATCGCGAGCTATTGGCCATGAAGGAGGCACCGTCAAGTCTGGTCGTTATCGGTGGCGGTGTCATCGGGATGGAATTTGCCTCCTTATATAATAGTATAGGCATTGAAGTACATGTAGTAGAGATGCTACCTGAAATCTTAGGAGCACTCGACAAGGAGATAAGCGCTATGCTGCGCACACGCTACACCAAGAAGGGCGTGCACTTCCATCTCTCCTGCAAGGTGACGGGCATAGAGGGGCACAGGGTTACCTTTGTTGATACTGAAGGAGCCGAGCATGTCGTCGAAGGTGATAAGATATTGGTAAGCGTAGGCCGCCGCCCCAACACTCAAGGACTAGGTCTGGATATACTGGGAGTGGCACTTGAGCGCGGTGCCGTCAAAGTTGATGACCACATGCGCACAAACGCGGAGGGAGTATATGCGGCTGGCGACATCACCGGCTTTTCTCTCTTGGCCCACACAGCCAGCCGTGAGGCTGAAGTTGTCATCAACAACCTTTGCGGACACGACGACACAATGCGCTACGATGCCATTCCCGGCATCGTATACACCAATCCCGAGGTAGCAGGCGTTGGCCTTACAGAAGAAGAGGCACAGAAACGAGGCATTGAATACACCTGCCACAAACTACCCATGGCCTACTCTGGGCGCTTCGTGGCCGAGAATGAGGGTGGTGAAGGCGTATGTAAGGTCATCACCGACAAGGAATCGGGCCGTGTACTAGGCGTTCATATGTTGGGTAATCCGTGCAGTGAGATCATCAGCAGCGCATGCATAGCCATCGAGCAGGGCATGAGTATCTGTGAACTTGAGCGCGTGGTATTCCCCCACCCCACGGTGGCGGAAATCATTAAAGAAACAGTTTTAATGTAACGCACAGGAAAAAATTATTCCTTTTTGACACCTATTTACAGAAAAAAGCCGTTACTTTGTATATTCAAACAAAAAACATACACGATATGAATGAAACGACAGTACGCCCCGCAAGCGGCAAACTCGGTGTAATGTGTGTAGGTCTCGGTGCAGTGACCACCACCACCATCATAGGCACACTGATGGTACGCAAAGGGCTCTCACAACCCATAGGTTCCTTCGCCTGCGACGGCATCATGCGCCTCGGAAAAGGTCACGACAAAGTATACAAGGAAGTTAAAGACATTGTCCCAATAACCGACCTCAACGATATCGTATTCGGAGCGTGGGACATCTACGAAGACGACGCCTACGAAGCTGCCATCAAGGCCGACGTACTCAAGCTACGCGACATCGACCCTGTGGCTGATGAACTTCATGCCATCAAGCCCTATAAGGCCCTTTACGAGAAGGAGTATGCCACCAACATTGACGGCCCCAACGTAAAGACAGGCACTTTGAAGGAGCGTACCGACGCACTGCGCGAAGACATACGCACCTTCAAGGCCCAGCATGGTTGCGACCGCGTAGTGGTGATATGGATTGCCAGCACCGAAAAGTATGTAGCCCGCAATACCGAGGCACACGACACGCTGGCAGGCTTCGAGCATGCCCTCGAGGCAGGTGACACCACCGTGATTGCCCCCTCCATGTGCTACGCCTATGCCGCCATGCGCGAAGGCTGTCCCTTCGTGATGGGCGCCCCCAACCTCTGCGTAGATATGCCCGCCATGTGGCAGCTCGCTGAAGAGTGTCAAGTGCCCATTGCTGGCAAGGACTTCAAGAGCGGACAGACGATGATGAAAACCGTGCTCGCGCCCGCCTTCTTCACCCGTCAGCTCGGCGTACACGGATGGTTCTCAACCAATATTTTGGGTAATCGTGACGGCATCGTGCTCGACAATCCCGAGAACTTTGAAACCAAGCGCCGCAGTAAGATGAGCGCCGTAGAGAACATCCTCGATGCCGATGTATACCCCGAGCTATACAGCGACATCTACCACAAGGTACGCATCAACTACTACCCTCCTCGTGGCGACGAGAAAGAAGCATGGGACAATATCGACCTCTTCGGCTGGATGGGCTACCCCATGACCATTAAAGTCAACTTCCTCTGCCGCGACTCCATCCTAGCCGCTCCCTTGGCACTCGACCTCGTACTCTTCTCCGATATGGCTCTGCGTGCAGGCCTCTCGGGCATACAGGAGTGGCTTTCATTCTACTGCAAGGCTCCTATGCACAAAGACGGCGACAAACCCGTGCACGACCTCTTCAAGCAGTTTGCCATGCTCAAGAATAAGGTACGTGAACTCGGAGGCTACGAAGCCGACCAAGAACTGGACTAACCACTCACGACGCGCATGCACACCATAGGGCACCCTATTAGGGTGCCCTATGGTGTGTATTGTATGCGTTACTGTAGGCGATGTCTACAAACCGAAAGCTTCGCGCACCTTGTCTACGTAGTCGAGCTTCTCCCAGGTGAAGAGTTCTACGTTAACGTCTTTCTCGCCTTCGTAACGTGAACTGAAGTGCTTGGTCACTACTTGGGGCTTGCGACCCATATGCCCGTAGGCAGCAGTTTCAGAGTAGATGGGAGTACGCAGTTTAAGGCGCTCCTCAATGGCACGGGGGCGGAGGTCAAAGAGCTCGTCTATTTTACGAGCTATCTCACCATCGGTCATATCCACGCGACTACGTCCATAAGTATCTACATAGATATTGATGGGCTTAGCCACGCCAATAGCATATGACACTTGCACGAGCATCTCGTCGGCCACACCAGCTGCCACAAGGTTCTTGGCAATGTGACGGGCTGCATAGGCGGCACTACGGTCTACCTTGCTAGGGTCCTTACCACTGAAGGCACCGCCCCCATGAGCGCCCTTGCCACCATAGGTATCTACGATAATCTTGCGACCTGTGAGGCCAGTATCGCCATGAGGCCCACCGATAACAAACTTACCTGTGGGGTTCACATGATAGGTAATATTGTCATTGAAAAGGGCGAGTACATTTTCATTGTGTATTCCTGCGATGACGCGGGGCATGAGCACTTCGATGACGTCGCGGCGTATCTGCGCCAGCATCTGTTCGTCAGCCTTGAGTTGTGCCTCCTTACTGCTGTCGGCAGGAGCTACGAACTCGTCGTGCTGGGTAGACACCACGATGGTATCGATGCGCACAGGCTTTCCGTTGTCATCATACTCAATGGTCACTTGACTCTTGGCATCGGGGCGCAGGTAGGTCATCAGCTTGCCTTCGCGGCGAATGTCAGCCAACACTTTTAGGATATTGTGCGCGAGATCAAGAGAGAGAGGCATATAGTCCTCAGTCTCATTGGTGGCATAGCCAAACATCATACCTTGGTCGCCAGCACCCTGGTTCATGGGGTCTTCGCGCTCCACGCCACGATTGATATCGGCACTCTGTTCGTGGATAGCCGAGAACACGCCGCACGAGTTGCCTTCGAACATATATTCGCTCTTCGTATAGCCAATCTTATTGATTACCTCGCGTGCGATGAGCTGGAGATCAACATATGCACTTGTCTTCACTTCACCAGCGATGACTACCTGCCCAGTGGTAACTAACGTTTCACAAGCGACCTTCGAGTTGGGGTCATAGGCTAGCAATTTGTCCAGCACAGCATCCGATATTTGATCGGCCACTTTGTCGGGGTGTCCTTCAGACACCGATTCAGATGTAAATAAGTATCCCATTAGTAATAGGTGTTAAGTTTGTTAAACATTCAAACATTCTGGGATAGTCGAGAGAATGCATACAGCAATGGAAACTGTGTTTTTAGCATTTTTTACTGTGGTTGCAAGCAGCTCAAATCTATCCACCTTGTTTCGGCTGCAAAATTAGTGCAAACCTAACGAAATGCCAAATATATTTGAGCATTTCTGAAGTATTTTTATCCAGAGCATAAGATGAGCGTCGGTCCTCGGAAGAGGACTCCATATTGATGGCGACGAGAACTTTGGTATCAGCGATTCAATTATACTAAAATTATTTGTACCTTTGCTCTTCGTATGCGTCGTATATTTTTTTCATTATTGATATTGTGCGCCCTTGCCTCGTGTACCTCAGTGCGTTATGCAGGAGTGGGACGTGTGCGCGATTATGACATTTCTTCGCCCGACGTACCTGCAGCCTTTGACGGATACCGCATTGCTTTCGCATCGGATTTCCATTTAGAGAGCAGGTTCAAGCAACGCCAGCTGCATGGCACGGTGAAGGCCTTACAGGCCTTAGCCCCCGATGTACTAATGCTGGGGGGAGACTATCAGGAGGGATGCGAATATGTAGAGCCTTTGTTGGCTGAGATTGCCCGTGTGATGCCCCCTGACGGCATATACGCCGTATTAGGAAACAACGACTACGAGCGTTGCACCGACCTCATACGTTCGACGATGGAACAATATGATATCCACTTGTTAGAGGAGGCAGCCGATACAATCTGCAAAGAAGGGAGTTGCATCTTTGTATGGGGTACCAATCCTTATGCAGGGCGTTACCCTACGGCAATGATTAGAGCCAAGACACTCAACTCAGAACTGATTACCCAGGACTCTTACGTCATTTTACTCACCCACACACCCGACTATGTGGACGATGCGGGCATTGCCAATGCCGATTTGGCTCTTGCAGGCCACACCCATGGCGGGCAGGTTACATTCTTCGGGCTTTATGCACCCATTACTGCATCAAAATATGGTATGCGCTACCGTACGGGAATGAAGCGTAGCCGTACGGGAATACCCATCATTATCTCCAACGGGTTGGGTACTTCACGCTATCCCATACGTCTGTTTGCTCCTACCGATATTGTAATCGTCACATTACACAGCGAGTAACCTTAGAAATGGCATCAATCTTTCCAAGTAGAGTATGGATGTTTGCTGATGTAAGCATTATAGTAGCGTTGGTTACCTGTAACCTCCTCGCCCAGAAATGAGGGGCGGCTGAATGGTTCATTTACACTTGTGAGCTCTATCTCGGCAAATACAAGTCCTTCGTTTTCACCATGAAACTCGTCCACCTCTATCGTGTGCTTACCATTGTGCACGAGATAGCGTGTCTTCTCTATGCGCCCCGCACGGCAAAGCGGAAAGAGTTCACGCGCATCCTGCAGGGTTATTTCTTTTTCCCACTCGAAACGACTGATTCCATCCGTCGAGGGTCCCTTGATGGTGAGATAACCTTTATCTTTACGTGTACGCACACGCACAGTGTGCCCATGTCCGCTGCAGATATAACCTTGCAATATTTCTGACTTGTCGTAAGCCAAGGCGCGGTAACTATCATCAGCGACGAGGAATTTACGTTCTACCTCCAGCATAAGATTCTATATTTAGGAGTTGAAGTCTATCAAGCCTCCTCTTCCGAAGAACTTGACATTAAGTACGACTTGATGAATCCGTCAATCTTGCCGTCCATCACCCCACCCACATCTGATGTCTGATATCCTGTACGATGATCCTTGACACGGCGATCGTCGAACACGTAACTACGTATCTGCGAACCCCACTCGATCTTCTTCTTACCGGCCTCCACCTTAGCCTGTTCTTCCATACGATGTTGCAGTTCGCGATCGTAGAGTTGTGAGCGTAGCAGGCGTAGGGCGTTCTCCTTGTTCTTGGGTTGGTCGCGCGTCTCGGTGTTCTCAATCATAATCTCTTCCTGCACACCTGTGTAGGGGTCGGAATACTGATAGCGCAGGCGCACACCCGATTCCACCTTGTTTACGTTTTGGCCACCGGCACCACCGCTTCGGAAGGTGTCCCACGAGAGCAGAGCTGGATTAATTTCAATCTCTATGCTGTCATCAATGAGCGGCGTCACAAATACCGATGCAAACGAGGTCATACGCTTGCCTTGTGCATTGTAAGGCGATACGCGTACAAGACGGTGCACACCGTTTTCCCCCTTGAGGTATCCGTAAGCAAAGGGGCCTTCCAGCTCCATCGTCACGGTCTTGATACCTGCCTCATCACCCTCCTGCAGGTTCGACACACGCAACTTATAGCCGTTGGCCTCAGCCCAACGCATATACATACGCATCAGCATCGATGCCCAATCTTGCGCCTCTGTACCACCAGCTCCGGAGTTTATCTTCAGCACACAATCCATCTGGTCGGCCTCCTGGCGCAACATATTCTTCAATTCCAATGTTTCGATGGCTTCCAGTGCCGTAGCGTAGGCAGTGTCAAGCTCGGTCTCGGTGATGAGTTCATCCTTGCAAAACTCAAAAGCCACCTCCACCTCATCGGAGAGACTCTTCACCTGCTTGTAACCATCAATCCACGATTGCAGCTCTTTTACCTTTTTCATTTGCGCCTCTGCTTTCTTGGCATCGTCCCAGAATCCTGGAACCTGCGTGCGCAGCTGCTCCTCCTCCACCTGTATCAGTTTATCTTCTATAGCAAGGTAGCGGTTAAGCGCATCAGTACGCTCTTTAATATCCTTCAGTTGGTCAAGTGTAATCATCTGTCTTTTGTTTTGAAGTGCAAAATTAGTGCAAGGCGAGAGAAAAACCAAAACAAGTTTTGAGTTTTTCCGAGCCGCGGCCTAATTTCTGTTTGCGCAAAGCGAAACTAAATTTAACTCAAAGCGAGTAAAGAAGCTAGATTACTTGCTTTTTTCTATGCTCTCTTCCACACTATACACCTTTTTCAGGTATTCATAGCCAATGCGACAACGCAGACAGTCACGCCGATTGCAATACTGCTTCTTCAGTTGGATGAGAGCCTGACTGTCGGCTGCATTTTTCACAAGAAGTCCACAATCAATCCATCCGCGGATGATGTAGTTGTTCTCGGCTTTCAACTGTTCAAGCAGGGCAATGGCATACTCGCAATAGTGATTGTCATCTTTACGCTGCCCGTAGCTGTAATAGAAGGGAGCAATAGAGTTGATAATCAACAGAATAACAGCATTGTCGGTGATACGCTTTTTCATCGGTGTCGAAGGTGTAGAGGCAAAGGTGTAATGGGTATCCCAATAGGGAGTAGTTTCTATCCTCAACAGTTCTATTATGGCCGCCTTGTCGGTGGCGGCAAGCAGTTTCGACACACTAATACGACGTTCATGATAGAGTTGCGCCAACTGTGCCAACCGTACGTGGGGGAAATTGGCTGGACGCATACCTAGCAAACGCCACATTGTAGCTTCCATAGGGCGCATGCTGAATTTATGGGCAAGGAAGGTGTACTCGCGCTTCAGGGCCTGAAAGTAGGTGTCTTGAAGCAATCCGCTATGGTAATATTCAGGCACTGTTCCCTCATCAAGCAATCCTGCCTGTCCGAAGAAGATGGCCTCCACTTGCAGCAAATTGTCGGCGTGTTTATCTACGGCACGGAAGTCTATCCTACGCGCCCACTCTTCGAAAGCATCGCCATTGGCACCGAAACCGAAGTTGCGGGCAATGGTGCAGAAGAGCGCATCGTCCCAATTCTTGTCGTGAGCTTCATAACGAGTAGAAATCTGTGTAGCACGCATGTCGAGCCGTTCATACAGCAGTGATGACATCCAACTATGCATCATCAAGTTGCTCAAGGAGGGGATGATACGATAGCAGGGCGGATATTGATCTGTCTCGCGCAGTTCGTGGTAGTTCTTTACGATATGTTCGGGCACCTGCAACTCCATCTGTGGAATTGGTGTGCCATCGGTACGTGTCACGGGTCTGTCTACCATAGCAGCCACGTGCAGCACCACCGAGTCGTACCGTTTGTCGGTATCGTGTCCGTGGGCATACCAATCCGAGGAAGCAGTGTGAATCTCCACATTACCTACCCATAGCGTACCGCCCATCTTCACCTTAGCATTGAAGAAGTCAGGCCCGTCGTTACGATTCTCCATGCCTGGATCAATGACCTCTACAGACAGTCCCTCGGTGGTTGTAAGAGGAACCAGCGGGAAAAGGCGGTGTTTCCAAGTGTAGTGGATGAGAGATTCCATAAGTGAAATTAGAAATTAAAGCTAGAAAAAATTAGGCCAACGCAGAGTTCATTATTCCTTTCCATACTGTTGCTTTATCTTCTCAAATATCTCGAACAGTTCTTCCACAGTCTCGGCACGCAACATAGCGATGCGTAGCTGCTTAAAGTCGGGCAGCCCCTTGAAGAGCGGTGTAGCCGCCAGGTGACGCCGTATGTGTAGTATGCCGCGTCGTTCGTCGAGCCGTGCCACGCTACGCATCACCTGTTCGCGCAGGATATCCATGCGTTCATCAAAAGTGAGTGGAGATAGGGGAGTTCCTGTTTCCAGATAATGCTTCACCTCGCGGAATATCCAGGGCCGGCCAAAGCTGGCGCGGCCTATCATCACCGCATCCACACCGTAGCGGTCGAAACACTCCTTGGCCCTCTCGGGGGTGGTGATGTCGCCATTACCTATGATAGGTATATGCATGCGCGGGTTGTTCTTCACCTCACCGATGAGTGTCCAGTCGGCCTCGCCGGTATACATTTGTGCCCGGGTGCGGCCATGGATGGTGAGTGCCTTGATGCCACAGTCCTGAAGCTGCTCGGCCAGGTCGACGATGATTTTTGAGCTCTCGTCCCACCCAAGGCGGGTCTTCACGGTGACAGGTGTGTTCACAGCCTTCACTACCGAGCGCACTATGTCGAGCATCAGCGGCACATTCTGCAGCATGCCCGCTCCCGCTCCCTTGCCAGCCACGCGCTTCACGGGGCAGCCGAAGTTGAGGTCGATGATGTCGGGGTTCACCGTCTCCACGATGCGTGCCGCCTCGGTCATCGAGTCCACGTCGCGTCCATAGATTTGTATGGCCACGGGGCGCTCCTCATCGCTGATGGCGAGCTTCTGCATCGACTTGTTCACCTGACGGATGAGCGCATCGCTCGACACGAACTCCGTATATACAAGGTCGGCACCAAACTCCTTGCACATCAGCCTGAAGCCGAGGTCAGTGACATCCTCCATCGGTGCCAGCAGCACCGGATATTTCCCTAATTTTATATGGTCGATTTTCATAGGCAACGGAACGAATAGCCTGTTTCAACGTATAAAAAAGATTACAGCTGTTGATAGTACAATCCTACAAGCACTCCATCGTTGCTGAACACGTACTTATATTCGTATTCCCAATAATACTCGTTGAACTCCTGTTCTCTCTCGCAGGCCGCGGGCAAATGGTCGGAAGGTTTTCCCACCAGTCCTGCCAGATAGGCCATGGGGAGTATAGGTCCGAAGTCCTCCTCTATGTATCCCGGAGCATGAAAATAGGGCATATATCCCAACGATGGCAGGCTTGAGTAAGTGAAACTGAAGTCCTCGTCGGCATCCACATGATTGATGTATTCTACCAAATCGCCATCGGCATATTCGAACGTGCACATATCCCCCCCCGCATCGATGGAAAGCAAATGTCCCTGCTGGTCATACTCAAACCTCCACCTATAGTTCTTTCCCGTATCTATATTAGTCTCTGTAGCCTCTTTGGCATATCCGTTAGCTCCTATATTGAAGACACATACAGTGCGGACTACATCTCCGTGCTCATACACCTTCATCTCTACCAAGTCGTACGCAGCATTGAAAGGGTCACGATACTCATCGCGATATTCGAAGGTGGCATATCCTGTATCACAAAAAATCGTATCGACCAACCCCTTATCGGCCAGCACAAAGCCGTACCCCGTGACATTGCTCAAGAAGCCACGCCAGCGCGCGTTCCCCACCACCACCTGTTCGGGGACTACGCTACCCACATTGGGACCTTCGTCGCCCACCCCATCATCCGAGGGCACACATCCCACCATCATCACTATCATCAGCCCCAGCCACAGTGTGTGCGATATTTGTCTGTCCTCAATGTTTAAGAGATGCTTTACCATATTTTTATCGTTTTATAGTTGCAAAGTTAATCATTAATCTTTTGCATGGCAATTTTATGCCCTGTTTTCCTCTCCTATGATATATTTTCCATTAGGCAACCCTATTTGCGTATCATCACGTCCTCTCTCAGTCACTCTTTCACAGAAACGGTAAGGATAAAGACTATACCCACAACAAAAAGACAGCAGTGCTCTAGTATCCGTCTACACTAGGGAAGGGCGTAAAAGCAATTAAGCAAAGAGCAAATTTCCTATCCCGAGCGCAGAGAGCAGTATCACCAAATAACGCACGGTCTTCCCTATAGCCATTGTGGCGAGGGTTAGGGGAGCGTTTGAGCGCATAATTCCCAACGTCACGAGGATAGCATCACCCAATACGGCTATCCAACAGAAGAAACCTATCCATACACCCCAGCGTTCTACTAGATGACGGGCACGCTCCATATTCTTGGGTTTGATGCCAAATATCTTCTGTATGCGCTCAGGGGTGGTACAGCGGCCCACATAGTAGCAGGTGATTCCACCCAGCACATTGCCAGCCGATGCTGCAAGCAACAGTTTCCAGGGACTGGCACCTACGGCCAGCAACCCCACCAGCACCGCTTCGCTGCTGAAGGGCAGTATGGTGCCTGAGAGTAAAGCCGACACAAACATGCCCCATGGGCCGTAGTCAATCAGGATGGGATATAACGTATCCATAGTTGATGGGTGATGAGTATTGTCCACACAAGCAGCACCGCCAGGGCATAGACGCACTTACCTCGGGTGTTGGCCTCCGTATAGAGTGGTATGCCTACGTAAGCTGCCAACAGTAGGCACAGGGGGAGCAGAGTAGCGTAAAGCATGGGCAGTACCATGCACAACAGCAGCATCGTGCCCAGCACGGCTATGCAGTAATAGTAACAAGTGCGCGAACGCAGGTTCAGTGTATTGTCTTTCAATATTGCGGCACTGCTAGGGATTGTCAGCAATAGTATCCACAACAATGGAGACAATAAGGCGAGTAAATTGTTCATGGCACGAGGGTACGGATGGCTATCCCAGTCGCAATGGGTGAGTCGGGCAAGGAGGTCGTACCCCACCACCATGTGGTCGGTCACATACAACAGGCCGAACGTTACCCAATAGGTACACAGCAGTCCCATCACACCAGCCACAATGGTACGCACACATAGTGAGCGGAGAGGGATGCAGCATAGCAGAAGCAGTGGTGCCGTCCATAGCAGTTGGGGCTCGATAAGGGTGGACAACCCTACAAGGACATAGGCGGTGAAGTAACTTCCTGAAGCCCGACAGTTTCTATATGTGCGTAGCAGCATATAGCAGCCAGTAGCCAGTAGGGACAATACGGCCAGATTTCTGGGTGTGCATACCTGTAGGGGGACTATAGTACAGCCCATCAGGAATAGTACAGCGGGCAACTGCGTGTGTATGTTGGACAGAGCATACTCCACAGAAGGCTTCACTGATAGGTATCCCATCAAGATGCATCCTACCAGAGACAGGTAGTCCCTCCATTCCACAGTCTCCATTATCTGGATGCTCCTCTCGGCACTTGGCAGATAACCGTTGCAGGCTACCGCATACATACAAGCCAGCGCTACGGCGGCCAGCGCCCCCGCAGCGTTACTATGTACGATGAAATTGAGGATTTTCTTCATCCTGCAGGTGTATCCTCCTTATTAACTTTTGAGTATATCCTTGCCAATATCACTACGGCAATACATGTCGGTGAAGTGCAGTGCCTGTGCATTCTTGAACGAAGTGGCTAAGGCTTCGAGTTGAGTATCTCCATATGAGCTGACAGCAATGACACGTCCACCATTAGTTACCACTTGACCATCTTTCATAGCTGTACCTGCATGGAAGAGATAGCTCCCTTCCACCTTGTCGAATCCAGTGATGGCATATCCTTTCTTATAGTCGCCCGGATAGCCTCCCGAGACAAGCATCACGCACACGGCGCTACGCGAGTCAAACTCGATAGTGCGTTTGTCCAGATTCCCCTCAGCCACTCCCTCAAAAAGATCTACTATGTCGCTCTTCAGTCGCAGCATCACGCTCTCAGTCTCGGGGTCGCCCATACGCACGTTGTATTCTATAACCATAGGATTACCTTCCACATTGATAAGACCAAAGAAGATAAAGCCCTTATAATCGAGCCCTTCGGCAGCCAAACCTTCTACGGTAGGGCGCACGATGCGTTCCTCTACCTTCTGCATCCACGCAGCATCGGCAAAAGGTACCGGAGAGATGGACCCCATACCGCCCGTATTCAGTCCTGTATCGCCCTCGCCAATGCGCTTATAGTCCTTAGCCTCGGGTAATAGCTTGTAGTTCTTGCCATCAGTGAGCACAAACACCGAGCATTCCACACCACTGAGAAATTCCTCGATAACAACGCTTGCCGATGCCGAGCCAAACATTCCACCCAGCATCTCGCGCAGTTCCTTCTCTGCTTCTTCCAAAGTGGGCAGTATCAGCACCCCCTTACCGGCACACAATCCGTCGGCCTTCAACACATAGGGAGCCTGCAACGTATGAAGGAAAGCAATACCCTCGCCAAGTGTTTCCTGGGTAAAGGTCTGGTATCGAGCCGTAGGTATACCATGACGCACCATGAATGCTTTAGCAAAGTCCTTGCTTCCCTCCAATGCGGCACCTGCCTTCGAGGGGCCAATCACAGGAACATCTTTCAACAGCTCATCATCACGGAAAAAGTCATACACGCCCTTTACCAGAGGATCTTCAGGACCAACCACAACCATATCAATGGCATTATCCAAGACAAATGTCTTGATACCCTCAAAATCAGTAGCCGCAAGAGTTACATTCTCACCTACCTCGCGTGTTCCTGCATTACCGGGAGCAATATACAGTCTCTCTACTTTCGGACTTTGGCTAATCTTCCAAGCCAGGGCATGTTCACGTCCACCACTGCCCAACAATAGTATTTTCATATGCTTGTTCTTTTCTATATCAGGGAAATAAACCAGTCTATTCTTCGCTTGATATTCTGGTGTTGTATTTTTAATGCCAATAATTTCCATAATGTCTATTGTTTAGAGCGCACTCTTAAAACTTGTACAAAAATAGTGCTAATTTTCGATTTATTAAAAACTACATCAATTTACTTACACCTTATGTTATGCTCCCCAATTTTCTCTATCGAGACTCCGATAACTAATCGCTTCAGCAATATGCATTGACAGGATAGTATCGCTTCCATCAAGGTCGGCAATGGTACGAGCCACCTTGAGAATACGGTCGTAGGCTCGAGCCGAGAGGTTGAGCCGCTCCATAGCACTTTGTAACATTGCCTTTCCACGTTCATCAAGCTGAGCATACTTCTGCAGTAAACGCGGTGTCATCTGTGCATTGCTGTGAATGCCCGGCTCATTCGCAAAACGTTGTTGCTGTATCTGTCGGGCACTCATCACCCTATCGCGAATCGTCACACTGCACTCCGACGGAGCACTCTTGGTAAGTTCATCAAAAGGAACAGGAGTTATCTCCACCTGTATATCAATGCGGTCAAGTAGAGGTCCGCTTATCTTATTGAGATACTTTTGAACTTGCGAAGGGCTACATACACAGGGCTTGGTGGGGTGATTATAGTAACCACACGGACAAGGGTTCATAGAGGCCACCATCATAAAGTTGGCCGGATAATCTATACTATACTTTGCGCGTGCAATGGTAATATGCCGATCTTCAAGCGGTTGGCGAAGCATCTCCAACACACTTCGATTAAACTCGGGCAGTTCGTCACAGAACAAAATCCCATTATGAGCAAGACTGATTTCTCCAGGTTGGGGATTTGATCCTCCTCCCACAAGAGCTACAGACGAAATCGTGTGGTGTGGGCTACGGAAA